>ERZ888423.1111-NODE-1111-length-24807-cov-10.484607_pt1 | contig 24807 bp, 21 predicted proteins | sample MGYA00520523_ERZ888423 | MGnify/ENA primary metagenome ERZ888423 (study PRJEB32303, sample SAMEA104408611) | aquatic metagenome | biome: Brackish water; feature: Pelagic; material: water | place: Baltic Sea | collected 2014-06-08T10:24:00 | depth 30,27 m ...
GAAGGATCGCAACCCATTGCAAGCCTTCATGATCTTTTGATTCAGGCTCTCAGGCCGCTGGCGCTTTGTTGATTATTGAAACGCACGAAAGTAGCGTAGCCACAATCTTTTGGAAGAGACGGTCGCGTCGCCGATAGGGCTATATGACGCGGCGGCGTTACAGCCCCTGCAGGAACGGATTGTGCCGCCGTTCCTCGCCGATGCTGGAGGTCGGGCCGTGGCCGGGGAGGATGCCCCAGTCGTCGGATAGGGTCAGGACCTGGTCGCGGATCGAGGCGAGGAGCTGGTCGGTATCGCCGAGCGGCAGATCGGTGCGGCCGATGGAGCCCTGGAAGATGACGTCGCCGACGATGGCGATCTTTTCCGGCTCGTAGAGGAAAATCACGTGGCCCGGCGTGTGGCCGGGGCAGTGGCGGACCTCGAAGGTCAGCTCGCCGACGGTCACCGTGTCGCCCTGGCCGAGCCAGCGCGCCGGCTTCGCCACCCGCCCGACGATGCCGTACTTCTTCCCCTGTTCCGGCAAGCTTTCGAGGAACGGCAGATCGGCCTCGCCGGGGCCTTCGATCTCGACGCCGAACGCCTCGGCGACTTCGGTCGCGGCGGCGGCATGGTCGATATGGCCATGGGTCAGCAGCACCTTGGCAACGGTGACGCCGGTCTGCTTGACCGCCTGCTGAATCCGGTCGGCGTCGCCGCCGGGATCGACGATGGCCGCCTGCATGGTCGCCTCGCACCAGACGATGGAGCAGTTCTGCTGCAGGGGCGTCACTGGAATGACGGCGATCTTGATGGACATGGGCTTCCTTCCGTGGGGCTGTCGTCGACAACCGCATAGAGCAATTGGGCGGCGGACGCAGGCCCGCGTTTATCCGCGAAATCCAGGACGCGCACCACTCGGATATCGCGGCCCTGGGGAAAGGTCAAAACGTCGCCGACGCGGACGGTTCGGCTGGCCTTGGTCACTTTGGCGCCGTTCAGCCGGACCCGGCCCTTGGTCGCGACGGCGGCGGCCAGGGCGCGGGTCTTGAAAAAGCGCGCGCGCCAAAGCCAGGCGTCGAGCCGTTGACCGTCCTCCGTCTCAGCCACCGGCGAGGTCTTTCAAAATGGCGAAGGGCGAGTCGGGGCGGCCTCTGGCGGCCGGGGCGTGCGGGCGGCCCTGGGCGTGGCCGGGTTTGACAGCGCGGCGCGGCGGGCGGCCGCGGGCATAGCGCACAGGAGCCTCGCCGCCGTCCGCGGTCGCGGCGGGCGGCAGGCGCTTGTAGCCGAGCGCCTGGAGCAGGGCCGGCAGGGCCGCGACCGGAAGCCCCGTCTCGGCGGCGAGCGCGTCGCTCGCGGCAAGGTCGCCCGCGGCCAGCCGCCCATGGGCGATAGCCGCCAGCCGCTCCGCCCGGTCGATCCGGAGCGCATGGGGGCCGAGCATGACGAAGCCCGCGAGCGCGAGCGCTTCGCATTCGCCCTGGCTCCGTGGCCGGTCCAGGAGTTGCGCGCGCTTCGTGGGCGCCGCGATATCGCCGCCCCGGAAGCGCGTCAGCATCCGCCGGGCATGCAACGCCTTGCCGCGCAGCAGCGCCGGCGCCCAGATTGCGAACCGGCCGATGCGGAATCCGGCCGCCGCGAGGGCCTTGCGGTCGGCCTTGGTCAGCGCGGGGATCTGCGCTTCGGCCGCGTCGCGCTCGACCCAGCCCAGCCGTTCCTCCAACTGGAAGGCAAGGCCGCGGCCGGCGGGCGAGAGCTCGGCCGCGCCCAGCCGGACGAGGGGCGCCAGCACATGGGCGCGCCATGCCTCCGTCCAGGCCAGGGCTTTGGCTTCGGCGTCCCGGCGGGTTTCGCCCTCAAGGGCGTCGGCGTAGATCAACTCCACATCCGGCCGGGAGGGCGAGCGGCCGACTTTCAGGCGGGCGACCGGTCCGCCGTCCCAGATCAAGGCGCCGTCGGCGTCGATGGCGATGGCGCTCTGGTCGTCGGCCAGGAAGCGGGCGGCGCGGGCGGGCATGGCGGATTGAATGATCCGCCGGGCCGCGCTTTCGACCGCGCGCTTGTCCTCGATCAATCCCGCGCTGTCGTCGAGGCGGAGGCGGAAACCCTCCAGCCGTCCGACGGCGGCCCCTTCGACGATCACGACATTCGCCTTATCGACCCCGCCCAGCAGCTCCGAGCCATTGGAGAGCTTGCGGACGAGGGCGGCAGAGCGGCGATCGACGAAGCGCTGGGTCAGGCGTTCGTGCAGCGCGTCGGAGAGCTTGTCCTCGATGGCGCGCGCCCGGTCCTGCCAGTGTTCGGGATCGGGCAGCCATCCGGCGCGGTGGCTGATATAGGTCCAGACGCGCACGCCCGCGATCCTGGCCATCAGCAAGTCGATATCGCCGTCGGGCTTGTTCAGCCGGTCGATGTGGCGGGCCGCCCAATCGGGATCGAGCCGGTCGTGCTTCAGCAGGCGCAGATAAATTTCGCCGAGCAGCCGGGCGTGGCTGTCGGTCAGGGTCTTGCGGAAGTCCGGGATCTGACAGACATCCCAGAGCAGGCCGACGGCGGCCTTGCCCTTGGCGCGGCCCTGGATATCCGCGTCGCGCATCAGCGCCGCCAGCGCCTCGGCGTCGTCGCCGTCGCGGCCGCGGGCGAGCAGGGGCGAGGGCGGCGGCCGTTCCAGGCTGCGCTTCAACTGATCGAGCGAGCGGAAATCCAGGTCGTCATTGCGCCAATAGAACCGTTTCAGGGTCTGGAAGCGATGTTCCTCGACCCGCTCGATCAAGTCTTCGTCGAAGCTGTCCAGGTCGCCCGTCGGCCCGAAGCCGCCATCCTGCATCGACCGGCCGGCGCGGCCCGCGATCTGGCCGATTTCCGCCGGCGTCAGGCGCCGCGGCCGGGTGCCGTCATATTTCGAGAGACCGGCGAACGCCACATGGGAGACGTCCATGTTGAGGCCCATGCCGATGGCGTCGGTCGCGATCAGGTAATCGACCTCGCCTTCCTGGTAGAGCGCGACCTGGGCGTTCCGGGCGCGGGGGCTGAGGGCGCCCATGACGACCGCCGCGCCGCCGCGCTGGCGCCGCGCCAGTTCCGCCAGGCGGTAAACCTCCCCGATGGAAAACGCCACGACGGCCGTCCGCCGCGGCAGGCGGGAGATCTTCCGGTAGCCGACATAGGACAGCTTCGAGAGTCGGGGCCGGGACATCACCTCGACCCGGGGGGCGAGGGCGCGCACCATGTGCTTCGCGGTTTCGGCGCCGAGGAAAATCGTCTCGACCTGGCCGCGGGCGTTCAACAGGCGCTCGGTGAAGACGCGGCCGCGTTCGGGGTCGGCGGCCATCTGGATTTCGTCGACGGCCAGGAAGTCGACCTTCATCTCCAGCGGCATCGCCTCGACGGTGCAGATCCAGTATTTGGCGTAGGGCGGGGCGATCTTCTCTTCGCCGGTGATCAGCGCCACTTCGCCGCGCCCTTTGAGCGCGACGGCCTTGTCGTAATTTTCCCGCGCGAGCAGGCGGAGCGGGAAGCCGATCATGCCCGATTTGTGGGCCAGCATCCGCTCCATGGCGAAATGGGTCTTGCCGGTATTGGTCGGCCCCAGCAACGCGACGATGCGTCCGCCAGCCGGCGCCGGCCGACCGATTGGCGGGCCGAAATCGACACGGCTCTCAAAACCGTCGTCATGGGCCAGCGGCTCAGACGAAGGGAGATCGGATCGGTCCATGATGTCGGGCCGCCCTCTCCTGCCAGGAGGTCGAATCGCGGGATTGAGACTAGCGGTTTGCCGCGTCCTTGGCGAGACTTGAACGATGGCTCTGGCTCGCCAATATTCAAGGCCATTCCGTATCGTCCGATGAATTTTGGGGCTTCGAGTTATGAGCGACGCGATAGAAACCATGGAATTTCAAGCCGAAGTCGGGCGTTTGCTGCGGCTGATGGCGCATTCGGTCTATTCGGAGAAGGAGATATTTCTCCGCGAATTGATCTCCAACGCCTCGGACGCCTGCGACCGGCTGCGCTATGCGGCCCTGTCGGATCAAGCCTTGCTGGAAGGCCAGCCAGATTTCGCGATCCATGTGCGCGTCGACAAGCCGAACCGCCGCCTGATCGTCTCGGACAACGGCATCGGCATGAACCGCGACGAACTGGTGAAATATCTGGGCTCGATCGCCAAGTCCGGCGCCGCCGATTTCCTGGCGACGCTGGAGGCGGCGGGCGAAAAGAACGCCCATGTGATCGGCCAGTTCGGCATCGGCTTCTATTCCACCTTCATGGTGGCGGATACGGTCGAGGTGCTGACCCGGAAGGCGGGCGAGGACCAGGCTTGGCTCTGGAAGTCCGACGGCGAGGGCTCATACACGATTGAGGCGGCCGAGAAAGCAGGCCACGGCGCGGACGTCATCCTGACGATGAAGGAAGACGAGGCGGAGTTTCTCGAGCCCTTCCGCCTGCGGGGCATCATCAAATCCTATTCCGATCACATCCCGATCCCGGTGCATCTCGCCGACACGCCGGATGCGCCGGGCGAGCAGGCGAACGCCGGCCGCGCGCTCTGGACGCTTGCGAAGTCCGAGGCGACGGATGAGCAGCACAAGGAATTCTACGCCCATGTCGGCGGCGTCGGCGACGGGCCGTGGCGGGCCATCCACTGGCGGGCGGAAGGGACGCTTGAATATGCGGGCTTGCTGTATCTGCCCTCGGCCCAGCCCTTCAACCTGTTCAATCCGGAACGCCGGAACCCGGTGAAGCTCTATGTCCGCCGGGTCTTCATCACGGACGAGGCGGAAGAATTGCTGCCGGGCTATCTGCGATTCCTGGTCGGCGTCATCGATTCCGAAGACCTGCCGCTGAATGTCAGCCGGGAGATGCTGCAGCGTAATGCCGTTCTCCGGCAGATCCGCAACGGCGTCGTCCGTCGGGTGCTGCGCGAGATTGAGGATGGCGCCAAGGCCGACGCCGAGGGCTATGCCCGGTTCTGGGAGAATTTCGGCGCGGTCCTGAAGGAAGGCGTCTACGAGGATCACGCCAATCGCGACGCGCTGCTGAAAATCTGCCGCTTCAAGTCGACGGCGGGCGAGGGGCTCGTCAGCCTCGAGGACTATGTCGGGCGGATGAAGCCTGGCCAGGAGGCGATCTATTTCATCGCCGGCGACGCCGGGCGCAATCTGGCATCCAGCCCACAGATGGAAGGCTTCGCGGCGAAGGGCGTCGAGGTGCTGCTGCTGAGCGACCCGGTGGACGATTTCTGGCCGTCCGTCGTCGGCGAGTTCGATGGCAAGCCGATCCGCTCGGTCACCCAGGGCGGCGCCGACCTGGATGCGATCGAGGCCGCCGACGGCGACAAGCCGGAAGCGGAGCAGGCCGACATCGGCCCGCTGATCGCCCAGTTCAAACTGGCGCTTGGCGACGCGGTCAAGGATATCCGGGTCAGCAAGCGCCTGACGGAAAGCCCTGTCTGCCTGGTCGCCGACGACGGCGACATGGACCTGCATCTGGCGCGCATGCTGCGCCAGCACGGGGAGGCCGTGCCGGATTCCGCCCGGATCATGGAGCTGAACGCCGGCCATGCGCTGGTCAGGGCGCTGGCCGATGGGCTGAAGGGCGCCGATGCAAGCGCGGCCGCGGGCGAATATGCCCATGTCCTGCTCGACCATGCCCGCATCGCCGCCGGCGAGCTGCCGGCCGATCCGGCGCTTTATTCCAAGCGGGTCGCCAATCTGTTGACGAAGGGCTTATAGAACGAGCATCGCGCGCTTCGGCGAGCGCGGCGCAGCGTCTTGCTGCGGCCAGATTGAGCGGGAGGGGGCGATGGCGCTGACGGACCGGCTGTTCGGGCTGCCCGCCGGCGGCGAGCCGCGCGACACGGCGCCGGACCTGGACGCCGGTCAGACGCGGGTCGAGCCTCGAAACATTCTGCGGCTGACGGCGGCCCAGATCGGCGGGAGCATCGGCGACGCCCTCGCTGACCCCAAGGTGGTGATGCCCTGGTTGATGGGGGCGGTCGGCGCGCCGGCTTTCCTGACGGCGATGATCGTCCCGATCCGGGAAGCGTTGTCATTGCTGCCGCAGATCGTCGTCGGCGTGGCGTTGCGCCGGTTCGCCGTCCGGAAATGGTTTTGGGCGGTCGCGCTGGCCGCCGAAGGCGTGGCGGTGCTCGGGATGGCGCTGTTGGCCCTTGCAGGCTTGACGGGGCCGTTGGCTGGATGGGCGATCATCGGCTGCGTCATCGTCTTCAGCCTGGCGCGCGGCGTCGCCTCGATCGCTTCGAAGGATATTCTCGGCCGGACGGTCGCGAAGGGCCGGCGCGGCAAGGTCGGGGGCTATGCGACGGCGGCGTCCGGCGTGGTCGCGGCGGGGGCAGGGCTCTATCTCGGCCTGGCGCCAGCGGCGGCGCGGCCGGACTGGCTGCTCCATGTCATGCTCGCCGCCGCGGCGTCCGGATGGCTGCTCGGCGCCGTCCTCGCCGCCCGGATCGTCGAGCACCCGGGCAAGCTTGAGGACAGGCAGAGCGTCAGGCGAATTCTGGCGCGGCAACTATCCATCCTGCGGGGCGATCCTGACCTCCAACGCTTCCTGCTCGCGCGGGCGCTGATGACGGGAACGGCCCTTTCGGCGCCAATCTATGTCGCGCTGGCGCAGCAGTCGGGCGGGGGCGCCCTCGCCAATCTCGGCTGGTTGATGCTGGCGACCGGCGCCGCTGCTGGGCTGAGCGCGACCTTCTGGGGCATGCTGTCGGATCGGGCGAGCCGCACGACCATGGCCCTGGGCGCCGCGATCGGCGGCGCGGTCGGCTGCGCGATGCTGGCGGCGCTCTGGCTTGCGCCGGGCGGGGCCCAGGGGATCCTGCCCTATGGCGCGGCGCTGTTTCTGCTGGGGATCGGCCATGCCGGCGTGCGGATCGGCCGGAAAACCCAGATCGTCGACGCCGCCGGCGCCGAATCGCGGTCCGAATATGTCGCCATCAGCAACACGATTATCGGCGTCGTCATCCTGGGCGTCGGCGCTGTCGCGGGCGCGCTCGCCCACTGGCGGCTGGATGCGGCGCTGCTGCTGCTATCGGCAATGGCGCTCGCGGGCGCGGCGCTGACGTTGACGCTTAAGAACGCCCAGGCTGAATGATCCGATCCGGGCCGAAGCGGCTCGATGGGGCGAAGCGGAGGGACTTGTGATGTCGCTGCAAAAGATTTGCCTTATCCTGGCCTGTATTGCGGGCGGACTGTGGGCGCTTGGTCTGGCCGCGGGCCTCGTCGCCGCCTTTCCGTTCGGGCTGCCGGTGCTGGCGGGCCTCGGGGTGCTGGCCTTTGTCTTCGTCCGCGTTGTTCGCGACCGGCTCAACAATGCCGAGGACGACTATTATGAGAAGAATATCGACAAGTAGGAGGCTTCATGATCGTCGTCACGACTGAAACCGTCGCTGGGCGGGAGATCCGCGAAACGCTCGGCCTTGCCCGGGGCAATGTGATCCGCGCCAAGCATATCGGCACGGATATCGTCGCCAGTTTGCGCAACCTCGTCGGCGGCGAGGTCTCGGAATATACGAAACTCATGGCGGAAGCGCGGGAACAGGCGCTGGACCGCATGGTCGCCGACGCGCGCCGCCAAGGCGCCGACGCCATTGTCAGCGTCCGCTTCTCGACTGCGACGATCGCTACGGGCGCCGCGGAATTGCTGGCCTATGGCACGGCGGTCAAGTTTTAGCGCGTGGGTAGAGCTAGCGCGCCGATGCGCACTCGATCAGACGGATCTTGCCGGACGCCAGCAATTGCTCGCCATTGAAGTTGCCGAAATTGTCGCCGACAAGCTTCTTGTAGTTGAAGAGTTCTACATTGACGGGATTGAGCGAGCGCAACGTCTGCGTTGCGCTGGCGACGGCCGGTCCGCCGTCCTGATAGGCGATGCGGAAGGTCTTGGTGCGGGCCGGCCAGCGGCCGTCGCCGGTATGGTTGAAGACCGCGACCGAAACCTTGCCCGTACCCCAGTCGAGCCAGGCGGCATGAACCCCAAGCCCCTCGCATTCGTCCTCCCCCATGACGCTCGCGCTGGCAGGCGCTTGCGCCAGGATCGTGGCGGCGGCGAACGCCATGACAGCGCCGACGACGGCGGCGGCGAAAACGTTCCGGCGGATCATGGCAGGTGGTTCAGCCACGCGGCCAGGGCTTCGCCGATTTCATGAGGCGAATCTTCCTGGATGAAATGGCTGCCGTTGACAGTGACTTCCGTCTGCTTCGGCCAACCGCGGCAGAATTCGCGCTGCGGCCCGGTCAGGATCGCGCCGGGATGGGCGTTGACGAACAGCTTCGGCACGTCCGCGACGCTGAGCCATTCGGCATAGGCGTGCGCGATTTCCACGACATCGGCGGGCGCGCCCTCGATCGGGATTTCCCGGGGCCAGGTCAGGGTCGGGCGGCGGTCCTCGCCCGGCTCGGCGAAGGGGCGGCGGTAGACGGCCATCTCCTCGTCCGACAGTTTCCTCAGGATCGATCCGGGCAGCACCCGCTCGACGAAGACATTCTGCTCCAGAACCATCGCCTCGCCGGCTTCGGACCGGAAGCCCTGGAAGACCTTCCGGGCGGCGTCCGGCCATTCCGCCCAGGCGACCGGCCGGACAATGGCTTCCATGTAGCAGATGCCGCGCACGCCCGCCGGGTTGCGCCTGGCCCAGTCGAAGCCCAGCGCCGAGCCCCAGTCGTGCACCACGAGCGTCACGTCATGCTCCACCAGAAGCAAGCTGAGCAGCGCGTCGAGATACTCACGGTGTTCGGCGAAGCGATACCGGCCAGGGCCGCTATCCGGCAGCTTGTCGGAATCGCCCATGCCGATCAGGTCGGGGACGATGATTCGGCCCATGTCGGCCACATGCGGCCAGATATTGCGCCAGAGGTAGGAGGATGTCGGGTTGCCATGCAGGAAGACGATCGGGCGGCCTTCGGGATCGCCTGCCTCCACATAAGCCATGCGGCGGCCAAGCACGGTCGCAAACTGTTTCTTGGGCTCGGTCGTATCGAACATGATGGCTCCCTGGGCGGCCGCTCTGCCGAAAATATCCTATCACGCCGGTTCGCGCTTGACAGGGTGGGCTTCCGACGGGTCCTTTAGCCGTTCAGGTAAGCTATATAATGGCGGAGACAAGTCGGTATGGCGCGTGCGTTCGTATTCCCGGGGCAAGGATCGCAGACTGTCGGCATGGGCAAGGCCCTCGCCGAAGCGTTCTCGACGGCAAGGGAAGTGTTTCAGGAGGTCGATGACGCGCTGAACCAGAAGCTCTCGACGCTGATGTTCGAAGGTCCGATGGAGGACCTGACGTTGACGGAGAATACCCAGCCCGCCCTGATGGCGAACAGCGTCGCGATCATGCGCGTGCTGGAGCGGGACGGCGGCTTCGATCTGGGGCTGAAGGCGACGCTGATCGCGGGTCACAGCCTCGGCGAATATTCGGCGCTGGCGGCGGCGGGCGCGTTCGGCCTCGCGGATACGGCGCGCCTGCTGAAGCTGCGCGGTCAGGCGATGCAAGCTGCGGTGCCGCCCGGCGCGGGGTCGATGGCGGCCCTGCTCGGCCTCGATCTTGCAGCCGCGCAGCAGGCCGCGAAGGAGGGCGCCCAAGGCGAATGCTGCGACATCGGCAATGACAACGCGCCGGGCCAGGTCGTGCTGAGCGGCGCGACGGCGGCCGTCGAGCGCGCGATCGAAGCGGCGAAGGCCCTGGGCGCGAAGCGGGCGATCATGCTCTCGGTCTCCGCCCCCTTCCATTGCGCGCTTCTGCAACCGGCGGCCGACGCCATGGAACGCGCTTTCGAGACGACGGCGATGTCCGCCCCGGTCGTCCCGCTGGTATCGAACGTGACGGCGGCCGCGGTCGCGGCGCCCGACGAGATCAAGGCGCTGCTCGTCCGTCAGGTGACGTCGACCGTCCGCTGGCGCGAATGCGTGCTCGCCATGGGCGAGGCGGGCGTCGATGAACTGGTCGAAGTCGGCGCCGGCAAGGTCCTCTCCGGCATGGTCAAGCGCATCAACCGCGATATGACGGCCAGGAACATCGAAGGCCCCGCCGATATCGAGGCCTTCCTCAAAAGCTTCTGAGCCGTAATGCGTTAGTTCAGTCCGATCTACTCCCTGCCGTCGGCCAGGATCATGTCGGCGGCTTTTTCGGCGATCATGATGACCGGCGCGTTGGTGTTGCCCGAGACTAGCAGCGGCATGATCGAGGCGTCGACGACGCGCAGGCGGGGCACGCCCCGAACCCGTAGCCGGGCGTCGACCACCGCCATGGGGTCGCCGTCCGGCCCCATCTTGGCCGTGCCGACCGGGTGATAGACGGTCATGCCGGTCTGGCGCACATAGTCCAGAAGCTCATCGTCCGTGACGCAATCGGCGCCTGGCTTCATCTCGAAGCTGAGATGCGGCGTCAAGGCCGGTTGCTCGGCGATCCGGCGGACGATGCGGATGGCTTCGACGAAAGCTTCGCCGTCGCTTTTGACTGAAAGAAGGTTCGGGCGGATCGACGGCGCCGCCTTGGGATCGCTGCTGCGGATGTGGATCGTGCCGCGGCTGGCGGGGCGGAGATGGCAGGGGCCGACGGTCATGCCGGGCTCGGTATCCAGCACGCGGTCGGCGGCGCTCTTGAAGCTGGCGGGCGTCATGAAGAACTGTACGTCGGGCGTCGCGAATTCCGGCCGGCTCTTGGCGAAGCCCATTACTGTGGCGGCGGTGTTCGAAAGCAGGCCGCGCTTGGCCGTCACCCACTTCGCGCCTTCCCAGACCTTGCGGAGGCCGTGGCTCCGCTCGTTGAAAGAGCCTGCCCCCTTCACCCGCCAGTTCACCCGGCAGGCATAGTGATCCTGATAGTTCGCGCCGACCCCCGGCGCGGCGTGGGCGACCTCGATGCCGGCGGCTTGCAGCACGGCAGGGTCGCCGATGCCGGACAGCTCCAGCAGTTGCGGCGATTGCACGGCGCCCGCCGCCAGGATGACCTCGCGGCCCGCATGGACTTCGCGCCGGTCGTCGCCGACCCGGTAGACGACGCCGGTCGCCCGGCCGTCTTCCAGCAGCACCCGTTCGGCGAGCGCGTTGGTCTCGATCGTCAGGTTCGGGCGGCCGCGCGCCGGGTCCAGGAAGGCGGCGGCAGTGCTGCGCCGCTTGCCGTTCGCGATCGTCGACTGGGCATAGGTGAAGCCTTCCTGGTCGTCGCCGTTGTAGTCGTGGCCGGTACGGTGGCCGGCCTCGGCGCAAGCTTTCAGGAAGATGTCGGCGAGTTGGCTTCGCTCCGCCGGCGGCGCGACATTCAGCAGACCGCCCTTGGCGCGATGTTCATCGGCCGGACCATAGAAGTTTTCGGACTTTCTGAAGTAAGGCAGCACGTCCTGGAACGACCAGCCGCGATTGCCCAGTTGCCCCCAACTGTCATAGTCGAGCGCCTGGCCGCGCACATACAGCATGCCGTTGATCGAGGAGGAGCCGCCCAGGACCTTGCCGCGCGGGATCGGGATCTTGCGGTCGCCGGTCGCAGGGTCGGGGTCGGTCTCGAACAGCCAGTTGAAGCGGGGATCGTTCATCAGCTTGCCGAAGCCAAGCGGCACATGGATCCAGAAGTTCCGATCCCGCCCGCCAGCTTCCAGCAACAACACGGAAAGTTTGGGATTGGCCGAAAGCCGGTTTGCCAGAACGCACCCGGCGGAGCCTGCTCCGACGATGACGTAATCGAATGTTGCGGTCATGGCGTCCGCTCCCCCTGTTGTCGTTGTTTGCGTGAGAGCTTATCCAAATCGCGGCCAAAGTTAAGGAGGGCGCCGGAATGGCGACCGATACGGATATCGCCGTCGCCGCCCACTATGCGGCCTACCCCTATCCGGCGCGCAACCCGGCGGATGAAGCAAAGCGCCTGATCGAGGGCTCGCCGAGCCGGCTCGCGGAAATCGAGCACTATCTGTTCGACGGCCGCCTGCCGGAGCCATTCCGCGCCCTGGTCGCGGGCGGCGGCTCGGGCGACGCGACGATCATGCTGGCCCAGCACATGGCCGACCGGAAGCTGGCCGGCGAGGTCGTCTGGCTCGATCTGTCGCCGGCCGCCCGCGCCGTCGCGGAAGCCCGGGCGGCGGCGCGCGGCCTGACGAACATCCGCTTCGTCGAAGGCTCCTTGCTGGACGCCGAAGCCGCGGTCGGCGGCGGCTTCGACTATGTCGACTGCTGCGGCGTCCTGCATCATCTGGCGGCGCCTGAGGCGGGCCTGGCGGCGCTGCGGGCCGTCCTGAAGGCTACAGGCGGCCTTGGCGTCATGGTCTATGGCGCCATCGGCCGGCGCGGCGTCTATGACATGCAGGCGCTAGGCGATGTCCTGGCGCCCCAATCGCTCCCCCCGGCGGAGCGGCTCGCCGTCGGCCGGCGCCTCTTTGCGGACCTGCCGCCAAGCCACTGGCTGAAGCGCAATCCGTTTGTGCGCGATCATCTGGATGGCGGCGACGCGGGCTTCTACGATCTGCTGCTGCATGCTCGGGACCGGGCCTATACCGTGCCGGAGTTCGTGGCGCTCGCGACCTCGGCCGGGTTGGAAATCGTCAGTTTCATTGAGCCGGCGCTCTACGATCCCGCCGCATATCTCCGCGATCCGAAGCTGAAGGCGAAGGCGGCGGCGCTGCCGCCGCTCGCGCAGGCGGCGATGGCGGAGCAGATCGCGGGCATGTTGACCAAGCATGTGGCCTATCTGGCGCCAGACGCCCGCCGCCCGGCCGCGCCCGACGATCCTGGCCTGATCCCGATCCTGCGGGACGGGGATGGCCCGGCGCTGGCGGGCGCGCTCCGGTCGGGCCGTATCGTGGCGAAGCATATGGGCGTCGAGATCGCCATTCCGGTCCCGAAGCTTGCGCCGGCCATGGTGCGACGCATCGACGGCGAACGGACGCTGGGCGAGATCGCCGAGGATTTGCGGCAGGCGGACGCTGCGCTGAATTGGCCGAAATTTCAGGCGGCGTTCCAGGATACGTTCCAGGCGCTGCACAGGCTGAACCTGATCTGGCTGCGGCGGCCCTGACGGCGGCGGAGGCGAAGGCGAACCATGGCGGAACTGAAGCGCGGCGTCGGCGGCGTGATGCTCATGCTCTATGGCCTCGGCACCACGATCGGGGCCGGGGTGTTCGTGCTGATCGGGCGGGTCGCCGCGGAATCGGGCGTCTATGCGCCATTCGCATTTGTGCTGGCGGCGTGCGTGGCGGGCTTGTCGGCGTTCGCGTTCGCCGGGCTTTCGAAACGCTTTCCGGAAGCGGCCGGCGAGGCGGCGTTTGTGCGCGAAGGGTTCAACGCGCCGCGCTTCGGCGCCGCCGTCGGCTATGCGATCGCGTTCGCGGGCCTGATTTCTGCGGCGACCATCGCCCATGGCTTCGCCGGATACCTGGCCCGGCTGATTTCTGCCCCCGATGTCATCTTGCTCGTCGGATTCGCCATTCTGATCACCGCTATCGCCAGTTGGGGCGTCACCCAGTCCGTCGCGATCGCCGGCGCGATCACGGTGCTGGAGGTCGGGGTTCTGGTCGTCATCTGCGTGCTCGGCGCCCCTGCCGTGCTTGAGCGGCCCGAGACCTTGCTCGGCGCGCTGCCGCCGTCCACGATCGACGGCTGGACCGCCGCTCTGTTTGGCGGGCTGCTGGCGTTCTATGCCTTCATCGGCTTTGAAGACATCGTCAACATGGCGGAAGAAGCGAAGCATCCGGGCCGGGACATGGCGATCGCGATCTTCGGCACGCTGATCGTCACGACGGTGCTGTACCTGGGCGTCGCCATCGTGGCGCTGGCGGCGATGCCGGTCGCCGAACTGGCGGCCAGCTCCGCGCCGCTCGCCGACGCTTTCGCCCGGGCGACCGGGTTCAATGCCCGGCCCATCGAAGTGATCGCCGTCGTATCCGTCCTGAACGGGGCCCTGATCCAGGTGATGAAGGCGGCGCGGGTGCTCTATGGCCTCGCGCGGAACGGGACCGCGCCGGCGCTGCTGGCCTATGTGCATCCCAGGACCCAGACGCCGATCGTCGGCATCTGCATCGCCAGCGCCATCGTGCTGATTCTGGCGCTGGCGTTTCCGCTCGACCAATTGGCGCGGGCGACGGCGCTGATCACGCTCGCGGCGTTCTTCCTGGTCAATATTGCGGCGGCGCGGCTGACCGTCGGTTGGCGGAGCGGGATCGCTGTGGCGGGGGCCGCCGCCTGTCTGGGCCTGCTCGCGGTCGAGGTCGTTCGGCGCCTCTGATCCGTCAGGCTTTGAAAGGGCCGCGCGATGGCGTTAAGCTGGCGCCCGACACGACCGATATAACGCCTGGAGGGGCCGCCCCATGGAATTCGAATATTCCGATCAAACCAAGGAAGTCTGCGCGCGCGTTGAAGACTTCATGGATCGCTATGTCTACCCGAACGAGCAAAAATATTACGACCAGCTCGAAGAGGGGGGCAACCGCTGGAAGGTCGTTCCGATTCTGGAAGAGGTGAAGCAGAAGGCCAAGGACGAAGGCCTCTGGAACTATTTCCTGCCCGAGAGCTTGAACGGCGCCGGACTGACCAACCTTGAATATGCGCCGATCTGCGAGATCATGGGCCGGGTGCACTGGGCGTCCGAAGCGTTCAACTGCTCCGCCCCCGACACCGGCAATATGGAAGTGCTGGAGCGCTACGGCCGGCCGGAACAGAAGAAGCAGTGGCTGGAGCCGCTGCTCGCCGGCGAAATGCGCTCCGCCTTCGCCATGACCGAGCCGGCGGTCGCCTCCTCCGACGCGACCAATATCGCCTGCCGGATCGAGCGGGACGGCGACAGCTACGTCATCAATGGCAGGAAGTGGTGGACCAGCGGCATCGGCGATCCGCGCTGCAAGATCCTGATCCTGATGGGCAAGACCGATCCGTCGGCGCCCACCTACCGCCAGCAGTCCATGATCCTGGTGCCGCGCGACACGCCTGGCATCACGATCGAGCGGATGCTCCTGGTCATGGGCTTCGACGACGCGCCCCACGGCCACGGCGAAGTGCGGTTCGACAATGTGCGCGTGCCCGCCGAAAACATCCTCCTGGGGGAGGGCCGCGGCTTCGAGATCGCGCAAGGGCGTCTCGGGCCGGGGCGCATCCATCACTGCATGCGCATTATCGGCGTCGCCGAGCGGGCGCTGACGATGATGTGCCAGCGCGGCACCGAGCGCGTCACCTGGGGCAAGACCCTGGCCGAGCGCGACAACTTCATGGAGCGTGTCGCGAACGCCCGCATCAACATCGAAATGTGCCGCCTGCTCACCCTGAAAGCGGCCTACATGATGGATACGGTCGGCAATAAGGAAGCGCGCCAGGAAATCGCGATGATCAAGGTGGCGGCGCCGAACATGGCGCTGCAGGTCATCGACGACGCCATGCAGGCCCATGGCGGCGGCGCCATGAGCCAGGCGTTCAAGCTGTCCTACATGTGGTCCCGCATGCGCGCGCTCCGCTTCGCGGACGGCCCGGATGAGGTGCATCGCCAGCAGATCGCGAAGCTGGAACTGCGCCGTCAGGTGAACTGGCCGCCGCGCGCCGCCCGCGCCGCGCAGTAGCGCCCGAAACGACGGCCGTCCGATGCCTGATTTCTCGCTTGAGGAAGCGGCGCGGGCGGCCGGGGTTCGGGGCGCCATCGTCGGCGTCGACGAAGTTGGACGGGGTCCCTGGGCGGGCCCCGTCGTCGCATGCGCCGCCCTGGCGTTCGAGCAGGATGCGCCGGCGGACTTTCTGGCTGCGCTTCAGGATTCCAAGCAACTCAGCCAGGCCCGCCGGGAAGCGCTGGCGCCGATGATCGCGCGCTATTGCCGCCTGGGGCTCGCCGAGGCGAGCGTCCGGGAGATCGAGGCCCATAATATACTCGCCGCCAGCTTGCTCGCGATGCGTCGGGCCGTCGATGCCCTGGCGTGCCGGATCGGCGGTCAGCCGGGCCTGGCGCTGGTGGACGGCAACCGCGCGCCGTCGCTCGCCTGCCCGGTCGAAACCGCCGTCAAGGGCGATGGGCGCTCGCTGTCGATCGCGGCCGCGTCGGTTTTTGCGAAGGTGATGCGCGATCGCCACATGGCCGAGCTCGCGGCCCAACATCCGGGGTATGGCTGGGAGCGGAACGCAGGATATGGCGTGCCGGAGCACCTTGCCGGGTTGCAGACGCTGGGGGTGACGATTCATCATCGTAGAACTTTCACTCCCGTCGCCAAGCTTCTGACTCAAATAGATTCTTGACGTGAGTCCCTTTGTGGATAACTTTGCTCCGCATCACAGCGGGACGGACTCATGTTGGACACGATCATTATCGGCGATTGCATTGAAGAAATGGCGAAACTGCCGTCCGGCTCGATCGATGCGATTTTCGCGGACCCGCCGTATAACCTTCAGCTTTCGGGCGAACTTCGCCGGCCAAACGACAGCGTCGTCGACGCGGTTGACGACGCCTGGGACCAGTTCGCCGACTTCGCGGCCTATGACGCCTTCACCAAGGCCTGGCTGACGGAAGCCCGGCGGCTGCTGACGCCCGACGGGACGCTTTGGACCATCGGCGCCTATCACAACATCTTCCGGGTTGGCGCGACCTTGCAGGATCTCGGGTTCTGGATGCTGAACGACGTCGTCTGGAACAAGACGAACCCGATGCCAAATTTCCGCGGCCGCCGGTTCACCAATGCCCACGAAACGCTGATCTGGTGCGCCCGCAGCAAGGATAGCCGCCACTATTTCAACTATGACGGCATGAAGGCCCTGAACGACGGCTTGCAGATGCGCAGCGACTGGTCGCTGCCGATCTGCAATGGCGGCGAACGCCTGAAGCTGGACGACGGCAAGAAAGCCCATCCGACCCAGAAGCCCGAGGCGTTGCTGCACAGAGTGATCCTGGCCTCGACGCGACCGGGGGACGTTATCCTGGACCCATTCTTCGGCTCCGGCACCACGGGCGCGGTCGCCAAGCGGCTCCGCCGCCACTGGATCGGCATCGAGCAGGACGCCGACTATGCGGCGATCGCGAAGCGGCGCATCCGGGCGGTGACGCCCGCCAATGACGACGAGGTGACGGCGGCGCCGTCGAAGCGCGCCGAGCCGCGCATTCCGTTCGGCTGGGTGATCGAGCGCGGCTTGCTGGAAGTCGGCGCCGTGCTGACGGACCCGACCGGCCGCTTCGCCGCCCGGATTCACGCCGACGGCAGCTTGATCGCGTCCGAGCACAAGGGCTCGATCCATCAGGTCGGCGCGGCGGTGCAGGGCGCCAGCGCGTGCAACGGCTGGACTTACTGGCACTACCGCCCGGACGGCGCCCAATCCCTGCAACCCATCGACACCCTGCGCCAGCGACTTCGGGCGCAGCTCAATTAGGCCAGATTCTTTTCGGTTTGTTAGAAGCGGATTAAGCATCGCGCTGCTATCCCAAACCCCAAGACTTTCTTGATGAATGACCTGGAGCATGGCGCGTCCAAGCGGATGCGCGGTCCATGCTCCATCTTGTTTATGGCGATTCCGCCAAAAGCGGGGTTGATCTGGGACACATGGGACGATGAATATTAATTCTGGCGGTCTGGCGGCCGCGATGGGCGCTTTGGGCATCGAGCACGCGCGGTCGGCGCAAGTTGCGCCGCGTGCGGTCGCGGCGACGTCGGCGCATCCTGCTCCCAAGGCCAGCGGCGGCTTCGAGGCCGGCCTGACCCATGCGCGCGCGGTGACGAGCCCGCAGAAATCGGAATCCGGCCAATCTGCGCCGAACCCGAACCTGCCCCGCGGCAGCTTGATCGATCTGAGAGTTTAATCCGCGTCGCGTCGCGTCGGACGCGCGGTCCACGCGCTAAGCGTTCCCGGCCTGACCGGACAGGAATGAGGCGTTGACGCCGATCTTGGCCAGCGCCTGTGCCCATTTGGCCTGCATGTCCGGCCCGAACACAATCTGATCGTCAGCATCGACCACCAGCCAGCCATTGGCCTTGATTTCATTTTCAAGCTGGCCCGGCGCCCATCCGGAATAGCCAAGCGCGAGAAGATGTCGCGCCGGCCCGCCGCCTGCCGCGATGTCGCGCAGGATATCCAGCGTCGCCGTCAGCGAAATGGCCTCCGTTACGGTCGTGCCTTCCTCGCTTCTGTAGTCGGACGAGTGCAGCACGAAGCCCCGCGTGGTTTCCACAGGCCCGCCGAAATGCACCGGCAGCCGATCGATCGCGACATCCTTGATCTCAAGTTGGCCAAACAAGTCTTTGAAATCAATGCCCTTGACGGGCTTGTTGATGATGAGGCCCATGGCGCCGCTATCCAGGGAATGCGCGCACATATAGATCACGGTCCGCTCAAACCGTTCGTCGCCAATGGTCGGCGCCGCGATCAGCAGCCGGCCGCGCAAGCTTGTGTCGTCGCTTTCTGCCATGGCGCGGAACCTATGCCTTTCGGGGCCCTTCGGCAAGATTTGGCCTGCACAAATGCGTGAGCCTCTACGACCGGGGCTGCGGAATCGGCGGCGATTGCTCTATATGCCTCTCTCATGACGTTGAAGACATTGATCGCGGGCGTATTCGCCCTGACCGCCGCCGCCTTCGGCGTCGTCCCAACCGCCAGCGCCGCGCCGGAATCGGCGTGGGATGCGACGCCGGAGGCGCGGGCGCGCCTGATCTCGGGCGTTTCCGCGACCGGCGTTTCGGGTTCGGCGCCGCTCGCGCTTGAAATCGTGCTGAAGGACGGCTGGAAGACCTACTGGCGGGCGCCTGGCCCCCAGGGCTATCCGCCGCGCATGACCTGGACGAGCTCGGAGAACCTCAAGGCGGCGACGATCGTCTGGCCGACGCCGGAGCGGTTCACCATCCTGGGCTTCGATTCGATCGGCTATCGCAATGCAGTCGTCCTGCCGCTCGCGGTCGCCTTCCAGGACCCGACCAAGCCGGCGCGCCTCGCGCTCGAGGTCGATTATCTGACCTGTGCTGAGGTTTGTATCCCGCAATTGGCCCGGCTGACCCTGGCCTTGCCGGCGGGCGCGCCGGAGCCGACGGTCCATGCTTTTACGATCGACAAGGCGCGCGGGCAGGCGCCGGCACCGGCGGGCGGCGGCGAGCGCATCGACCGGGTCTGGCTCGAGGGGCCGGCCGATCGGCCCGTCCTCGTCCTGGAGGGCGCCAGCGCCGCGCCGATCCAAACCGCGGACCTGTTCGTCGATGGGCTCGACGAGTATTTCTTCGGCGCGCCGGCGTTGAGCCTTGGCGACGACGGCCGGTTTCAGCTTCGCGCGACCGCCCTGGAGGCGCCGGCGACGCCAGCCGCGCCGGGCGCGCTCGCCCGATATACCCTCAGCTTGAACGGCAAGGGCGTGGAAGCCGCGCTGGCGCTCTCCGCGCCGGGCGCCGGCGCCGAGGGCCTGCGCCCGGTCGCTGGCGGGCGGCCGGCAAGCCTCTGGCTGATGCTTGGGATCGCGGCGCTCGGCGGGCTGATCCTGAACGTCATGCCATGCGTGCTGCCGGTCCTGGCGATCAAGCTCATGGGCGCGCTCCGCCACCGGGCGGAAGGGGACCGGGCGATCCGGCGCGGCTTCGCGGCCAGCGCCGCTGGGATCATCGCCGCGTTCATGGCGCTCGCGGCGGGCGCAATCCTGCTGCAGACGCTGGGCGTCGCCGTGGGATGGGGCATGCAGTTTCAGCAGCCGCTGTTCGTCGCCGGCATGACGGTCGTGCTGGCGGTCTTCGCCGCCAATCTCTGGGGCGCGTTCGAATTTGCCGCGCCCGATGCGGCCAACCGAGCCGGCGCGCGCCTTTCAGGTAGTACCGAGAGCTTGAGCGGGTCGTTCTGGTCCGGCGTGCTGGCGACAGCGCTCGCCACGCCATGCTCGGCGCCGTTCGTCGGCGCGGCCTTGAGTTTCGCCCTGACCCGGGGCCCATTGGAAATCGTCCTGATCTTCCTTGCCATGGGCCTTGGCCTCGCGGCCCCCTATCTGTTGACCGCGCTGGTTCCGTCCCTGGCGCGGCTGTTGCCGAAGCCTGGCGCCTGGATGGGGACGCTCCGCCGGATATTGAGCCTCGCCGTGCTGGCGACGGCGGCCTGGCTGCTCTGGGTCCTGTCGCGGCAGGCCGGATGGGCGGCGGCTGGGGTCGCCGGTTTGGCGGCCGTCGGCGTCGTCGCCGCTATCGTGGTCTTCGCCGAAGGACGGCGTTGGCGCATCGCCGCCGCAGCCGCCGCGCTTGGGCTGCTGGCGGTCTGGGGCACAGCCGCCGCGCCGGTCGCCGCAACGGGTGGAAATATCGCCTGGGTTCGCTTCGACGAAGCGGCTCTCCGGGAGCGCGTCGCCGGGGGCGCCGTGGTGCTGGTCGATGTGACGGCGGATTGGTGCGTCACCTGCAAATGGAACAAGGTCGCGGTTCTGGAGCGCGATCCGGTCGCGGCCGCGCTTGCGGACGGCGTCGTCGCCATGCAGGCCGACTGGACCCGTCCCGATCCCGCGATCACCGATTATCTGGCGCGGCACGGCCGTTTCGGCATTCCGTTCAACATCGTTTACGGGCCGGGATCGTCCGAGGGCCTGCCGCTGCCGGAACTTCTGAACGCCGATGCCGTGCTCGACGCACTGAAAAAGGCCGGGCGGCAAGATGGGTAAGGCTTTCAATCTGCCGCCGGATGCCTAATTATCCGCCTGAGGCGGCGCGCGCGGCGTCAGTCCCAATCCAAAATCCGATTCAAGCTTCAGGAGAGTATTCATGACGATCAAAGTCGGCGACAAAGCCCCATCCGTCACCTTCAAGACCATGGGCGACAGCGGCCCTCAGAACCTGACCAGCGATGAGCTGTTCGCCGGCAAGAAGGTCGTCCTGTTTGCGGTTCCCGGCGCTTTCACGCCGACCTGTTCGGCCAAGCACCTCCCAGGTTTTGTGACCAAGGCTGGCGACTTCAAGGCGAAGGGCGTCGATCAGGTCGCCTGCGTCGCCGTGAACGACGCGTTCGTCATGGGCGCCTGGGGCAAAGACCAGGGCGCGGGCGATAAAGTGAAAATGATTGCGGACGGCAATGGCGACTTCGCCAAGGCCTGCGGCCTGACGATGGACGGCTCGGGCTTCGGCCTCGGCACCCGGATGCAGCGTTGCGCGATGGTCGTCGAAGACGGGACGGTCACGCAGCTCTTCGTCGAAGCGCCCGGCCAGTTCGAGAAGTCGACCGCCGAAAACGTGCTCGCTAACCTGTAGAGCATGGCGCGTCCAGGTGGACGCGCGGTCCATGCTCTATCTTATTGATAGCGATCAAATTATCCAATCTTAGGCGATTCCGCCTAAGATTGGTTTGATCTAAGCATCGCTCCTACCGACGGCAGATGCGCCGCCGCCTGGCTTCACGCCGAGCGGCGGCGTTTCTTTTGGGGGCCGACGAGCGGCGCCAGGAACGCGCCCGTATAGCTGTCCGCCGCCGCCGCGACATCTTCCGGCGTGCCGGCCGCGACGATGCGGCCGCCGCCGTCGCCGCCTTCCGGCCCGATATCGATCACCCAGTCCGCCGTCTTGATGACTTCGAGATTATGCTCGATCACGATGATGGTGTTGCCCTGGTCGACCAAGGCTTGCAGCACTTCCAGGAGCTTGCGTACATCCTCGAAATGCAGGCCGGTCGTCGGTTCATCGAGGATATAGACCGTGCGGCCCGTCGCCCGCCTCGATAGCTCCTTCGCCAGCTTGACGCGCTGGGCCTCGCCGCCGGAGAGCGTGGTCGCCGGCTGCCCGATCTTGACGTAGCCGAGGCCGACTTCCTCCAACATCGCCAGCTTGTCGCGGATCGACGGTACGGCGGAGAATTCCTTCACGCCTTCCTCGACGGTCAGGTCCAGCACGTCGGCGATGGAGCGGCCGCGATATTTGACCTCCAGCGTCTCCCGATTGTAGCGCTTGCCCTTGCAGACATCGCACTCGACATAGACGTCGGGCAGGAAATGCATCTCGATCTTGATGACGCCGTCGCCCTGGCAGGCTTCGCACCGCCCGCCCTTGACGTTGAACGAGAACCGGCCGGGCTTGTAGCCCCGGGTCTTGGCCTCCGGCAGGCCGGCGAACCAGTCGCGGATCGGCGTGAAGGCGCCGGTATAGGTCGCGGGATTGGAGCGGGGCGTGCGGCCGATCGGCGATTGGTCGATGTCGATCACCTTGTCGATATGCTCGACGCCTTCGATATCGTCATGGGGCTCCGGCGCGGCGCGGGAGCCCATCACCCGTCGCGCCAGGGCGCGATAGAGCGTGTCGATCACCAGGGTCGACTTGCCGCCGCCCGAGACGCCGGTGACGCAGGTCAGCACGCCCAGCGGAAACGCCGCATCGACGGACTTGAGGTTGTTGCCGCGCGCGCCCCGGATTGTGACCGCCCGGCCGTCGCCGGGCCGCCGCTGCTTCGGCAGCGGGATCTGCCGGACGCCGGTCAGATATTGTCCGGTCAGGCTGTTCGGGTTCGCCATGACCTCCGCCGGGGTGCCGGTCGCGACGACCGTGCCGCCATGGATGCCAGCCGCCGGTCCCATGTCGACCACATAGTCGGCCATGCGGATCGCTTCCTCGTCATGTTCGACGACGAGCACGGTGTTCCCAAGGTCCCGGAGCCGCGTCAGCGTCGCCAGCAAGCGCTCATTGTCGCGCTGATGCAGGCCGATCGACGGCTCATCCAGCACATACAGCACGCCGGTCAGCCCGGAGCCGATCTGCGACGCCAGGCGAATGCGCTGGCTTTCGCCGCCCGACAGCCCGCCCGATGTCCGGCTGAGCGTCAGGTAGCCCAGGCCGACATCGACAAGGAAGCCCAGCCGCTCGTTGATTTCCTTCAGGATGCGGGCGCCGATCTCCAACTGCTTGGCGTTCAGCCTGTGCTCCAGCGCCAGGAACCAGCCCCGCGCCTTGGCGACCGACATATCCGCGACTTCGGAAATGTCGGCCATGTCCACCTTGACCGCCAGGGCTTCCGGCTTCAGGCGCTTGCCCTCGCAGACATGGCAGGGCGCCGCCGACATGTAGCGGCTGAGCTCTTCGCGGATCCAGGCGCTATCGGTCTCGCGGAAGCGGCGCTCCAGGTTGCTGACGACGCCCTCGAACGGCTTCTTCACCGTATAGGCGCGCAGGCCGTCGTCATACTTGATCGGAATGACCTCGTCGCCGCTGCCGAACAGCACGGCCTGGCGAACGGCTTCCGGCAATTCGCCGAAGGGCGTCTTCATGCCGACCTTGAAGTGGCGGCAGATGCCGTCCAGCGTCTGCTCGTAGTAGGAGGAGCTGGAGCCCGACCAGGGCGCGATCGCCCCGTCCCGCATGGACAACAGCGGGTTGGGCACGACCAGGTCGGCGTCGCAATGCTGTTCCGTGCCGATGCCGTCGCAGGCCGGGCAGGCGCCGAAGGGATTGTTGAACGAAAACAGCCGCGGTTCGATCTCCGGGATCGTGAAGCCGGAGACCGGGCAGGCGAAGCGGCTGGAGAAGATCGTCACGGCGCCGTCGTCCGCATTCTCGACCGCCGCCAGGCCTTCGGTCAGGCCGATGGCGGTTTCAAGCGAGTCGGCGAGGCGGGCGCTCGCGTCGGGGCGCACGACGAAGCGGTCGACCACGACATCGATATCGTGCTTGAAAGTCTTCTTCAGCGCGGGCGCATCCTCGATCAGCATGATCTCGCCGTCGATCTTGACGCGCTGGAAGCCGCGCCGGGCAAGGTCCGCGAGCTCCTTCCTGAACTCGCCCTTGCGGCCGCGCACGATCGGCGCGAGCAGATAGAGCCGCGCGCCTTCCGGCATGGCGAGCACCCGGTCGGCCATCTGGCTGATCGTCTGGCTTTCGATCGGCAGGCCCGTCGCCGGCGAATAGGGGATGCCGGTCCGCGCCCAGAGCAAGCGCATATAGTCGTAAATCTCGGTGACGGTGCCGACCGTGGACCGTGGGTTGCGCGAGGTGGTCTTCTGCTCGATGGAAATCGCGGGCGACAGGCCCTCGATCAGGTCGACGTCGGGTTTCTGCATCAATTCCAGGAATTGCCGGGCGTAGGCCGACAAGCTTTCCACATACCGCCGCTGGCCCTCGGCATAGATCGTGTCGAACGCCAGCGAGGATTTCCCGGAGCCCGACAGGCCGGTGATCACGACCAGCTTGTCGCGCGGCAGATCGACGTCGACATTCTTCAGATTGTGCTCGCGGGCCCCCCGAACCGAAATCTGTCGGGCGGCGACGGGCGGAGCAGAGTTGGCGGCCATCGGCGGTCGATCTCCCAAAGGAATGGCGGCAATAAGGCCCGGAACCCAGCGCGCGTCCATCGCCGGCGCCGGCCGATCTGTGGACAAATCGGCGGGCGGCGCTGTGGCGAAAGCCGGGCGCGCGGGGTATGCTAGTGTAGAACATTATTTGAACGAACAGACGCGGGTTGGAAAGAGCAGGTCCGCCCGTCGGAGATATGCGGATGTCAGGCAGCGTCAATAAGGTCATTCTCGTCGGCAACCTTGGCCGCGACCCGGAATTCACCTCGACCCAGGATGGCCGCAAGTTCGGACGGCTGTCGATCGCGACCTCGGAACGCTGGCGCGACCGCGCGTCGGGCGAGCGCCGGGAAAACACGGAATGGCACCGCGTCGTGATCTTCAATGAGAACCTGGTCGATGTCGCGGAGCGCTTTCTGCGCAAAGGCAGCAAGGTCTATCTCGAAGGCCAGTTGCAGACCCGCAAGTGGCAGGACAAGGACGGCCAGGAGCGTTACACGACGGAAGTCGTGCTGGGCCGCTTCCGGGGCGAACTGACGATGCTGGACGGCCGCGGCGAAGGCGGCGAAAGCAGCGGCTCCGATGGCGGCGGCGAGTATGGCGGCGGGGGCGGGGGCGGCGGCGGTTCCGCTTCGGCCCCGCGGCGCAGCAGCGGCGGCGGC
>ERZ888423.1113-NODE-1113-length-24778-cov-46.822028_pt1 | contig 24778 bp, 26 predicted proteins | sample MGYA00520523_ERZ888423 | MGnify/ENA primary metagenome ERZ888423 (study PRJEB32303, sample SAMEA104408611) | aquatic metagenome | biome: Brackish water; feature: Pelagic; material: water | place: Baltic Sea | collected 2014-06-08T10:24:00 | depth 30,27 m ...
CCACCAGCTGTAGGGCCGAACTGGTCGCAATCACCCGAGCTCAGGCGGGCGGGCCGTCAACGACTTGGGGCAGCCCCACAACCTCAGACTTAACCACCTGCCCAACCGCCTGAATCTCCCCAGGCCGTACCTCGGGGAGGTTGGCAGTCGTGATGTCAGAAGTGGTGATGTCGGCAGTGGTAATGGCTGATTTGAATTCCTTCTCGAATTCGGAGGAGGCCGACTGGAACCCCTTGAGGGTGCGGCCCAGGGTTTTTCCTAGCTCCGGCAGGCGCTTCGGCCCGAACACCAGAAGCCCGATGGCGGCGATCACCGCCATTTCGGGAAGTCCAATGCCGAAGATGTTCATGGAACCGGTTTTGGCGAGGGAGGAATGGCCGCGGCCTCAGCCAAGTCCATTCCAGTTGACCGTGATGCCCTCGAGCAGCAGGGACTTGTTGTACAGCTGGAGAATCACCAGCAGGAACACCAGGAACAGCACCATGAAGATGCCCATCACGGGCGTGGTGCCCCAACCGGGAACAACCTTGCCGTACTCGGAATTGAGTGGCCGCAGGATGTCGCCGAGGCGGGTGCGTTGGGCCATGACTGCTGAAGCCCCTCGGGCATTGAATCGCTGCCGTTACTGTAAGGGCCCTGAGCGCCCTGCCGCGCTGGGGCGTCGAGAGTTGTGACGCAACCCGACACCTGCACCTTTCCCTAGCCATGGATCCAACCACCACCAGCTCACCGGCCCTCTCCGTGGCCCTTGCCGTGCTGGCGGTGCTCCTGGCCCTCACCGGTTTTGGGGTGTATCAAGCCTTCGGGCCCCCGTCAAAGGGTCTCACCGACCCCTTCGACGACCACGACGACTGAGAGACGACTAAGAGAAGATTGAGAAGCGCCAAAAACCGATGCTCCAGGGCAGCAGCAAGCAGGGATCCCCGCCTGGCAGCTGATCGAGGGGCAAGGGCCTCTCCAGCCCATCGAGACGCTGCAGCAACCGCCAGCTGGGGCCCAATTCCAGGCGGCGGCGACACGGGGAGCAGTTCTGCACGGTCAGCACAACGGTTGCTGTCGCCCCCGAAGGCCGGCAGCCCAGCAGCAGCAAACCCTCGCCCAGGCAAGGCATGGCCGGGCGCGGGGTGGGCTGGGCCTGGACCGCCGCCGGCCGCAGCCAGAGGGGCTCGCGAAAGGCCACGGCCTGCTGGGGCACCCCGGCGCGGCCCCAGCCCAGGCGACAGGGCATCAGGGCCAGCCGCAGCCGTTGGCGGCCGTTGTCGGCGCCGGGGTCAGGCCAGGTGGGGGCCCGCAGCAGGGACACGCCCAGCTGGCTCGGGCTCGCCGAAACCCCCTGGGGGCCATCGAGTAACACCGCCACCCCCCCATCGGCAGCCACCGACGCGATCCAGCTGATCGCCGCCACCTCCCAGCGGGCCCGCTCCCGGGCCGTGACCGGCTGGGCCGGCCGCTCGAGCACCCCCCCGGAGGTATCGGCAGCCCAGCGGTCCGCCGGCTGGGCCAGGGGGACCTCCAGGCGCAGCAACTCGTGGCGCTGGCGCCAATCAACGCTCAGCACCAACTCCAACCAGGGGGTGTTGGCCAGCAAGCGCCCCTCCAGCCGCAGCCGGCTGGCACCGCAACAGCCGCGCCACAGAAAACTGGTGCAGAGCGGTCCGCGCTCGAGCCAGGTCGGCTCGCCCTGCCAAGCCCACTCCAGCGGCTGCTCCCGGTAGTCGGCGGCGATATCCCAGGCATCCCAGAACTCACCCCGATCGGCGTAGCGCCGCCAGGCCAGCGGAGCCCCGAGCTGGGGCTGGCCCGTGCCATCCCAGAGCTGCTCCAGGCCCTGGGGGCCCAGCTCAAAGCTCACCAAACCGTTGCCGCAGCGCCAGCCCTCAACCCACACGGGCGCTGTCACGCCAGCGGGGGATCCGACCCTGCGCTCCGGCTCTAGCTCCAGCTCCAGGGCATCCACCCCGGCCAGAGCAGGCAACTGCAGCCACTGGCCGCCGCCGCGGGCCGCCTGGGCCGGCAGCTCAAGGCCGGCATGGCTCCAGCGGCCCGCTGGCAACCTCAGGGTGCGGGCCCGAGCTGCCAGGGGCTGCAGCTGGGCAACCCACCAGCCCCGGCAGGGCCCTAGCCAGGCCTGCAGGGCCCGATCCCTTAGGGAACAGGCGCGGCGGCGGGCGGCCCGCCACTGGGGCTCAGCCTGGTCAAACACCTCCGGAATCGAGGTGCCCGGCAGGATGTCGTGAAACTGCTGGAACAGCAGGGTCTCCCAGGCAACCGGCGGGCCTGAACCGGCCAGCGCCTGGGCCAGATCCGCCTCCCTCAGCAGGCGCTCCAGGGTGCGGTTGTGGCGCTTTTGATCGGGACGGGAGGTGGCGCAGCCCCGGTGCAGCTCCAGGTAAAGCTCATCGCGCCACACCGGCAGCCGCCGGGCCAGCGGCTCGAGCTCGGCCAGGTAGGCCCGCAGGCTGCCGTGCCGCTGGGGTGCGGCCTCGTCTTGCTGCTGCCAGAGCCGCAGCTGCTCAAGCATTTCTGCAGTGGGGCCGCCGCCATGGTCGCCAACCCCAGGCAGCCAGAGGGTCCCGTCCACCCCCGTCGCCCCCTGCCAGGCCAGGCGATAGCGCTCCATCGCCAGCGGATCCCCATCGGTGCCGATCGGGGCAGTCATCAGGGCCAGCAGCTCGGCACCACAGCGGCTGCGCCAGCGAAACAGCCGGTGGGGGAAGGGATTGGTGGCGTTCCAGAAGAGCTTGTGGGTGCAGAACCAACGCACGCCAGTGCTGCGGGCCACGGCCGGCAGACCGGCGGCGAAACCAAAGCTGTCCGGCAGCCAGGCCAGGGCGTGCTCCAGCTCCGCAAAGGTGGTGGTGCTGTAGTGCTGGCCCAGCTGGAACTGGCGCAACAGCGAGGCGCTGCTAATCAACACACAATCGCTCTCGACCCAAGGGCCATTGATCGGCTCGAACCGACCGGCTGCAACCGCCCGGCGCAGGCGGCTGAACAGCTCAGGCCTGTTCCGCTCCAACCAGGCGTAGAGGGCCGGCGTGGAGTGGGCGAAATGGAGCTCGCCGAAGCGCTCGATCAGATCCAGCGCAGCAGAGAAGGTGCGCTCGGCCGCCTGCCAGGTATCGGCAACCGGCCACAGCCAGGCCAGGTCCAGGTGGGCGTGGCCCAGCAGGTGGAAGCCACCGCGCAGCGGCTGGCCGGCCCGCAGCTCTGCCAGCTCAGCCTTGGTTTCGGCCAACAGGCCGGCGGGATCGGCCGGATCCAGGGGTTCGAGCTCCAGGCGACTCTCGATCAGGGCCCCGTCGTCGTGGAGGGGGCTGCGCAGCCGCAGCTCTATCAGCAGGGCCTCCCCCTGCCACCAGCGCTGGGGCAACACCCAGCGACAGGCCGTATCAAATAGATCGCCGCCATGCACCACCTGGCCATCCACCCGCAGTTCCGCCTGGTCGGCCCACCAGCGCAACACCAGACGGGCCTGGGCCACCGGAGCGGGAACCTGGAGCTGCCGCCAGGGTTCTGGACAGGCCAGCTCCAGCCTCAGCCGGCGCCACTGGCCACCCCGGGGCCAGATCAGCAGTCCACGGGAGTGCCAGTCAGGGCGATGCAGGGCCCCCCAGGGATCGGCCAGGGCCTGGCCCTGACCACCCTCGGCCTGCGGCCAGCTCCACAGCGGCTGCAGGTCCCATCGGGCTCCGCGGGGCTGCGAACGTGACTGAAACGTTTCAATCCTCGGGGGCTGCCCTGGTAGAGGGGCCTCGGGCATCGTTGGATAGCAAGCCAAGACCCATAGGATGATCCCGCCGCCGCGGGATCGCCGCGGGATCGAGCAGGCTCCCCCAAACGCCTGTCACTCCCTGTCACCTGCCCGCCGTTCCCCAAGGCCGAACCATGCTCGCCCTCAAGATCTCGGTTTACTCGGTCGTTTTCTTTTTTATCGGGATCTTCGTGTTTGGCTTCCTAGCAAGCGATCCCAGCCGCACCCCCAGCCGCAAAGACCTCGAAGACTGACCACTGGAGCCCAAGGGAGCCGGATCTCTATGGAATAATCCCGACAATAGGGCGATTATCCGGGGAGCCTTCGTGTGCATGTGCTGTCCAGTTGCCCAGGCAAATTCAACGCAAATCAGGCCTTGGGGCTAATGCAACTTGGCTTGAACCTCCCGGCCAAATTTTTCAGCTGGAAACTCCTATCGCGCCGCCATCTGGCCCTGCTGGTGCTACCCGCGATCCTGATGCCCAGTCTGCTGAGTGGGGCCAGCCTGGCGGCAGAGAAGCCCAGCCCCCAAGGCCAGGGGGCCGGCCCTGCTCCAGCCCCAACGGCTGAGCCGACCCCGAGCTTTGTGGTGATCAGGGCCGACCAGCAGGGCTACGACCAGCAACTGAATCGCTTCGTGGCCACGGGGAATGTGGAAGCTCGCTTCAACGGCTGGCTGCTTCAGGCCGAGCGGGTGGAAATGGCAGAAAAGAGTCGCAGCATCTACATCTATGGCCAGGTGCGGCTCAGCAAGGGGGATCAATATCTTCAGGCCAGCCGGCTGCGCTACAGCGAACTGGAAGGCACTGGTGAATTGGATGATGTCTATGGCGTCATTGACCAGGACACCCTGCTCAGTGACCAACCAACCGTTGCCCAAAAGCCTTCCTTTGCCTGTCCACCCCTGGTGGCCGACCCGGGTAAAAAAAGCCTTGTGCGGCTTATCCCCCCTGGTCGCACCAACCTGCCGACCATGCCCCCCCCGGCCAGCTGCCCCGGCAGTGAATTCACCAGGCCTGCGCTGAGCTTGAACCAGGCGCTCGAATCTGTGGCCTTTGGCCCCCTGCCAGGCGAAACACCAGCCAAGCCGCAGCCGCTAGCAGCGGGCGCGGGCGAACCGGAACAGCTCACTGCAGCTGAGCAGCGGGTGCGCAACGTGGCCTATCAACAAAGCTGGGGCACCCAGCTGAAGCTCAATCTTGACGCCGTTATCGACACCAACGATTCACTCAACAACGCCGGCTATGGATACCGTCCCCCCTCTATCGCGGGGGGCAAGATCAGCCGTCTGCGCTTCCAGGGCGCCCAGATCAAAATTCAGGCCAAGCGCTGGACAGCCGAAGAGATGGCCTTCACCAACGATCCCTTCACCCCCGCGGCCTCCTGGAGCATTGCCCGCAAGGTGGTGGCCGTCATGGACGAGCGCGGGGTGACCAAGATCAAGGGGCGCAGGGCGCAGATACTGCTCGATGGCAAGGTGTCCCTGCCCGCGATTGTCAACACCACCATTGGCGAGGAGGAAATACGCTGGGCCGCCGATACCGACAACCAGGATCGCGATGGCTTCTTTATCGGCTACAACCTCGATCCGATCAGGCTCGGGCGCAACGGCAGCCTGCGGCTCCAACCGCAACTGATGTTGCAACGGGCCTTTGAAGGCAACACCAACAGCTACGTATTGCCTGGCGAGAGCCTGGCCAGCCCCAACACTGACCAGCCAGCCACCCTCGCTGACATGTTCGGCCTGCTGGCGGCGCTAAATCTGCCGATGGGCTGGCTGTCCCTGAACGCCCTGGCCAGCCTGTCCACCTTCAATCCCGACAATTTCCGCTCCGGCACCCGCAGCACCGGCCAGCTGAGCGCCCCCTTGGCCCTGCCAGGCCACAACAGCGCCAGCGCCAGCCTTTTTGGCTCTTACCGGGAGCGCATTTACAATGGCAGCCTAGGTTTGCAAACGGTAGTGTACTCCTATGGCGCCAATTTAGCGGGCAGCATAGTGCTCAACAAACCAAAATCCCCGCGGCCATCAAAAACACCCGACCCAACCGAGCAGGCAACAGATCAGGCAGCCAAGCAGGCAATAGATCAGGCAACCGTCCCACGCAGCAAGGGGCCATTCTTTCAGCCAGTCAGCATAAACTGGGCCGCCCAATCCGGCAACTACGAAGCAACACTATTTGAAACCAACACCCTCGAAACAATTTGGCGCAGCTACGCCAACCTGGCGATCAGCAGCACCCTTCAGCTCTGGCAGGGGGCAGCTCTCGATACCAGCGATGACCCCACCCGCGGCTTTCGCTATGCACCCTCCCCGGTAGTTCCAGGCCTTGGGCTCGACTTCGGCGCGAGCGGCTATGTAGCCAGCTACAGCGACGGCGCCAGTCAGAACACGCTCACCCTCTGGGGTGGCCCCGCCTTCACCATTGGCCAATTTGACAAACCCTTTTTCGATTACACCCGCTTCTCCACCTCCATTGCCGGCACTTTTTTGAACGGGGGCAGCCCGTTTGGCTTTGACCGAACCGTGGACCTTCGCACGGTGAGTTTTCAGGCAGCCCAGCAGATCTATGGGCCACTGGTAGTTGAAGCTGGCGCCACCTTCAATATTGATAACCGCTCGGAGTTTTACGGCGATATTTCCTATTCCTATGTGGAGCTAAAGCTACAACGGCGCTCCTATGAAATCGGGGTTTTCTACAGCCCCTACGACGGCATTGGCGGCATCCGGGTCAAACTCAATGACTTCAACTTCGCCGGCAGCGGCACCCCCTTCGTGCCCAGGCCTAGAAACCGTTGAGATAGGGCAAGGCACTAGCCAAGTGATCAAGTTCAGCGCCATTTGAGAGCAACTGGGAGGTGGCATCCCACTGACCGGTGAGCAGCATCTGGCGTGGACCTGGCTGCAACTCAAGCTGCCAGCTCTGGCCATCAGCTGCTTCGAGGCGAAGGGTATCCAGGCAAACGACAAGCTCCAGCGTGGGGATGGCGGCCAGTGCCGCCTGCAGGCTCAGCACCCCGTCATGGGGAGCCGTGAAACAGGGAATGCCCAGGGCCAGGCAGTTGCCATAGAAAATCTCGGCGAAGCTCTCCCCCACTACTGCCCGAATGCCCCAGCGCATCAGAGCCTGGGGCGCATGTTCCCGGCTGGATCCACAACCGAAGTTGCGATTCACCACCAACAGGGAAGCGCCCTGCGCTGCTGGGTGATCAAAGGGGTGGCTGGCGGGGCGCTCGGCCCGGTCGTCGGCGAACACCTGGCTGCCCAGCCCCTCAAAGGTGATGCACTTGAGGAAGCGGGCCGGGATGATCCGATCGGTGTCGATATCGTCTCCGGCCACAACCACAGCCCGGCCGCGCAGGGCTGGGATGGGGCCCATGGGGAATGGGGTACTGGTCATCGCTGCTGGCAAGGCACGGTTGGCAACAGCTGGCGCACATCGCTGACCTTGCCAGCGATGGCTGCTGCGGCCACCATCGCTGGGCTCATCAGCAGGGTGCGGCCACTGGCAGAACCCTGGCGGCCCTTGAAATTGCGATTGGAGGAGCTGGCGCTGATCTGGCGGCCCTCGAGGCGATCGGGGTTCATGGCCAGGCACATCGAGCAGCCGGGTTCTCGCCACTCGAAGCCGGCCGCCAGGAATACCCGATCGAGCCCCTCAGCCTCAGCAGCGGCTGCCACCTGCTCGGAACCTGGCACCACGAAGGCCTTGATGCCGGGGGCCACCCGCCGGCCCTTCGCCACGGCTGCAGCCGCCTGCAGATCGGAGAGACGGCCGTTGGTGCAGCTGCCGATGAAACACACATCCACCGGCGTGCCGGCTATCGGCTTGCCTGGCTGGAGGTCCATGTAGCGATAGGCCTCCTGGGCCAGGGGGCGCTCGTCTGGGGGGGTCTGCTCGAGGGTGGGCACCGCTTCGTCTACACCGATGCCCTGGCCCGGGGTGATTCCCCAGGTCACGGTGGGGGCGATGGCGGTTGCATCGAAGCGCACCTCGTCGTCATACAGCGCATCAGGCCCACTGGCCAGGCTGCTCCACCAGGCCACGGCCCGATCCCAGGCCGCACCGGCAGGCGCAAAGGGCCGACCCTTGAGATCGTCGAAGGTGGTCTGGTCGGGGTTGACGTAGCCGCAGCGGGCACCGCCCTCGATCGCCATGTTGCAGAGGGTCATGCGCTCTTCCATCGAGAGCACCTCGATCGCCGGGCCGGCGAATTCGTAGGCATAGCCCACGCCGCCCTTCACCCCCAGGCTGCGGATCACATGCAGCACCAGATCCTTGGCATAGACACCGCTCTGCAGCTGCCCTTCCACCCAGATGCGACGCACCTTGAGCTTGCCCATCGCCAGGCTCTGGCTGGCCAGCACGTCGCGCACCTGGCTGGTGCCGATGCCGAAGGCGATGGCGCCGAAGGCCCCGTGGGTGGAGGTGTGGGAGTCGCCGCAGGCGACGGTCATGCCGGGCTGGGTCAGGCCGAGCTCGGGGGCGATCACGTGCACGATCCCCTGGCGGCCGCTGCCGATGCCATGCAGGGTGATCCCGTGCTCAGCGCAGTTGGCCTCCAGGGTGGCCAGCATCTGCTCGGCCAAGGGATCGGCGAAGGGCCGTGCCTGGGAGGTGGTGGGCACGATGTGATCCACCGTGGCGACGGTGCGCTCGGGGTGGCGCACGCTCAGGCCCAGGTCGTTGAGGGCAGCGAAGGCCTGGGGACTGGTCACCTCATGGATGAGATGCAGGCCGATGAAGAGCTGGGTGGAGCCGCCGGGAAGTTCGGCCACCCGGTGCAGATCCCAGACCTTGTCGTAGAGGGTGCCGGCGCTCAAAGCGGATGCAGACACATTTGCCCACACCCTAGAGGGCCAGCCGCAGCCGATTGAGGGCCTCACCCACCGTCAGCAACTGGATCCAGCTGCGCCCCCGGCTGCTGCCGAAGCGCACCCCCTCGCTGCTGCAGCCAGCCGGACCGGCGAGGGCGATATGCACCAACCCCACGGGCTTATCGCCACTGCCTCCCCCGGGCCCGGCCACGCCGGTCACGGCGAGGGCCCAGGTGGCTCCTGTCCTGCGGCGGACCCCCTCGGCCATGGCTGTGGCCACCGAATCACTCACCGCTCCGTCAGCCTCAAGGGCGGCCAGCGACACCTCCAGCAACTCCTGCTTGACAGCATTGGCATAGGCGATCACCCCGCCAAGAAACACATCCGAAGCCCCCGGCACCGCCGCCAGGGCTGCCCCCAGGCCGCCGCCCGTACAGCTCTCAGCCACGGCCAGCGTCTGGCCCCGCTGCCGCAACAACTGCAGCACCACCGAGGCCAGGCTGTCGTCGTCGCTGCCGAAACAGAGGCTGCCGGTGCGGCGGCGCAGCTCGGCCTCCACCGGCACCAGCAGCGCCGCCGCCGCCGCCGCCGTGCCGGCCCGGGCCGTGATCCGCAGCTTCACCTGCCCGGCCCCGGCGTAGGGGGCCACGGTGGGGTTCTCGCCCGCCAGCAGATCGGCCACCTGCTCGGCCAGGCTGGATTCGGCCACCCCCCAAAAGCGCAGCATCCGACTGGCGAACACCCCAGCCGCCAGGGTCGAGTCGCGCAACCAGGCCACGGCCGTGACCTGCCACATCAGCTCCAGCTCACTGGGCACCCCGGGGAAGGTGAGCACGGTGAACCCGGGCTGGATCCCCGCGCCAGCCGGCGGGGTCCAGACCATCCCCGGTGCGGTGCCGGCGGGATTGGGCAGCACGGCCGCCCCCAGGGGCAGCTGGGCCTGGCGGCGATTGCTGGGTGCCACCGCCCGGCCCCGGGCTGTGATCTTGGCCTGAATGTCAGCCCACACCTCCGGGTGCTCCACCAGCGGGGCCCCGAAGGCGGCGGCAATCGCCTCGGTGGTGAGGTCATCGGGGGTGGGACCCAGTCCCCCCGTGGTGATCAGCAGCCGGCAGCGGCCTGCCGCCTCGCGCACCGCGGCGATCAGCCGCTCGCGGTTGTCGCCCACCACCGTCTGGCGGTGGTGGGGAATGCCCAGGGCCGCCAGCTGTTCGGCAATCCAGCGGGCGTTGCCATTGGTGATGTTGCCTAGCAGCAACTCGGTGCCGATGCAGAGGATTTCGGCAGTCACCTCATCCGAGCTCCTGGTTGGAAGGTGGCTGTTGCAAGGCACGACGGGTGCGGACCAACACCCAGATCAGCAACGCGGTGGCGAGCGCCAGCCAGAGAAAGCGCAGCTCAGCATTGACCAGCACCAGGGCCAGGGAACCCAGCCACTGGGTGAAGGCATAGATCAGCAGCACCGTGCGGCGATGGCTGAGGCCGCTGCGCAGCAGGCGGTGATGCAAGTGGCGGCGGTCGGGGTAGAAGGGCGAGTGGCCCTCGCTGAGGCGGCCCATGATCACGGCCGACATGTCGGCCAGCGGCAGCGACAGGATCAGCAACGGCAACAGCAGGCTGACGCTGGTGAGCCCCTTGGCCGGGCCGACGATGCTGATGGCCGCCAGGGCGAATCCGAGGAAATAGGAACCCCCATCCCCCATGAAAATGCGGGCCGGATTGAAGTTGTGGCGCAAAAAGCCGAGGCAACTGCCGGCCAGGGCCGCCGCCAGCAGGCCAGCCGCCGGTTGGTGCAGGCTGAAGCTCACCGACAACAGACCCACCGCGGCGATGCCGCTGACCCCCGCCGCCAGGCCATCGAGACCATCAAGCCAGTTGATGGCATTGGTGATGCCCACCAGCCAGATCAGGGTGGCAACCAGGCTGAGCCAATCGGGCAACTGGAGCAGCAGATCCGCTCCCCCCAGCCAGGCCATGGGCAGCTCTATGGAGCCAATCCTCACACCCTCGTTCCAGGCCACCATTGCAATTGCCAGCTGGCCAACCAAGCGGGGCAGGGGTGGAAGGGCAAAGAGGTCGTCGGCCAGGCCGATCAGAAAAAAGCACAGCGCCCCGGCCAGGGTGGTCCAGATCAACTGGTCCTTTTCCATGGGCAGGTTGGCAAATCCACCCAGCAGCCAAACCAGCGCCAGGGCAAGGCTGAAGGAGATGACAATGCCCACCCCTCCCAGGCGCACCATGGGAGTGGAGTGCTGCTTGCGGGAATCGGGGGCATCCACCAGACCCCAGCGCAAGCCAACTCGACGCACCACAGGCACCACCAGAGCTGTCAGCAGGGCCGCCACAGCGAACGTGATCAGGGCCGCCAGGTTGGGACTTTCAGTGAGGGTCACAGAACCAGGCTGAAGCGGGCAGGCGGCGGGCTTTGGCGCCTACCTTACGGGCGGCTACAGGGATCGGGCGTGCTGCAGCTGACGCTGCCCATCGACAGGATCTGCGCCGGACTCCTCGGCGTAGAGCGGAAAGCGCTCGCAGAGGGCCGCCACCCGCTCGCGGCAGCGCTGCTCGATGGCGGCATCTTCGGGGTTGAGCAGGCGGTCGGCGATCACATCGGCCACCTCGACGAAGGCCTCCTGATCGAAGCCTCGGGTGGTGCAGGCGGCAGTGCCCAGGCGCAGGCCGCTGGTGACAAAGGGCGACTGGGGATCGAAGGGCACCGTGTTCTTGTTGGCGGTGATGTGGACGTCACTCACCAGCAGGTCGGCCACCTTGCCGGTCATGCCGATCGAGCGCAGATCCACCAGCACGATGTGGTTGTCGGTGCCGCCGCTGACCACGGCGATGCCGCGCTCCTGAAGGCGCTTGGCCAGGGCCTGGGCATTGGCGATCACCTGCTGGCTGTAGACGCGGAAGCTGGGCTGTAGGGCTTCACCGAAGGCCACCGCCTTGGCGGCGATCACGTGCTCGAGCGGGCCGCCCTGGCTGCCGGGGAAGACGGCCTTGTCGAACTGCCTGGCGAACTCGGCGTCGCGGCAGAGGATCAGACCACCGCGGGGGCCGCGCAGGGTCTTGTGGGTGGTGGTGGTCACCACATCACAGAGGGGCACCGGGTTGGGGTGCAAGCCAGCGGCCACCAGCCCGGCGATGTGGGCCATGTCGGCCAGCAGGTAGGCGCCCACCTCATCGGCGATGGCGCGGAAGGCCGCGAAATCAATCGTGCGGGGGTAGGCGGAATAGCCGCAGATAATCAGCTTGGGCCTGTGCTCCAGGGCCAGCTGGCGGATCGTGTCGAAATTGAGCTGCTGGGTCGCCTCATCGACGCCGTAGTGCACGGCCTTGAACCACTTGCCGCTCACGTTCACAGGCGAGCCGTGGGTGAGGTGGCCGCCGTGGCTCAGATCCATGCCCAGGATCGTGTCGCCGGGCTGGAGCAGGGCCAGGAAGACGGCGAAGTTGGCCTGGGCGCCGCTGTGGGGCTGCACGTTGGCCCAGGCGGCACCAAACAGCTCCTTGGCCCGGCCAATCGCCAGCTCCTCGATGGCGTCGACGTGCTCGCAGCCGCCGTAGTAGCGCTTGGCCGGCAGCCCCTCGGCGTATTTGTTGGTGAGCACCGAGCCCTGGGCCTCCATCACGGCCCGGGAGGTGAAGTTTTCGGAGGCGATCAGCTCTAGGTGGGTCTGCTGACGATTCAGCTCCTTGCCGATCAATGCCGCGATGGCGGGGTCCCCGGCGGCGAGAGACTGGTTGAGGGCAGCACCGCCGGAGAGGGCCATGGTTGGATTTCAATTCTTGTACCGATCGTAAGGAACGTCTTCCAGTGCGGGGAATGGGTTGCGAATCGGGCACAAAAAAACCGCCCGAGGGCGGTTGGGGGAAAAAACGCGCCTGGAGAGATTCGAACTCCCGACCCTCTGATCCGTAGTCAGATGCTCTAATCCGCTGAGCTACAAGCGCACTGGCCCATTCTCACCGCATGAAGGGCCTATCCGTCAAATCACTGCCCCTCCTATGCCGATTCGCTGGTACGGCCCCGCCAACCCCGAAGAACCCACCTACAGACACTTTGAGCGGATCGTGAACCTCACGCTTCACGCCGCCCTGTTTTCTGCCTTGAACAGCGGCCTCTGGGTCGTGCAGGAACTGCGCCATCCCTGGACTCACCTCAACTGGCTCACCCTTGGCTGGCTGGCAGTGCTGCTGGTGCACGCCGGGGTGGTGATCGCCATGCGCCCGGCCCCCCCAGCCGAAAACCAACGCTCCGATACCGAGCCATGACCCTCACCGCCTCAGACCTCAAGGAGCTCGAACTGGCCCTGGCCGATCGCCTCTACGTGCAGGTGGCCGGCTGGCACCTCTACCTGGGCGATGCCGGCCTGGCCCAGACCCTGGCCATCGAATGCGCCGGCCGGATTGACCAGGGAGCCCAGGTGTGTGCCCGCCAGGCGCTTGAGGCCGTGCAGGTGCCCATCGGTGGTGGCGCCACCCGCATGCCCCTTGCCCGACTCGTGCCAGCCGGTCAGTTGCGCGATCTCGAAGAGGTGCTGGAACCGTTTTGCCGATAAGGTTGCGCCACCTGGCTGCGGGCTGTGCTGGTCATTGAGGTCACCAACGCCCGCGACGTGGTGCGCAAACGCATGGGTCGCCTTGGCGGGCGCCTGATCGGCAAGGTGGTGGATGCGGAGGCCCAGGTGGAAAAAGCCCTGATCCAGGAGCTGGAAACCGCCTTCAAGGAATTTGGGATCGAGGCCCGGATCTTCTCGGTGGACGGCCCCCAGATGGTGGGCCGCTCACACCTGGAGATCCCCGTGCAGGTGCGGGATGTGCGCGATGTGAATCTGAGCGATTAGCGCCTGGCGCCGAAGCGCGGCAACCGCCCCCGCAGCTGGGCGATGCCAGCGGTCACTTCCGGAACCCCCGCCAGGCTGGCCACCAGGCCGTACACCAGCACCCCCACGCCACCGGCAAAGCCGCACTCCAGCAAGCGCCCCCAAAGCCCCGTGGGCCACGCCACGCCCAGGGCGATTCCCCAGGCCGCCAAGCCGGCCAGCACGGCAGCTCCAAACAGCAGCAGGGTGTCCCGCAGCCAGAGGCGCAGCGGCAGGCCCCCCAGCCGGCCCTGCAGGGCCAGCAGCAAGCCCACACAGGTGATCAGGTTCACCGCCACCGTGGCCAGCACCAGGCCAGCAGCTCCGCAGTAGAGGTTCGGCAGCAGCTGCACCCCCGTGGGCACGGGCCCGCCGACAAAGGCCCAACAGAAAATCGCATTCAGACCGATCCCAGCCAGCGACCAGCGAAAGGGGGTGACCCCGTCGCCCAGGGCATAGAAGACGCGCACCAGCACGTCACGAGCCAGGTAGGCCGGCATGCCGATGCCGTAGGCCATCAACAGGGTGCCGACCAGCTCGGCCGCGCCGGCATCGAAGGCCCCCCGCTCGTAGATCAGGGCCACAATCGGCAGGGCGAGGCCCACCATCAGGGCCCCCAGCGGCAACATGCTGGCATTGGAGAGCATCAGCCCCTGGCGGATGCGGCCAATCAGCTCAGGCTTGTCTTGCGGAGCCGTCAGCCGGGCGTAGACCGGCAGGAGCGGCACCAGTAAGGCATTGGAGAGCAGCCCCAGGGGCGTCTGCACCAGCAGGTTGGCGTAGCCCAGTCCCGCCGCCGCCGCCGGAATGCCCGAAGCGAAGAAGAGGGAGACAAACACATTGATCTGCAACATGCCTGAGGAGAGGGTGGCGGGCCCCATCACCTGGAGCACCTCGCGCACCCCCGGGTCCTGCCAATCCCATACCAGCTGGAAGCGATTCAGCCCCTGACGGGCCAGGGCCGGCAGCTGGATCAGCCACTGCAACACCGCGCCGACGGTGGTGGAGCCGGCCAGCACCACCCCACCGAGCACCGCCGTGGTGGGCAGGGTGATCCCTGGGCCGAGCTGCCACCAGAGCACGGCGATGCCGGCGATCACGGCCACACTCGAGAGCAACGGGCTCACCGAAGGCAACCAAAACTCATCGGCGGCATTGAGGGCACCGAAGCCCAGGCCGATCAGGCCGGCGAACAGGGCCATCGGCGCCATCCAGCGCAGCTGCAGCACGGCGATGTCGTGGCGGCTGGCATCGAGGCCAGGCCCCACCAGGCTGATCAGGGGATCGGCGAACACCAGCAGCAGCACGGTGACCCCGATCAGGCCCGCCCCTACCAGGGTGTTCATCGCCGCCAGCACGTGGGCGCCCTCGGCGCGGGGCCGACGGGCCAGAACGCTCACCATGGCGCTATGGAAAGGGCCGTTGATGCCCCCCAGCAGGATCAGCAGAAAGCCCGGCAGCACATAGGCGTAGTTGTAGGCGTCGTAGGCGGCACCCACACCGAAGGCGGCGGCAATGACCTGCTGGCGCACCAGCCCGGCCACCTTGCTGAGGGCCGTGGCAACCGCCACGACCAGGGCAATGCGCCTGAGGGACTGTGCCATCCAGTGGGGCCAGGGGCCTTGGGAGTTGAGCGGCAGTATGGCTGGCTCACTCCCACCCAACCCAGCCGCGCCCGCCATGGCCACCCCCGTGCTCAGCCTTGGTCCGCTGGTGGAAGGCACCCTGGTGCGGCGCTACAAGCGCTTCCTGGCCGATGTGGAGTTGGATGACGGCGAGCTGGTGACGGCTCACTGTGCCAACACCGGACCGATGACCGGCGTGCTGCACCCCGGCGGGCGGGTGCGACTGCGCCATGCCCCCTCCCCCAGCCGCAAGCTGGCCTGGACCTGGGAGCAGGCCGAAGTGCAGGGCGCCGAGGGAGCCCCCATCTGGGTGGGCATCAACACGGCCCTGCCCAACCACCTGGTGCGGGCCACGATTGAGGCCGGCTGCCTGGAACCCTGGCTCGGCCCCATCGGCGCCATCCGGGCCGAGGTGCCCTACGGCCTGGGCCGGCGCAGCCGCATCGACCTGCTGCTGACCCCGGCGGCAGGGGCCGCCGATCCCAGACCGATTTACCTCGAGGTCAAGAACACCACCTGGACCGCCGGCGAGCTGGCCCTCTTTCCCGACACGGTGACCGAGCGGGGCCAGAAACACCTGGTGGAACTGATGGCCCTGTTGCCGGAAGCCCGCGCCGTATTGGTGCCCTGCCTGAGCCGCTCTGATGTGAGCCGCTTCGCACCGGGCGATGCGGCCGACCCGCGCTATGGCGAGCTGTTCCGCCAGGCCCTGGCGGCAGGAGTGGAGGTGCTTGCCTGCCGCTACAGCTTCTCGGCCACCGAGGTGAGCTGGCAGGGGCTGGCCAGGGTGGAGCAACGGGGGCCCGCCGAAGCCCCATAGAGTTGACACTCCAAGTAGCGACTGTTGTGGATACCCGTGCCTTCAAGCGCTCGCTGCACCACTCGGAGCGATACAACCGCCGCGGTTTTGGCCTGGGGGATGAGGTGGCAGGCAACCTCGAGCAGGCCTACCAAAGTGATCTGATTGCCAAGCTGCGTGAGACCGGCCACACCCTGCAGCGGGGCCGGCTCACCGTGCGCCTGGCCGAAGCCTTCGGCTTTTGCTGGGGCGTTGAGCGCGCCGTGGCCATGGCCTACGAAACGCGCCGCCACTTCCCCACCGAGCGGCTCTGGATCACCAACGAAATCATCCACAACCCCTCGGTGAACGACCACCTGCGCCAGATGGATGTGAAATTCATCCAGGTGGATCAGGGCGTGAAGGACTTCTCCGAGGTGGCAGGCGGCGATGTGGTGATCCTGCCGGCCTTCGGCGCCACCGTGCAGGAGATGCAGCTGCTCAACGAACGGGGCTGCCACATCGTTGACACCACCTGCCCCTGGGTTTCCAAGGTGTGGAACACGGTGGAGAAGCACAAGAAGCACTCATTCACCTCGATCATTCACGGCAAGGTGAAGCACGAGGAGACCCTGGCCACCAGCTCCTTCGCCGGCACCTACCTGGTGGTGCTCGACCTCGCCGAGGCCCAACTGGTGTGCGACTACATCCTGGGCAATGGCGACCGGACGGCCTTCATGGCCCGCTTCGCCAAGGCCTGTTCGCCGGGCTTCGATCCCGATCGGGATCTGCTCCGGCTAGGGGTGGCTAACCAGACCACCATGCTCAAGAGCGAAACCGAGGAAATCGGCCGGATGTTCGAGCGCACGCTGTTGCAGCGCTTCGGGCCCATCGAGCTGAATGAGCACTTCCTGGCGTTCAACACGATCTGCGACGCCACCCAGGAACGCCAGGACGCCATCTTCACCCTGGTGGATGAACCCCTCGATCTGATGGTGGTGATCGGCGGCTACAACTCCTCCAACACCACCCACCTGCAGGAAATCGCCGTCAGCCGCGGCATCCGCTCCTTCCACATCGACACCCCCGAGCGCATCGGCCCGGGCAATCGCATTGAGCACATGCCCCTCGGCGGCGCGCTGGAGCTGGAGGAGCCCTTCCTGCCGGAGGGTCCGATCCGAGTGGGGATCACCTCTGGAGCCTCCACCCCAGACCGGGTGGTCGAAGACGTGATCAAGCGGCTGATCGACCTCTGCCAGACCTGAACCGATCGTCACCAGATCCGCACCTTTGCCGTCTGGATGCCAAAGCCTCGGGCCAGGGGACCCCGAATCGCCTTTACATTGATTAAAGAAAGAGGCCCCTGCCCCACCAGTCCCACCACCTGGAGTTGCCACTGTTGTCTTTGCTGCTGTCGACCGCATCGCTGGACCAGGACCCCACCGCAGCCGGTGGCTCGCAGCTGCGCTACAGCGATGATCCCCAGGTGCGCCGCTACGCAAGCGCCTTCGCCGACGTGATGGAAATGCGCGGCAGCGCAGGACTTGTCTCCGACTACCTCGATGACCATGGGAGCTGGTTTCGTCGCTGCGCCGCGCCGATGACCGTTGAGGCCATTGGCAGCCAGGGTTACACCCTGACCCTCGGCACCTTTGGCAACTTCGGCTTCGAGGTGGAGCCCACGATCGGGCTCCAGCTTCTCCCCCAAGACCAGGGGCTTTACCGCATCCTCACGGTGCCCCACCAGGGCGGCGACCCCAATCTGGAGGGTCTCTACGACGTTGACTTCAACGCCTCTCTGCGGGTCGAAGAGACCGGCCCCCTCACCCTGGTGCGCTGGCAACTGGACCTGAGCGTCTGGATCCGCCTGCCAGGGGTGATCACCCTGCTGCCCGTGGGCCTGGTGCAGTCGAGCGGCGACCACCTGCTCAGGCAAATCGTGCGCCAGGTCTCACGCAAGCTCACCTGGAAGGTGCAGGAAGACTTCCACTCGAGCCAGGGGCTCGAGTGTCCCCCTAGGCGACAGTCCCAGTTCTAAGGCGCTCTTAGGCGGGCCGCTTCTCCCAGATCTTGGCCAGAATCTGCAAACCACTGAAGGCTTGCCACAAAAAGAGGGTCATCATCGCCATGTTCAGGCCCACGTGGGCCTTGCGGGCAATCAGGTTGCCCTGCTGCATCAATGGCGCGAGAGACACCGCCAGGGCTATCAGGCAGGTCATGCCAATGCCCACCAACAGGTGGGGGCCGACAAACAATTTGCCGTTATTGAGATAGGTGACTGCCATGCCGCCAAAGGTGCCCAGCACCATCAACGCCAGGATCAGGCTGCCGATCTGAAAATGGCGCTTGGCAAACTGCCCCTTGATCAGCTCCTTGCGGTCCGCCGCGTCAGCAGTGCGGGTTTTTTTCGCTTTGATGCCAAGAAACATGCCGTAGCCGGAGAGGGCCAGCAGCCCCCCCATCAGCAGGGGATGGAAGAAATTGAGGTTGTAGGCGAGCGCTTCGGGCATGGTGGGGAAGGGAGAACTGGCGGGAACCGCAGCGGCAAAGACCGATCGAGCGAAGTTACAACTCACGCCGCCCGCCAGGGGGTATCAGTGGAGAAAATGACGATGACCCGTCATCACCATCGCCACGCCCAGGGCGTTGCAGGCGCCGATCGAATCGCCATCCCTCATGCTGCCACCGGGCTGAATCAGCGCCGTAATTCCCTGGCCAGCCGCCAGCCGCACCGTGTCATCAAAGGGGAAGAAACCATCGCTGGCGAGCACCGCGCCCCGGGCCCGATCGCCAGCGGCTTCCAGGGCCAGGCGAGCTGAGCCCACCCGGTTCATCTGCCCAGCGCCGATTCCAAGGCTCTGGCCACCCTTGGCCACGGTGATTGCATTGGAGCGCACATGGCGCACCAGCTTCCAGGCAAAACGCAGATCGACCAGTTCCTGGGGGCTGGGCTGGCGCTCGCTCACCACCTGCCAGCCACTCTCCTGCACCGGTTGGTCATCGAGCTCCTGCTCCAGCACCCCACCCAGTAAGGAGCGCAAGTGGCGGCGGGATGCTTGCGGAATTGCCTCGGGCGCCAGCTCCAGCAAGCGCAGATTGGCCCTGGCAGCCAGCCGGTCCCGAGCCGGGCTATCAAAACCAGGTGCCACCACACACTCGAGAAACAGGCTGCTGAGCAGCTCAGCCGCCGCCAGATCCACCGGATTGTTGAGGGCCACGATGCCGCCGAAGGCCGAAAGGCGATCGGCATCCAGCGCCCGGGCAAGGGCCGCCGCCGCGTCGCTGCCGGTGGCCACCCCGCAGGGGTTGGTGTGCTTGACCACCACGGCCGCCGGCTCGGCAGCGGGGCCATAGCCAAACTCCCGAACGGTGGCCAGGGCCGCGTCTAGATCGATCAGATTGTTGTAGCTGAGCTCCTTGCCCTGGAGTTGCTCGGCGGCCCCCCAGCCCGCCTTGGGCTCGCTATACCAGCGGGCCTGCTGGTGGGGGTTTTCGCCGTAGCGCAGGCTCTGGCGAGCTGGCAGCTCCAATCGCAGCGGCAACTCCTCCCCCAGACGGCCAGCCAGCCAGGCGCTGATCGCAGCGTCGTAGCTGGCGGTGTGCTGGAAGGCCTCCAAGGCCAGGCGGCGCCTTAGCTCCAGGCTCAGCGCTGAGCTGGCAAGGGCCTCAAGGAAAGCGTCGTACTGGTTGGGGCTGGTCAGCACCACCACGTCAGCATGGTTCTTGGCGGCCGCCCGCAGCATCGCCGGCCCACCTATGTCGATGTTTTCAATGGCGATATCAAATCCCACTGCCGGATCGGCAACCGTTTCGCGGAAGGGGTAGAGGTTCACCACCACCACGTCAATCGGAACGATGCCCTGGGCCATCAGATCGGCCTGATGGCTGGCTTCAGCGCGACGGGCCAGGATGCCGCCGTGAATGCGGGGGTGGAGGGTCTTGACCCGACCGCCCAGGATCTCCGGGGCCTGGGTGTGGTCTGCCACCTTGGTGACCGGCAGCCCGGCTGCCTGCAGGGCCGCAGCCGTGCCGCCGCTGGAAATCAGCTGGTAGCCAGCCCCGACCAAGCCCTGGGCCAGGGGCACCAATCCCTCCTTGTTGGACACGCTGAGAAGGGCCGTGGGGGCCATGGCTGCCGGAGAGCGGGTTTGGGAGCCAACCTAAGCAGCAGCAGCAACCCAAGCGTGACCCCTGACAACAAAGCAACTGGCGCTCCCGACGCCGGCGTGATCCGACGCGGCCCTGATCGCAGCGAGCAGCGGCTGGTGCTGCTGCACGGCTGGGGGGCCGATGCCGATGACCTGCTCGACCTGGCCGACCTGCTGGTCGGTCCGGCGGTGAGCGTGGTGGCGTTGCGGGCACCCCTGGGCCATCCCAGCGGTCAAGGGCGCCAGTGGTATGACCTGGAAGAGCCCAACTGGCCCCAGCTACCAGCGTCCCGGACCAGCCTGCGCACGCGGCTGGAAGCCTTGGCCAGCGAGGTGCCCCTAGGGCAGACCGTGCTGCTGGGCTTTTCCCAGGGCGCCGCGATGGCCCTGGATGTGGCCACGACAGGCGAAGGCCTGGCCCTGGCCGGCCTGATCAGCTGCAGCGGCTACCCCCATCCCAACTGGCAACCCGGTGATCAGGCCATCAAAAAAATCCTGCTAACCCATGGAGAGCAGGATCCGGTGGTGCCCTATGGGGCCAGTGAAATGCTGCAGAAGCAACTGGGCAGGAGCGGCATAGACGCCGACCTGATCAGCTTTGCCGGTGGTCACACCATCGACAGCAGCCTGTTTCCAGCCCTGCGGGATTACCTAGGAGAGCAGTGGTCTGGCTGAATAGCCAGGCTCAGACGAAGGCGTATTCGTACTCCTCCATCTCCTCCCAGTCATCGGCAGCGAGGGCTTCTATGCCTTCAAACAACACCTCTTCGCCGATGCGATCGACAATGGTGCGCAGGGAGGGGAACAGAAAGTGATTCTCCTCGGCGTACTGGGCACTAAACAGGCCCTTTTCACCCCAGAAGAAGCGATCAGTGGTGTGTTCATTGCGGCGCACATTGAGGATCGCAGGCGGCTCCAGCAGCTCCTCAGCGATGTAGCGACGGGCTGCGGTGACCGGCTTGTGGGAGCCAGTCTCCAGTTTGAAAGTGGGAACGTGCGCCAGCACCCGCTGGCCTGCGAGCCGGCGACGGCTGATCCGCTTGCGCTTCTTGGACATTGAACTGCTCCCGCTGGGGAGGATTGAGGGGACAAAAAGAAACCCGAGGGTTGGGAAGGGACCATGGGAACGCAAGACATGCGCAGGGTCCGTGACTCAGCAAGCCCCTCAAACCGGATAGCCGGAAAGCGGGGCGTCGCCCAAACGTTCAGTTGTCCACAAGGATCAGCTGGCCCGGAGGTCAATGACTCCCCAACCCGCCCATTCGGGAAGGGGACAACAGGGAGAACGGATCGGCGAGAAGTCGAATCTTCCTCTGCTGTAGCCTCAATTGCTGGAAACCGCAACTGGGGGTGAGGGCGTCGCAACTTTGAGCCGCTGCCCGCATGCGGACCGCGTCGCCTTGGTCGACCCCTGGATCTTAAGACTTTTTTTACTGATTTCACCGCTTGCTGCCATTTCTGAGCAGCAAGTTGGCGGTTGGGGCCCCAAATGCAAGTCTCAAAGCGCTTTTCAGCCCTGCTGAGCTTTCAGTTGGCCCAATTTGCCGACAGGAGTGATGTGCACTCCGTCGTTGTCTACGTGACTGAGCCTGGTATTGGCACCGGGCCCGGCAATGGCACCGAGCCAGGCAATAGCAGGGGGCCAAGCCTGGTGCCCATTGGCCAGTGGCCCATCACCAGCCGCATCCTGCCGGCCGTGGAAGCAAACAGCACCTTGCGGGCCCCGGCCGAAAAACGCCGCTGGCTGCCGCTGCGCCACCAGAACGTGCTGCTTGGAGCCATCCAGGTGGAAACCCTTTCGGTGCCTTGGCCTGAAGGCCTCGGCCAGCGACTGCAGGCCGTTGCCCTCTGCCTGACCGAAGCCCTCTGCCTGGATCTGGAACAACAGCAACTGCAGCAGACCCTCAGACGGCAGGAGGCCGAGCTCAACGTCCTGTTGCACCAGTTGCGCAATCCCCTGGCTGCGCTTCGCACCTTTGGCCAACTCCTCCTGCGCCGCCTCGACCAGGACGGCCAGAACAGGCCGCTGGTCGAGGGCTTGCTGGCGGAGGAGCGCCAGCTCAACCGCTACATCGATGCCCTCAGCCGACTGGGCTCCCCGGACACCCCGACGGTCTCGGGCGAGACCGCCCAGCCCCTGCTTTTGCTGCCGCCCGCCCTGATCGGGCCCGAAGGCGAACCGTTGCGGGAGTGGCTCGAGCCCCTGCTGCAGCGGTCGGCTGCCACCGCGTCCCTCCAGGGACGGCCCTGGCACCCTCCGGCCTGCATGCCCAGCTGGCGCGGAGACAGCGGCGCCGTGGCAGAAATCCTGGCCAACCTGCTCGAGAACGCCTTCCGCTACAGCCCGCCAGGAACAGCCATCGGGCTCCACTGCCAGCAGCTCTGCCAACCTCTCTGCCAACCCCTCCCCCAGGGCCCCTGGCAGCTGACGGTGTGGGACGCCGGCGAACCGATCGCCGCGGCGGAACGGGAGGCGATCTTCGAGCGGGGCTTTCGGGGCCGTCAGGGTCAGACCTGCGCAGGCACGGGGCTGGGCCTGGCCCTGGCCAGGGACCTGGCCCGCAACCTTGGCGGCGAGCTGAGCCTGGTGCTGCCGCCGGCCGCAATCGCCCCGGAGCTGCCCGGCCAGGGCAATGCGTTCTGCCTCAGGCTGCCAGCCTCAGCCCCAAACCACTGAGCAGCAGAGCCAGGGTCTCGGCCCACTCCACGCTGGCGCCGTAGCTGTCGCCGCTGTGCCCACCGAGCCGCCTCCCCAGCCAGAGGGGCACCAACAGGGCCGGCACCAGCCCCCAGCCATCGGGCAGGGGCCAGGCCGCCCAAACCCAGCCCAGCAGGGCCACCAGCAGAACCACCAGCGCCGGCACCAGTTCCGCCCCCAACCCCCGCCAGTGCTGGCGATGAAAACCGGCGCTGCCCTGCTCCCGCAGGTAGGGGAAGCCGTGCATGGCCACCAGGGGGGCCATGCGGCCCCAGAAAGCCGCCCACACCAGGGCCAGCGGAGCTGCCCCCGCCAGGCAGAGCAGGGCTGCGGCCCGCAGCAGCAGCAGCAAAGCCAGGGCCTGCACACCGAAGGCCCCGACCCGACTGTCCGCCATGGCCTCCAGGGCCCGGGGCCCGGCCCCCAGACCATCGGCCGTATCCATGGCCCCATCGAGATGGAGCCCCCCGGTGAGCAGGAGGGCCAGGGCCAGCGCCAGGGCCACCTGGGCGCCAAGCGGCAGCCAGCCGGCCGTGAGCCACCAGAAAAGCCCCTGCAGGCCGCCAATCACCAGGCCGATCAGCGGGCCGAAACGGGCGATGCGCTCAAAGCGCGGCGTTATCCAGGGCCAGGCCGGCAACACGGAATAAAAAACCCAGGCCCCGGCCAGGTCGGCCAACCAACCTGGAGTCAGGGCGGGCAAGAGCTTCGGCAAGCGACACCTAGCGTCTGAACAGCAAGTATTCGGCCTAATCAGCTTCCCACCCCCCTTCTCCTTCCAAATCACGGCCCGCTGCCCGCGCACCCGCGCCCGCTGCGGCTGCTTCCACACCCCCCACGGCGAGGTCACAACCCCCCGCTTCATGCCGGTGGGCACCCTGGCCACTGTCAAGGGCATCACCACCGACCAGCTCCGCGGCACCGGGGCCCAGATGGTGCTCTCCAACACGTTTCACCTGCACCTCCAGCCGGGTGAGCAGATCGTGGCCGATGCCGGCGGTCTACACCGCTTCATGGGCTGGCACGGGCCCATGCTCACCGATTCGGGCGGTTTCCAGGTTTTCAGCCTGGACCAGATCAACACGATCAACGACGAGGGTGTGGTGTTCCGCTCTCCCCGCGACGGCGCCCGCATCGAGCTGACGCCCGAGCGGGCAATGGCGATCCAGGAGCTGTTGGGAGCCGATGTGGCCATGGCTTTCGACCAGTGCCCCCCCTATCCAGCCAGTGAGGCGGAGGTGGCCACCGCCACTCGCCGCACCCACAGCTGGCTGGAGCGCTGCATCTCCAGCCACACCGCCCCCAACCAGGCCCTGTTCGGCATCGTGCAGGGGGGCTGCTTCCCCCACCTGCGCCAGGAGTCGGCCCGGGTGGTGGCCTCCATGAACTTGCCGGGAATCGCCGTGGGCGGCGTGAGCGTGGGCGAGCCCACCGAGGAGATGCATCGCATCGTGCGTCAGGTCGGGGCCCTGCTGCCCGAAGCGAAACCCCACTACCTGATGGGAGTTGGCACCTTGAGGGAAATGGCCCTTGCCGTGGCCCACGGCTTCGATCTGTTTGATTGTGTGATCCCCACCAGATTGGGCCGGCATGGGGCGGCCCTAGTTGGCGGCGAGCGCTGGAATCTCAAGAACGCCTGCTTCCGCCATGACCACAGCCCCCTCGACCGGAGTTGCCCCTGCCCGGCCTGTCGCCAGCACAGCCGGGCCTACCTGCACCACCTGATCAAAAGCGAAGAACTGCTGGGCAAGATCCTGCTGAGCTTGCACAACATCACCCAGCTGGTGCGCTTCAGCAGCGCCATGGCTCGGGCCATCGAAGAGGGCTGTTTTGCAGAAGATTTCACTCCCTGGGAAGCCAACTCTCCAGCCGCCCACACGTGGTAGCTTCCGCCTCTAGCTCAGTGATTTTCGGGATGGCCGCCTACGCCCTGCAGACCATGGCCCAGCTGCCTGAGGCCTACCAGGCCTTTGGTCCCCTGGTGGACATCCTGCCGATTATTCCCCTGTTTTTCCTGCTGCTGGCCTTCGTGTGGCAGGCCTCTGTCGGCTTCCGCTGAACCTGTCGGCTTTCGCTGAACCAGTGGGTTTTCGCCAG
>ERZ888423.1115-NODE-1115-length-24761-cov-54.554764_pt1 | contig 24761 bp, 20 predicted proteins | sample MGYA00520523_ERZ888423 | MGnify/ENA primary metagenome ERZ888423 (study PRJEB32303, sample SAMEA104408611) | aquatic metagenome | biome: Brackish water; feature: Pelagic; material: water | place: Baltic Sea | collected 2014-06-08T10:24:00 | depth 30,27 m ...
ACGGTTCGCGCGTGCCCACGTTCCATTTCACCAATTTCTTGGTGATCAACAATTAGAACGGAGTATGCATAGGAAAAAGAGAGAAGCTCGTTGCTTTTCGATTGGAAAAACCTATGAACGGTTGCATGGTCATGTCCGTTCCGCCCATCACGCTCCGCCAGATGCGCTACCTCATCGCGCTGGAGGAAACACAACACTTCCGCGAAGCGGCGGAAAGCTGTGGTATTTCACAGCCTTCGCTGTCGGTTCAGATCAAGACGCTGGAAGACACCTTGGGTCTGATCTTGGTCGAACGGGGTCGCGGCCCCGTGCGATTGACACTGGCCGGGCGCGAGGTCGCACGGCGGGCGCGCGAAATCCTTGATGCCTCGCAAGGCATTCTCGATCTGTCGGTGACGCTGAAATCGGGGCTGGGCGGCACCATCCGACTGGGCACTTCGGCCACGCTTGGCCCATATCTGATGCCCCATGTCGTTGGCGATCTGCGCGCCAGCCATCCGGATCTGCGGCTCTATATCCGCGAAGCCACGCCGCGCGATCTGTTGCGCGAATTGCATGATGGGGTACATGATCTGATCCTGACGCAATTGCCGGTATCAGGGGCGACCTTGTCGCATGCGCGGCTGTTTCGCGAACCACTGGCCGTGGCGCTGCCGATCGGCCATCCGCTGACCGAACGCGACACGCTCGACAATGACGATCTGACAGGCAAGACCATCTTGTCGCTGTCGCCCGCCTATGCGCTTTACGACATGATTTCGGCGGTCTGTGTCGAAACGGGCGCCCACATGTCGCGTGAATACGAAGGCACATCGCTTGATGCGCTGCGTCAGATGGTGGCGATGAACATGGGCCTGACGTTTTTGCCGGCGCTTTATGTCGAAAGCGAGATCCAGGGCCGCGCCCGCGACGTGCTGGTGCGCCCGTTCCGCGGCCGCAGATTTGCGCGCTCGATCGGGCTGGTGTGGCGATCCTCGTCTGGTGCGGGCCCCGCCTATGAGCGACTGGCGGCCGCAATCCGGGGAACGGCACGAAGATTTCCCCAGCTTGTCATGGAAGCATGATGCTGCGGCATTGACGACTGGAGGGGCGGGGGCAAAACTGTGGCCATGACCGAGTTCCTCAGCCTTGCCGATCTGCGTGCGTTTGCGCGCGATTGTTTGACCCGCGCCAATGCGCCCAGGCGCGTTGCCAATGCCGTTGCAGCCGAAATCGCCGCCGCCGAAGCGGCCGGTGAACGGCAGCATGGCATGGAGGCCTTGCTGCGCGACATCCGCCTGATGCGCTATGGCCGCCTTGATGCGGCCGCACAGGCCGAGATGTCGCAACCGCGCGCGGGCTTCGTGCGGCTTGATGCGCGGCATGGCTTTGCCGCCGCCGCGCTTTCTGGGGCGATGACGGTGTTTGCGGAACTGACCCGAACGCAAGGGATCGCGCTTTTGCGGCTCGATCATGCCAGCGATCCGGGTGGCATGATCCGCGCCACCGCGGCTTTGGCCGAACGCGGACTTGCGGCGCTGGCCTTTGGCCCCGAGGGGCCGGGGCGGCTGGCGCATCCCGATCTGGCCGCGCCCGCGGCGCTGCATCATCCGCCGCGCGCGGCGCTGCGGCTTTTGTTGCCCGATATCGGTCTGGGACAACCCGCCGACAGCCCACTGGGTGAGATGGTCGGACATGTCGCGTGGTTGGTGGGACTTGATGCCGAATTGGCGGGCGACAGCTTTGCCACAGCCGAAATCTGGGACATTGCCATCCCACCCGCGACCGCCGCCTCGATCGCCTGCTCGGCCGAGTTGCTTGAACAGATCGTGACCGCATGATGGGTGATTTCTTGCTCAAGGGTCTGACGCTGCGGGGTCTTGAGGTCTTTGAGACCCTTGCCCATACCGGGTCGGTCGCCACCACCGCCGATCGCCTGGGCATGAGCGCACCGGCTGTTTCGCAACAATTGCGCAATCTCAGTCTGGCGCTTGGGGTGGACTTGATCGACCATTCCCGCCGCCCCATGGTTCTGACGCCGGCAGGGCGGTTGTTCTTGCCGCGGGCCCAGGCGGCGCTGTCGGCCCTGCGCGCGGGGCAGCGCGGGTTGAGCATGCTTGATCTGTCCGAGCTTTCGGCGCTGTCGCTGGGCGTGATCGAGGATTTCGAGAACGAGGTGACGCCGCATCTGGCCACCGATCTGGCCGAGGCCATGACGCAATGCGCCTTTCGTCTTGTCACGGGCGCCAGCCATGCGCTGCATGCCCAGATCGCGCGGCGCGAATTGGACATCGCCATTTGCGCCGCAGGCAGCCCCGACCCATCGGGCACGCTGACCCATCCGCTGATCGACGATCCCTATGTTCTGGCCGTACCCAAGGGCACGGATGTGTCGGGCGGGCTGAACGCCCTTGGCGGGCTGACCTTTTTGCGGCGCGACCCCGATCAGGTCATGGGGCAGCAGATCGATCGCTACATCACCACCGCGGGGCTGCACCTGCCGCATCGGTTCCAGATGGATTCCAACCAATCCATCAGCGCGCTGGTGGCGGGCGGCACCGGCTGGACCATCACAACGCCGCTCAGCCTGATCCGCGCGGGCCGTTTCGCAAGCGCCATCGATGCCCACCCCCTGCCCGGGCCAGCGATGGCGCGGCGCATCGTGCTTTATGCGACCGGGGATTGGACCGGGCCCATCCCCGACCGCATCGCCGAGCGCGCACGCGAATTGATCGAGGATCATTTCGCAGCACCCGCGCGCGCACGGATGCCATGGCTTGGCGATCAGTTTCGGCCACATCCGGGGCCAAGCGATGCACAATTCCAGGCTGAAAATTGATAATTAATTTACAATTGCTGCACTGCACTGAGAAAATAGTTTACATAAAAGCGTAGCGTCCACAGACAGATGTTCTGAAATTTCTGCCAAGCTGTCATGATCCCGCCATATTTCGTTCCACACGCAAGACGTGCGCGACGAATGTTGCGGGCCCCGGGTCCGCGCGCAGGTGGTCGGAGGAGGGTCGCACAGACCTGACCGATGCGCGCAGCCCGGACATGGATCGCAGGTTAGGGGAGGCTGACCGTGTTTTGCTTGGTCCCATATCCATGGGATCGCCGGAATGGAGGAGTATCGCATCCTCTGTTCGATTTTGGAGTTCCGCGAACAGGTTCGTACCGGTTCTGCCCGTCGCGCATCTGATCCAGCGCTTGCCAGCGCCCAACCTCGAGGGAGATACCACCTTGGCCACATCCACGAAATCCGGTCCCGATCTTTTGCCCGGCGCGCATGTCGATGCCGCCAAGTATGATGCGATGTATGCCGCATCAATCGCCGACCCCGAGGCTTTCTGGGGCGAGCATGGCAAGCGCATCGACTGGATGAAGCCCTACACCAAGGTCAAGAACACGTCATTCGCGGCCGATGACCTGCACATTCGCTGGTATGAGGACGGCACGCTGAACGTGGCCGCCAATTGCATCGACCGCCATCTGGCCACACGCGGCGATCAGACCGCGATCTTGTTTGAACCCGATGAGCCGACCGATCCGGCGCAGCATATCACCTATACCGAACTGGCTGCCCATGTCGGGCGCTTTGCCAATGTGCTGAAGGGTCTTGGCGTCAAAAAGGGCGACCGCGTCATCATCTACATGCCGATGATCCCCGAAGCCGCCTATGCGATGCTGGCCTGTGCGCGGATCGGTGCCATTCATTCCATCGTCTTTGCCGGGTTTTCACCCGATGCGCTGTCGGCGCGGATCAATGGCTGCGATGCCAAGCTGGTGATCACCTCGGATGGCGCGCCGCGCGGGGGCCGGGTGACGGATTTGAAGGACAACGTCAACAAGGCGCTTTTGCATTGCGCCGATGACGTGCATTGCCTTGTGGTCAAGCGCACCGGGCAACAGGTGGCCTGGGTCGAAGGGCGCGATCACTGGTATCACGATCTGGCCGCCACGGCCGCACCCGAATGCCCGGCCGAGGAAATGAGCGCAGAGGATCCGCTGTTCATCCTCTATACCTCGGGTTCGACGGGCCAGCCCAAGGGCGTTGTCCACACCACCGGCGGCTATCTGGTCTATGCGGCGATGACCCATGAGATCACCTTTGATTACAAGGATGGCGACATCTTCTGGTGTACGGCGGATGTGGGCTGGGTCACGGGCCACAGCTATATCGTCTATGGGCCGCTGGCCAATGGCGCGACAACCCTGATGTTCGAAGGCGTGCCGACCTATCCCGATGCCGGCCGGTTCTGGGCGGTGTGCGAAAAGCACAAGGTCAACCAGTTCTACACCGCCCCCACCGCCATCCGCGCGCTGATTGGCAAGGGGCCGGATTATGTCAACAAATACGATCTTTCCAGCCTGAAGCTTTTGGGATCGGTGGGCGAACCGATCAATCCCGAAGCGTGGAACTGGTACAATGAGCATGTCGGAAAGGGCCGTTGCCCGATCGTCGACACCTGGTGGCAGACCGAGACCGGCGGCCACATGATGACACCCTTGCCGGGGGCCCATGCGCTGAAACCCGGCGCGGCGCAAAAACCGTTCTTCGGGGTCAAGCCCTTGGTGCTGGATGCCGCAAGCGGCGCGATCATCGACGGCAATGGCGTGGAGGGCGTGCTGGTGCTGGCCGACAGTTGGCCTGGACAGATGCGCACCGTCTGGGGCGACCATGATCGCTTCATCAAGACCTATTTCAGCGACTACAAAGGCTACTATTTCACTGGCGACGGTTGCCGTCGCGACGAAGACGGCGATTACTGGATCACCGGCCGCGTCGATGACGTGATCAACGTGTCGGGTCACCGCATGGGCACGGCCGAGATCGAAAGCGCGCTGGTCGCCCATGAAACCGTGTCCGAGGCCGCCGTGGTGGGCTATCCGCATCCGATCAAGGGCCAGGGCATTTATTGCTACGTCACCCTGATGGCCGATGAAACGCCCACGGACGACTTGAAAAAGACCCTCGCCGATTGGGTCAGAAACGAGATCGGACCGATCGCCAAGCCCGATGTGATCCAATGGGCGCCGGGTCTGCCCAAGACGCGGTCGGGCAAGATCATGCGGCGCATCCTGCGCAAGATCGCCGAGAATGATTTCGGAAGCCTTGGCGACACCTCGACGCTGGCCGATCCCTCGGTGGTGGATGACCTCATCGCCAACCGTACAAAGGCATGAGTGGACCGATGACCGCCACCGCCATCAAGACGCGCCCCGTGAACCTGATCCTGCTCGGGCCTCCGGGCGCGGGCAAGGGCACGCAGGCGCGGATGCTGCAAGACCGCTTCGGGCTTGTGCAATTGTCCACGGGCGATCTGTTGCGCGGCGCGGTGGCTGCGGGCACCCAGGCCGGTCTGGCCGCCAAGGCGGTGATGGCGCGGGGCGAATTGGTATCGGATGCCATCGTGCTGGCGGTGCTCAAGGATCGTCTGGACCAGCCCGATGTGGGGACCGGCACCATCCTTGACGGCTTTCCACGCACCGCCGTGCAGGCGCAGGCGCTGGATGATCTTCTGGCCCGGCGCGACCAGAGGATCGACGCCGTCATCAGCCTTGCGGTTGATGATGCCGCCATGGTGGCGCGGGTGTCGGGCCGCTACACCTGTGGCGGCTGTGGCGAAGGCTATCACGACCAGTTCAAGCAGCCCAAGATCGCGGGGCGCTGCGACAAATGCGGGTCCGACAAGATGACCCGGCGCGCCGATGACAACGCCGAGACCGTCAGCACCCGTCTGGTCGCCTATCACGCGCAAACCGCACCGCTGATCGATTATTACCGCGCCCGCTCCGTTCTGACCGAAGTGCCCGCCATGGGCGACATCGGTGAGATCGCGGGCGCGCTTGACGCCATCGTGAGCAAGCTCGCGACGTCATGAGAGAATTCGGCGCCGTCCCATCCGAAAGGCGGATGGCGTTGGACAAGACCGGCCGGGTCAGAATGGCCCGACCGGCGAAACTCGAAGGGAGTATGGAATGGCCGAAAACAATAATGCGTATTGGTCAGCGAACATCCGCCTTGTCACCATCTGTCTGGTGATCTGGGCTTTGTGTTCGTATGGCTTCGCAATTCTGCTTCGCCCGATGCTGTCTGGCATCGCGGTGGGCGGCACGGATCTGGGCTTCTGGTTTGCCCAGCAGGGATCGATCCTCGTGTTTCTTGCTCTGATCTTCTTCTACGCATGGCGTATGAACAAGCTCGACAAGGAATACGGCGTCGACGAGCAGTGAGGGACGGACGGAAACATGGATCAGTTTACCCTTAATCTGCTGGTGGTGGGCGCGTCTTTCGCGCTTTACATCGGCATCGCGATCTGGGCCCGCGCGGGCACCACTTCGGAATTCTATGCTGCTGGCCGGGGTGTGAACCCGGTCATCAACGGCATGGCCACTGCGGCTGACTGGATGTCGGCGGCCTCGTTCATCTCGATGGCGGGTCTGATCGCCTTCGTGGGCTACAACAACTCGAGCTTCCTGATGGGCTGGACCGGCGGCTACGTGCTGATGGCGATGCTCTTGGCACCCTACCTGCGCAAGTTCGGCAAATACACCGTGCCGGAATTCGTGGGGGACCGCTATTATTCCACAAGCGCACGCGTCGTGGCGGTGATCTGTCTTCTGGTGATCTCGATCACCTATGTGATCGGTCAGATGACCGGCGCAGGCGTGGCCTTCTCGCGCTTTCTCGAAGTGACGTCGACCCAAGGCCTGTTGATCGCCTCGACCGTGGTGTTCGTCTACGCCGTTCTGGGCGGCATGAAGGGCATCACCTATACGCAGGTGGCGCAATACATCGTGCTGATCGTCGCCTACACGATCCCCGCGGTCTTCATCTCGCTGCAACTGACCGGCAACCCGATCCCGGGTCTGGGTCTGTTCTCGACCATGCCCTCGACCGGTGAGCCGCTTCTGGTCACGCTGAACGGTCTTTTGACCGATCTTGGCTTCAACCAGTACACCGCCGGCCGCACCCCGTGGCTGATGGCGCTGTTCACGCTGTCGCTGATGATCGGCACCGCCGGTCTGCCGCATGTGATCATCCGCTTCTTCACCGTTCCCAAGGTGTCTGACGCGCGTTGGTCGGCTGGCTGGGCACTGGTGTTCATCGCGCTTTTGTACCTGACGGCACCCGCCGTGGGCGCAATGGCCCGTCTGAACATCATGACCACCATGTGGCCCAATGGCGTCGAAGGCGAACCCGTCGCGCAGGCTGATCTGCCGAACTGGTTCCAGACCTGGTCGGCAACCGGCCTTCTGGGCGTCGAAGACAAGAACGGCGACGGTCTGATCCAGTACTACAACGAAAACAGCCCCGCGATGCAGGAAATGGCTGCAGCCCGTGGATGGGCCGGCAACGAGCTGGTCCGCTTCAACCAGGACATTCTCGTTCTGGCGAACCCGGAAATCGCACAGCTTCCGGGCTGGGTGATCGCTCTGATCGCGGCGGGTGGTCTTGCGGCCGCTTTGTCGACGGCAGCGGGTCTGCTGCTGGCCATTTCCTCGGCCATCAGCCACGACCTCGTGAAATCGGTGTTCAACCCGAACATCTCGGAAAAGGCTGAACTGCTCTGGGCGCGTGTGTCGATGGCCTTTGCCATCGCGCTGGCGACCTGGCTCGGGATCAACCCGCCCGGCTTTGCGGCACAGGTGGTGGCACTGGCCTTTGGTCTTGCCGCGGCAACCCTGTTCCCGACGCTGATGATGGGTATCTTCTCCAAGCGCATGAACGCGCCTGGGGCGACCTGGGGGATGATCGCCGGTCTCGTCGTGACCTGCGCCTATCTCTTTGCCTATCTGGGTGTGTTCTTCATCCCCGGCACCAACATGCTGGACAACACCGCAGCCAACCACCTGTTCGGCATCCCGCCGACGCATTTCGGCCCGATCGGTGCAGCAATCAACTTTGCTGTCGCCTATGCCGTGTCGAGCGTCACTGCGGCACCGCCGAAACACATCCAGGATCTGGTCGAATCGGTCCGTATTCCGCGCGGTGCCGGTGCGGCTCTGGCCAAGTGATGGTCTGACCATAGGGCGGGGCCTGCGACCAAGCGGGCCCTGTTCAACACAGCGGCGCATCCCGGCAGATCGGGGTGCGCCTTTTTCGCCGGGGGAGCCATTGCGATGACCACCGACATCCGAACCATCCTCGCCACGACCCATCCCTATGATATCTTGCCCGAGGATCTGCGCGCCGGCTTGGCAGCCGAGATCGACGTCTACGACATCGCGGCGGGTCAGGTTGTGTATGCCAAGGGTGAGGTGCTGACCCATCTCTATCTGATCGTGTCGGGCCGCATCGACATCACCGACCAGAACGGCGAGATCCTGTCGATCCTTGGGCCGCGCAATTCCTTTGGCGAGCGGGGTTTGATGAAGGATGGGCGCGGCGCGGTCACCGCGACCGCCACCGAGGCCAGCCAGCTTCTGGCGATTCCGGCGGTGGTGTTTCACCGGCTGGTCAAGGATCATCCGCGCGTCTTGCGGTTTTTCGACCGCACAAGGCCCGCGGCCGCGCGTCGGCAGGACATCACCACCATGGCGCTGTCCGATCTGATGACGCCCGCGCCGCTCACCTGCCACCCCGACACACCCTTGATCGAGGCCGCGCGCCGGATGCGGGACCGGGGCGTATCGTGCATCATCGCCGCCGATGGCGACCAGGTGCGCGGCATCCTGACGACGGGTGACATCACATCGCGCGCCATGGCCGAAGGGCGCGCCCCCGAAACCCCGGTCCATGCGGTGATGACCCCCGATCCGCTCAGCCTGCCCCCAACCGCGCTGGTGGCCGATGTGCTGCATGCCATGGTCGAGCGCGGCATCACCCATATGCCCGTCGTCGAAGCGGGGCGACTGGTGGGCATCCTGACGCAAACCGACCTGACCCGGTTTCAGGCCACATCCTCGGCCGCGCTGATCCGCGAGATCGCCAAGGCCCCCGACAGCGCCACGCTGGCGGGCATCGTGCGGCGCATCCCCGAGCTTCTGGTGCAACTGGTCAGCGCACAAAACCCCCATCAGACCGTGACGCGGCTGATCACCGATATCGGCGATGCCACCACCCGCCGTCTGCTGGCATTGGCCGAGGCACGGCTCGGCCCCCCGCCTGTGCCCTATCTGTGGCTGGCCTGTGGCAGCCAGGGGCGACAGGAACAGACCGGCATCAGCGATCAGGACAATTGCCTGATGCTCGACGATGCCGTGACGCCCGCCGATGACACCTATTTCGCAGCACTGGCCAAATTCGTGTCCGATGGGCTGGATGAAGCCGGCTATTTCTATTGCCCCGGCGACATGATGGCCACCAACGTCAAGTGGCGCCAACCCCTGCGGGTCTGGCGCGACTATTTCCGCCGCTGGATCGCCACCCCCAACCCCGAAGCGCAAATGCTGGCCAGCGTCATGTTCGACCTGCGCCCGATCGGCGGCCATGAGGCGCTTTTTGCCCATCTTCAGGAAGAAACGCTGGCCGCGGCCGCCAAGAATTCGATCTTCGTGGCGCATATGATGTCAAACTCGCTCAAGCATCAGCCGCCGCTGGGGCTGTTTCGCGGCTTCGCCACGGTGCGGTCGGGCGAACACAAGAACACCATCGATCTCAAGCATAATGGCGTGGTCCCGGTGGTCGATCTGGGGCGCATCTATGCGCTGACCGGCCAATTGCGCATGGCCAACACCCGCGCCCGGATCACCGCCGCCATCGAGGTGGGCGCGGTATCGGGCTCGGGCGGGCGCGATCTGCTGGATGCCTATGACATGATCGCCGAAACCCGCCTGATCCATCAGGCCGCACAAATCCGTCACGGGGAAAAACCCGACAACTTCATGGCACCCGCCGATCTGAGCGATTTCGAGCGCAGCCACCTGCGCGACGCTTTCGTGGTGGTCAAGACCATGCAGAATGCCGCAAGCTCGGGCCGCGGCTATCTCAGCTGAAAGGTGTGGAAAAGCATGTTCTGGACCCTCGTTACCGTCATCATCGCGGGCTTTGCCGGCGCGGGCATCGGCCTTGCGCTGCGGCATCTGTCGCGCAAGCGGTTGCCCCAGGGGGTCGTGCCCGTTTCTGTTGGCCTGTGCATGATCCTTGCCACGATTGGTCAGGAATATGGCTGGTACAACGGCGTGCGCACGACCATGCCCGCCGATCTGGTCATCATTTCGACCCGTGAACAGCAAAGCTGGTATCAGCCCTGGACCTTTGTGCAGCCATGGGTGCGGGGCTTCATCGGCTATTCACCGGCCGAAACGGTGGAAACCGCCGAGGGCTCGGGCCTGTTGGCGGTGCAATTGCGCCTGCAGGAACGCTGGCAGCCTCAGATGGTGCGCCCCGCTTTGGTCGATTGTGCCAACAACCGCTGGACCGATCTGACCGCCAGCATGGTGTTCACTGAAACCGGCCACCCGCTGGAGGCCATCTGGCGCGAGGATCAGACCGATGACCCGATCCTGCGCGCTGTCTGCGGAGGGGAGACCGCAGCCAACTGAAGCCCACCGGGCGCCGCGCGGACCGCCCGAGGCCAAAGGACAGGGGCAACAAGGAGGGCCCCGACCCATGCTGACCCGATTGTCCCTGCGTCTGCGCATTTTCTTGTTTTTTGCCCTGCTTGCGCTTGGCGGATCAAGCTTGGTCATCGCCGGGCTGATCATCGGCTATATCCGGCTGGGCGAAGCCCATGCGCTCAGCGCCTTTGTGATCGCGGGGCTGGTCGCGGTCTTTGCCATCGGCGGGCTGACGACGTGGATCTGGGTCTTGTTCGACGAACATGTCGCCCGCCCGGTCGAACGGCTGTCCGCTGATCTGCGCGCGCGGGCCCATTCCGATGTCGATCAAGGCATCGATCCTGCGATTGGCCGCTATCTGGGCGATCTGGCGCCCGCCGCCGATGCAGTGGCCGCCAATCTGACCGCAACCCGCAACGCGATGGCCATGGCCGTGGGCCGCGAAACCGCGCGTCTGCGTTCCGAAAAAACCCGGCTCGAGGCGCTTTTGGCGGAAATTCCGGATGGGGTGCTGTTTTGCACACCCACCCACGGCATCGCGCTTTACAACAGCCAGTGCCGCGAAATCCTGGGCAACGCCGAGGCGCTGGGGCTGGGGCGGCCGGTGGCGGGGCTGCTCAAGATGGGGCCGATCCGGCAAGCCTATGGCCGGCTTGTGGAACGGGCGACCGATGAGGGCAGCGATATTCTGGTCACCACCCGCGAGGGCGCACGCCTGCTTGAGGCGCGCCTGCGGCTCTTGCGGCTTGAGGGGCAGGAAACCGAAGACCCCGGCTATGTGCTGACGCTGCGCGATGTGACCGCCGGTCTCAGGGTTCACGCCGAACGTGCGCATCTGCTCAACCGGCTTGTGGCCGGGGTGACCAGCCTGCTTGGTGATCTGCCCGAAGGCGATGCAAAGACCGCGCTTGCCGCGCTCACACAGGAAACGGCAGCGCGCAAAAGCGCCACCGACACCCAATGGTGGCCGATGGAGGCGCTGGGGGCCAGCGATCTGGGCGCTGCCTTGGGCGCGCGGCTGGACCGCAAGGGCGTGGTGCTGACCCCCGATCTGGACCAGACCCGCTTGCGCTGTGACGGGTTCGCCATCACCCGCATGCTGGAACGCCTTGCCCTGTGCTGGGCCGAGATCGGGGCCACCAGCCTGCGCCTGACACTGGCGTCGCAAACCTCCGATGCGGCAATCCTGAGCCTTGAGGCGCAAGGCGACGCGCCCGCCGCCGACCGGCTCGATCAATGGCTGGCCACGCCGCTGTCGCCCGGCGTGTCGGGGTTCAGCGGGGCGGATGTGCTGCTCAGCCATGGCACGCATGTCACCACCGAACCCGCCGGGCCGGGCCGCCATGCGCTGCGCCTGTCGCTGCCCCTGGCCGAACCGCGCCCGGTCGGGCCCAGCCGCGTGGTGATGTATGATTTCGAGCTTTTGAACGCCGCAATCCCCGAAAATCTTGCCGCCGCACCGCTCAAATCCCTGAGTTATGTGATCTTTGACACCGAAACGACGGGCCTTAATCCCGCACAAGACGAGATGTGCCAGATCGCGGCCCTGCGCCTTGTGAACGGCAAGATCTTGCACAGCGAACGCTTTGACATGCTCGTGAATCCCGGGCGCCACATCCCCGCCGCGGCCAGCGCCGTGCATCACATCACCAACGACATGGTGGCGGGTGCGCCCCCTGTCACCGAAGCCTTGGCGCGGTTTCACGCCTTTGCCGCGGGCGCGGTGCTGGTCGCCCATAACGCGCCCTTCGACATGAGCTTTCTGCGCCGCCGCGAAGCCGCGATCGGCGCGCGCTTCGACCAACCGATTCTCGACACGGTGCTGTGTTCGGCCATCCTGTATGGCCAATCGGCCGAACATACGCTTGATGCGCTGTGCGCGCGGCTGCACATCCGCATCCCTGACGCGGCCCGCCACACCGCCATCGGTGACGCCATCGCCACAGCCGAGGCGTTTCGCAAGATGATCCCGATGCTGGAAGCGGCAGAGCTGCCCAATCTTGGGGCAGTGATCAAGGCCTTCGACCGCCACAGCCGCCTGATCGAGCATCTGAATTGACGGGCAAGACGATGGCGGGCACATCTCGCCCAAAAGGAGGGTGACAACCATGGCGCGAGTACCGCTCTACAAGACCGCCGAGACGGAAATGATCCGCCGCATCACATCGGGCGAATGGTCCGTGGGGCTCAGGCTGCCCAATGAATTCGAGCTGGCCGATGCCTTCGGCGTCAGTCAGGGCACCATGCGCCGGGCCCTGATCACATTGGAAAACATGGGTCTTTTGCACCGCAAACCGGGCCGCGGCACCGAGGTCTGCGCCGCAACGCCAGCCCCCTCCACGGCCGCCCTGCCCGGCGCGGGGCTGCATGATGCCTCGGGTCTGGCGCCGGTATTCGAGGTCTACCGCACCCACAGCACCACCCGCAGCGCCGACAGCACCGAATTGGCCCTTTTTGGCACGCCGCGCCTTGCCAGTCTGGAGCGTCTGTTGCGCCGCAATGGCGTGCGCGTCGCACTTGAGGATGTGGCGATCCCCGAGGCGGTGATCCCCGCGCTTGACGAAGATGCCAACCCCGATCTGGCCCGCCTGCTGCAAGATGCCGGGCTGGCTTTTGCCCGGATCGACGACCATGTGACCGCCGCCGTCACCACGATGAGCCAATCGGTGGCCCTCGCCTGTGACCGGCACACCGCGCTGTTGGTGCTGACACGCACCGCGCGCGACGCGACTGGCACGGCCATCGCGCGCCAGCGCCTGCGATTGGTCGCGGACGATCTGGTCTATGGGCCCTGACCCAAGGGTCAAGCCCGGACCGCCCTTCAAGGACGAAGGCCGCGGCTTATCTCAGATCAGATGCCGTCGATGCAGACATATTTGGTATCGAGATAATCCTCGAGCCCCTGACTGCCGCCTTCCTTGCCAAGCCCGCTTTCCTTGACCCCGCCAAACGGCGCCTCGACGGTGGTGATCAGCCCGGAATTGATGCCGATCATGCCGTATTGCAGCCGCTCGTTGAGCCGAAAGGCGCGGCCCAGATCGCGGGTATAGACATAGGATGCCAGACCGAACACCGTGTCATTGGCCATGGCCACGGCGTCATCCTCGGTGTCGAAGCGGAACACGGGCGCCAGCGGGCCAAAGATTTCCTCTTGCGCAAAGGCCATGTCCTGTGTCGCCCCGGTCAACACGGTCGGCTGGAAGAACGTGCCGCCAAGCTGGTGGCGCGATCCGCCCAAGACCACGCTGGCACCCTTGGCCTTGGCATCATCGAGAAATTCCTCGACCTTGGCGACAGCGGCCGCATCGATCAGCGGGCCTTGTGCCACCCCCGCCTCGCGGCCGTCGCCCACTTTCAGCGCGCGGGTCTTTTCCACCAGCCTGGCCACAAAGGCGTCATGCACGCCTGCCTGCACATAGATGCGGTTGGCGCAGACACAGGTCTGGCCGGAATTGCGGTATTTCGAGACAATCGCCCCTTCGGCGGCGGCATCCAGATCGGCATCGTCAAAGACGATGAAGGGCGCGTTGCCGCCCAATTCCATCGAGACCTTCTTGACCGTATCCGCCGACTGGCGGATCAATTCCTTGCCCACTTCGGTCGAGCCGGTAAAGGTGACCTTGCGCACCTCGGGCCGCGCCATCATCGCGCCCGCAATGGCGCGGGCGGATCCCGTGACGATGTTGACCACGCCGGGGGCATACCCGACCTCATGGGCCAGCGCCGCCCATGCCAGACCGCTGTAGGGCGTGGCCGTGGCGGGCTTGGCCACGATGGGACAGCCCACCGCCAAGGCCGGCGCCACCTTGCGCGCCAGCATCGAGGACGGGAAATTCCAGGGCGTGATCATCCCCACCACACCGACGGGATGTTTGGTCACAAGAATGCGGCGGCCCTTGACGCCCGCAGGCACGATTTCGCCCTTGGCACGGCGGGCTTCTTCGGCAAACCAGCGCACATATTGCGCGCCGATGGCGATCTCGCCCCGGGCTTCGGCCAGCGGCTTGCCCATCTCGATGGTCAGCAATTCCGCCAGCGCCGCCTGATTGTCCATCAAGGCGTCGTGCAGCTTCCACAAAAGACCCACACGGGTCATCAGATCCATCGCCGCAAAGGCGGGAAAGGCGGCAGCGGCGGCATCGATGGCGCGATGTGTTTCGGCCGCACCACTGCCTGGCACGGTGCCGATGACCTCACCCGTCGCGGGGTTGGTCACGTCGATCGTCTGGCCCGTATCGGCCGCAATCCACGCGCCGCCCACATAATTCGCCTGACGCTGCCATTTTTGCCAATCGCTCATCGCATCGCTCCCATCTTGCGGGCCAGATCGAGCATACGGCACGAAAAGCCCCATTCATTGTCATACCAGCCAAAGACACGCAGCATGCCGCCCTTGGCGCGTTTGATTTCCGGCCCCTGCAAGATCACCGATTCCGGTCGCGCCCGCAGATCGCTTGACACCAGCGTCTGGTCGGTAAAGCCGATGATCGGGCCTGCATGATCGCGAAAGAAATCCTGTGCTTGCGCGGCGCTGGGCCTGTCGCGCGTGATCACGGCCAGATCAACGCAAGACACCGACGCCACCGGCACGCGAACGGCCGATCCGGTGATGCGCCCCGCCAGATGCGGCAGAACCAGATCGACCAATGTGGCGGCACTTGTCGTTGTGGGCACCATGCTGAGCGCTGCGGCGCGCGAACGCGCGAAATCCTCGCCCATGGGTTGATCCACCGTGGGCTGGCTGCCGGTGTAGCAATGCACCGTGGTCAACAGCGCGCTTTCCAGCCCCCATTGCGCATCGATCAGCGCCGCCAGTGGTGCCACCGCATTGGTGGTGCAAGATGCGTTTGACACGATCCGGTGCGCCGCTGTCAGCACCGCGTCATTGGCGCCCAGAACGATGGTCATATCCGCTTGCGGTGACGGTCCCGACACCAGCACCCGCCCCGCCCCCGCCGCAATGCCCGCTTCGGCAAAGCTGCGCTTGCGCGCAAGCCCGGTGCATTCCATCACCACATCGATGCCCGACAGATCGAGGCGGGCAAGATCGGCCACCTGGGTAAAGGGAAAGACACGCGACCCCACGCGCAAGACGCCATCGCCCGCCGTCACCGGCTCGGGCCATGGGCCAAAGACACTGTCGTATTGGAACAGATAGGCACAGGTTCCCAGCGGCGCGATGTCATTCAGCGCCACGATCTCGATCTCGGGCCAGCCGCCCTTGAGCCAAGCCCGCAAGACCGACCGCCCGATGCGTCCGAACCCGTTGATCGCCACCTTGATGGTCATGCTGGCCTCCCGCTTCTGGCGCCAGTGATGCCGCCCCCGGCCCGGCTGTGCAAGGCCCCCCATTCCCCCGCCACCGGCCACACGCTAGGATGGCACGAGCAAGCAGAGGGCAGGATCATGGATGACAACACCCGGCACAGGCGCGTCACCTCAAGCCATTGGGGCGCATTCGAGGTTGAAACCGACGGCACGCGGATCATCGCGACCTATCCCTTTGCGCCCGATCCGGCCCCGCCAGCGATCCCGGCGATCTTGCCTGCCGCGGTGCATCACGCCAGCCGGGTGGCGCGGCCCGCGATCCGGCGGGCCTGGCTTGCCAGCCGCGACCGGACCGGGCGGGGCGATGGCGATTACGTGATGCCGCCCTGGGATGAGGCGCTCGATATCGCGGCCGGGGAAATCGACCGCATCCGCAAGACCCATGGCAACGGGTCCATCTATGGCGGCTCTTACGGCTGGGCCTCGGCAGGGCGGTTCCACCACGCGCAAGGGCAGGTGCATCGCTTTCTCAACTGTATCGGCGGCTATGTGGCAAGTTTTGGCAGCTATTCCACGGGCTGCGCGCAATCGATCATGCCGCATGTGTTCGGCGAGAATTTCCTGACGCTGACCTACGAGGTGCAAGACAGCTACGCCACCATCGCGCAGCACACCGAAACGCTGGTCATGTTCGGCGGCATCAACCCCAAGAATTCCATGGTTTCCATGGGCGGTATCACCGAACACCAGACCGCCGGATGGTTCGACCGCTTCGCCGCCAAGGGGATGACGCGCATCACCATCGGCCCGCAACGCGGCGATGCCCCCCACGGCTGTGACTGGCTGCCCTGTCGCCCCGGATCGGATACCGCATTGATGCTGGCGCTGGCCCATGTGCTGGAGACCGAAGGGCTGGCCGATCACACGTTTCTGGATCGCTACACCGTGGGGTATGACCGCTTCCGCCCCTATCTGATGGGGCAAGGCGATGGCACACCCAAGACCCCGGAATGGGCGGCGCCCTTGACGGGCGTGGCAGCCGACACGATCCGCCAACTGGCCCGCCGCATGGCGGCAACCCGCACGCTGATCACGCTGGCATGGTCGCTGCAACGCGCCGAACATGGCGAACAGCCCTACTGGATGTCGGCGGTTCTGGCCGCGATGCTGGGCCAGATCGGCCTGCCGGGTGGCGGGGTCGGCTATGGCTATGGCGCCATCGGCGGCATCGGCAAGGATTTCAAACCCATCGGCGGCATGACCCTGCCGCAAGGCACGAACCCCGTGACCGATGTGATCCCGGTGGCCCGCGTGGCCGACATGCTGCTCAACCCCGGTGCGCCTTACGATTTCAACGGCGACCGCCGGACCTATCCCGACATCCGGCTGGTCTATTGGGCAGGCGGCAACCCGTTCCACCATCATCAGGATCTCAACCGCCTGCATCAGGCATGGACACGGCCCGAAACCATCATCGTGAACGAGCCATGGTGGACCGCGACCGCCCAGCGCGCCGACATCGTCTTTCCCGCCACCACGCCCTATGAGCGCGAAGATATCGGGCGCAGCCCGCTTGACGAGTACCTGTTTCACATGCCGCAGCTGATCGCCCCGGTGGGTCAGGCGCGCGATGATTACGCGATCTTCACCGGTCTGGCCGAACGACTGGGCGTGGGTGCGGCCTTTACCGAAGGGCGCGATGCGGGCCAATGGATCGCCCATCTCTACGATGGGCTGCACGCGCGCGGCGTGGCGGCGGGTGTGGCGGTGCCAGATCTGGACGACCTGCGCACGATGAATTGGGTCAAGCTGGATCTGGCGACCGATGAACAACCCAAGCCCGTGTTGCGCCGGTTCCGCGCCGACCCGGAGGGTGCGCCACTCAAGACACCATCAGGCCGGATCGAGATCTTTTCAAAGACGATCGACAGCTTTGGCTACGATGACTGCCCCGGCCATCCGGTCTGGCTGCCGCCGGTCGAATGGCAAGGCGCGGCGACAGCTGCGGCACCGCTCCATCTTGTCTCGCCACAGCCGGGCGACAAGTTGCATTCGCAACTGGAGGCGGCGCTGGCGGATCTGGAAGGCACGCGGCCCGAAACCATTCTTATACATGAAACGGACGCCGCCGCACGCGGCATCGCCACAGGGGATCTGGTGCGTGTTTTCAACGCCCGTGGCGCGGTGCAGGCGCGGGCGCGGGTCAGCGACGATATCGTGCATGGGGTCGTGGCGCTTCCCACCGGGGCATGGCTCAGCGCGCCGGGGGGGAACATGGATACCAATGGCAATCCCAATGTCTTGACCCGCGATGTGGGCACCTCGCGCCTTGGCCAAGGCACCAGCGCGCATTCCGCGCTGGTCGAAATCGAACGGATGGGTTGAAGGGGGCGCAAAACCCGGGTTTTGCGCGCGGGAAATCCCTGGATTTCCCACCGGGAAAACTTGCGTTTTCCCGCGCGTTTTCCGCAAGGAAAACGCTACCCCCGCGACGCTACATAGTCAGCCACCGCCTGCTTGTAGAGCGTCTGGATGCGCGCCGTCACGGGGCGTGACCCGCAGCCCACCGGCTTGCCGTCGATCGAGGCCACCGGCGTTTGCGCCCCGAAGGTGCCGGTCAGAAACGCCTCTTCGGCCCCATGCACCTCGTAGAGCGAAAAATTCTTTTCGAAAACCGGGATCCCGCCGGCCCGGCACAGGTCGATCACCTTGGCGCGTGTCACCCCGTTCATGCAGTAATCCCCCGTCGAGGTCCAAACCTCGCCCCGGCGCACGATAAAGAAATTGCACGCATTGGTCGTGTTCACAAAGCCATGCGGGTCCAGCATCAAGGCCTCATCCGCGCCGGCCTGTTCCGCTTGAAGACAGGCCAGCACGCAATTGAGTTTGGAATGGGAATTGTATTTCGCATCCTGACTCATCGGCAGGCCGCGCACTTGGGGGACGGTGGCCAGCCGGATGCCTGCGCCCTGCAGGCGGTCCACGGGCCGCGAATGTTCCATGATGATCACCAGCGTGGGGCCCGACCGCGACAGGGACGGGTGCTGGAACGGCCGCACCTTGACGCCACGCGTCAGCATGAGGCGGCAATGCACATCGGTTTGCATCCCGTTGGCTTTGCGCGTGCGCTCCATCGCCGCCATGATGCCATCGCGGTCCATGCCCACCTCAAGGCTCACGGCTTTGCAGCTGTCGAAAAAGCGGTCCATGTGGTCTTCGAAAAAGGCCCAGACACCATCGTAAAGGCGCATGCCTTCCCACATGCCGTCACCCAGCAGAAAGCCGCTGTCATAGACCGAGACCTTTGCCTCATCGCGGGGCAGCAATGCACCGTTCACATAGATCAAGATGTCGCGGTTGCGCGGGTCTTCGAGCGCGTCGTGAGTGGTGGCGTGATCGGTCTGCATGGGTGATCGTGATCCCTTGGCTTTGTCCATGCTGTCGTGCCTGTGTGCGGGGCTTGGGTCAAGACAGGTGGGCTTGCCCAACGCCCGGCCGAGCGACAAGGCATCACGCACAGGGCGCCGGTGACGGGGGCCAGGATGTCACAACCCGGATCGATCCAGGGTCAGGCACCCGCAAAACCCGCGCGCATTGTTGTGCCGCGCTGGCCTGCGTTACAAAACTGATGCGAAGGGGCGCCAAACAGCCTCGTACCATTCAGAGCGACAGGATCACCGACATGGACCAACAGCCCGCCAGCGACCCCACCCGCAAGGCCCACGCAGCCGAGGTGTTCGGCGCCTTCTTGAAGCTGGGGCTGACATCCTTTGGCGGCCCCATCGCGCATCTGGGCTATTTCCGCACGGAATTCGTGGCACGCCGGGGCTGGCTCAGCGATGCCGATTACGCTGATCTGGTCGCGTTGTGCCAGTTTCTGCCGGGCCCCGCGTCCAGTCAGGTGGGGTTTGCGCTGGGGCTGATGCGGGGCGGCTGGCGGGGGGGGCTGGCGGCCTTTCTGGCCTTTACGCTGCCCTCCGCGCTGATCTTGATTGCATTTGCCCTTGCGCTGCCGATGTTGACAGGCCCGATTGCCCTTGGGGTGGTACAAGGTCTCAAGATCGTGGCGGTGGCCATTGTGGCGCAGGCGGTCTGGGGCATGGCCCAAAGCCTGTGCCCGGACCGCACGCGCGCCGCGATTGCGGTGGGGTCGGTTGCGTGGCTGGCTTTTGTGCCCGGGGTTTGGGGCATGCTGGGGGCCATCGGCTTGGGCGCGGCCGCCGGGGCCGTGCTGCTTCGGCCCATGGCTGGGACCGCCACGGGTTCTGCGCCGAACATGCCGGTCACCCATCGTCAGGCGCGCGTGGCGCTCATGGCCTTTGGGGCGCTTTTGCTGGCGTTGCCTGTGCTGGCGCATCTGGCACCGATGGTCGCGATGATCGATGCGTTTTTCCGTGCCGGTGCCTTGGTCTTTGGCGGCGGGCATGTCGTGCTGCCGCTGCTGGAAGCAGAAACCGTGGCGCGTGGCTGGGTGACACCCGATGCCTTTCTGGCAGGCTATGGCGCGGCACAGGCCGTTCCGGGGCCCTTGTTCACGTTCGCCGCCTATCTTGGTGCGGTTCAGACCCCGACACCCCATGGCGTGCTTGGCGCGGGGGTGGCATTGCTGGCCGTGTTTGCGCCGGGCTTTCTGATCCTGATCGCGGTCTTGCCGCATTGGTATCGACTGCGCGCCTTGCCCGCGGCACAGGCGGTGATGCGCGGCGCGAATGCCGCGGTGGTGGGCGTTCTTGGCGCGGCACTTTATGCGCCTGTGTTTTCGGGCGCGATTACGGATCTCCGGGCATTGGCACTGGCATTGGCCTGTCTTGTGGCCTTGATGCTGTGGAAGACCCCCCCTTGGGTGGTCGTGGTGATCGCGGGGCTGGCTGGGGCTGGATTGGCGCTGATCGCCAGATAGCCCACCGGGCGCTCTTTGGCTGGCGGCCCAGAGGATATATCTTTTGATGATATTTGTTCTCAAAAGTTCATGGCACGTGTTTGCGATTGAAAAACGGCCTTTGCAAATCGACACTCGTGATCATAGCCTGCGGCAAGCCATCAAGATACGCGCTTCGGTCACGCCCAAGCAAAGGGCGGATGGCCGCGCAGCCTGCGATGGGCGGCCTGTTGATGACCGTGATCGCAGATGAGGGCGACACAACCCGCCGACCGCTTGCGGTCGGTGGCTGACAGCAGGGATCATGGGCCACCCAACCGGGCGGCGGCGTAAACGGGGGACAAGATGAACTGGGATAACTTCGTCAAAAGCGGCTTGCACGCTGCATTCTTTATGACCGCTCTGCTTTTGGGTGGCGCAGCGCAAGCCTGCCCGGATTGGGACCTGAAGGCGAACGAACAGCACAGCGGCACGGGTGAGTTCTTCTATCAGCCAAAATCCTATAGCGTGATTGCGGGCGGGAGCTTTGAGCTGACGAAATGTGGCCATATTCAACCTGCCACGGATGTCGGATCGGGCTATTTCACGGATCGACCAGATTTCCGGTTCGATATCTCGGGTATGAAATCCTATGAACTGCATATCCGCGTCACCAGCGAATGCGATGCCGCCCTGTTGATCAACACCGCGACGGCCACTTGGTATTATGATGACGATGCCAACGGCAATCTCGATCCCCTGATCGTTCTGACCGATCCGGCCGATGGCTTGATCGATATTTGGGTCGGCACCTATGATGGCGAATATTGCAACGCGGTGCTGGAGCTGGAAACCTTTTGAACCGGCTGCAATGACACGGCGCGTGACACATCACAGCCAGACTTGATCGACCCGCGCCGGATCGGCCCGGGTCGATCTCTTCACCACGCCTTGTCAGCTTGGGCATGGGCGCGGGCGCCGTATCAGCTTGATCGCCGGCAAAGCGATCAAGACCAGCGCCACGATCGTGATCGGACCCGCGACCGGACGGGTGAAAAAGATCGACGGATCGCCCGGTGACAACGACAGCGGGCGCGTGTCCGTGCAAGGGTGGTACAGGGCATGCGCAGCATCCGGACAAAGACCGGAATGATCGTCGGGTTGATCAGCAAGGCCGCCTGTTTCAACAGATAGAATGACCCGAGCAGACCCCGGATGAATTCGATTTCCTCGACAAACAGACGCGGACCGGGAACCAGCCCCCAGATCACCATGCCACCCAGCAAGATCGCCGGAGTGGGCGAACCGTAGGATCACACAGACCCTCGTCGATTTGCGCTTTTCGCGGCAAGATCGGTCTTGCGCAAGGTTCAGGCCGTTGCTGTCGCACTGCAAACGACCCCACCTTTGCTGTTGGATGTGTTGCGCGAGTTCTTGACCCACATGTTTCGCGGTCGGGCCTTGATCGCTGCCTGCGTCGTCATGGCGTGGGCAACAGACAAGCGGCATGGTCAAGTTCAATGGCCGGATCGAGGATGTCCTGCAAAGCCATCGGTTCCAGGCCAGCGAGGACCTTGAGCAGACCATCCCAAGCTATGTCACGCTCTACAATGAGCAGCTTTTGCAGCCAGCATTGACGGCAAGGACGCCGTTGCAGGCGATGACGGACCGGCACAAACTCAGGACCGAACTGTTCAGGAAACAGCCATACGACCTCACGGGATGTGACACCCATCTTAACACTGCGTCCACCGCAGCGAATCTGCCCAAAAGCGCACCCCAGAGCAGCCAGAATACCATGATAAACTTCTGGAGGGCAGAAATTGGGCCAACCAAAACCACATGATGTATATTTTATTGGGAAATCTGGTAGCGGAGGAGGGACTCGAACCCCCGACACGCGGATTATGATTCCGCTGCTCTAACCAACTGAGCTACTCCGCCACAAGCGGGCTGGAGGTATGACAAGCGCTCCGCCCCGTCAACTGCAAAAACCGCACCCCGCGTCTGGATGGATGATGACACGACAAAACCAGACCGCAGGTCACGCCACGATCGCCCCCAACCACCGGCGGGCATTGGTGATCTATTGCCATCCACGACAAGACAGCATGACAGCCGCCGTTCGCGACACCGTTCTGGACCGGCTTCGTGCCATCGGGGCCGAGCTGCGGTTGCGCGATCTCTACGCCGAAGGCTTTGACCCCGTGCTGGGGGCCGATGCGCATGCGGATTATGGCGATGTGCCCGGCAATCGGGCCCGGGTGGCCGACCATGTGGCCGATCTTTTGTGGTGCGATACGCTGATCCTTGTCTATCCGACATGGTGGTATGGGCTGCCCGCGATGCTCAAGGGATGGATGGACCGGGTTCTGTTGCCCGGCGTGGCCTTTACACTTCCCACGGTCGGGGGCGGCGCCATCCGTCCCGGCCTGACACAGATCGGGCGGCTTGGCGTTTTTACCACCTGTGGCGCAAGCTGGTGGCTGACACAGATGATCGGCGCGCCGGGACAGCGCACGCTGCTGCGCGGGTTGCGGTCGCTGTGCGCGCGGCGGTGCCGGCATGTCTTTGCAGCCCACTACCAGATGGATCGTTCGACCACCGCGAGCCGCGCGCGGCATCTGGCACGGGTCGCCACAAGGATGGATCGGCTGATGCGCTGACCCCAAGGCACGGCTTTTGCGCCCGCCACGATGGGCTAGACCGCCATGCCCCTGGTGGCGTCATCCCAGACGGCCACGACCTGTGCGGCGTTGCGCGCAACATCGGTGGCCGACAGACCCGGCCGATAGAGCGCACCCCCAAGGCCAAACCCATCGGCCCCGGCGGCAAGCCAATCGGCAAACTGCGCGGGCGCAATGCCGCCCACCATGTAAAGCTGTGCATCGCGCGGCAGCACCGGGCGCAAAATCCTGACCCCTTCGGGGCCCATCTGAAAGGCCGGGAAAATCTTGAGCCCATCCGCCCCTGCCTTGAGCGCGGCAAAGCATTCGCTGGGCGTCAAGACACCGGGCACACTGACCAACGCGCGGCGGCGGGTTTCAGCCACCACGTCGGGGTCGAAATTGGGCGATACGATCAGCCGACCGCCCGCCCCGGCCACGGCGCGCACCTGATCCACGGCAAGGACAGTTCCCGCGCCGATCAACGCCGCATCGCCCAGATCGCGGGCCATTATGGCGATGCTGTCCAGCGCGCCGGGTGTGTTCAGCGGCACCTCAATCCGCACGATGCCCGCCGCGAACAAGGCACGACCGATGGGTCGCGCCTCGTCTGGGGTCATGCCGCGCAAGATGGCAATAAGCTTGCGGCCATGGTTCATTCAGGGTTTTCCTCCAGCCTTGATCTGGGTGGTCCGGATACGGGCAAGCCCGGCAAGGGCCAAGCGGGTTCCATCGATCACCCGCGCTCTTACCCCTTGCTGGGAAAGGGCGCGCGCATAAAGTTCGGTCAAGACAGGGGTGCCCGCCACCACCACATCCTGCCCCAGCCAATAGGGGCGCGTGGCGGCAAGCTCGGCCCCGATCAGGGCCCCCGACAGACGGGCGCGCGACACAGGGTTCACGGTGCCGTTCAACACGGCATCAGCGCGGATCGCAAACAACCGCTGCGCCAAGCGCCTCGGGTCGGTCAAGCTGTCGGCCAGCGCGGCATCAAAGGCGGCGGTGTCAAGGGCCGTGCCATCGACCACAGGGCGCAAGCTTGCCTGCCCGGCCAACAGACCAAAGATCTCACCCGTCATGCAGGTCTGAAAGCTGATGATTTCCTCGGCGCTGATCTGCAGCCATCTGGTCTGTGCGCCAGGCAGGCAGACGACCCCGTCAAAACCCGGCAAGCGCGCCAAAAGCCCGGCAACCCGGGTTTCTTCACCCGCCGTCAGATCGGGCGGCTGTGTCTGTGACAGACCCGGCACAAGCGCAAGCGCCAGACGACAGTCGCTTTGGATTGGGGCCGGTTGCGGGCAGAGCGCGGCCAGTTTGACCGGAACCGACAGATAGGGGGCGCCATCCGTTCCACCGCACAGGCCGCAGGCAAGCACCGGTGTTGGCACCGTCCCCCCCAGCCAATCCCCGATCAGATCGGTCAGCATGGCGCGGCCCACAGCCGGTGCGATGGGGCGCATGGCTTCGGCAAGGATTGTGCCATC
>ERZ888423.1116-NODE-1116-length-24757-cov-14.851753_pt1 | contig 24757 bp, 24 predicted proteins | sample MGYA00520523_ERZ888423 | MGnify/ENA primary metagenome ERZ888423 (study PRJEB32303, sample SAMEA104408611) | aquatic metagenome | biome: Brackish water; feature: Pelagic; material: water | place: Baltic Sea | collected 2014-06-08T10:24:00 | depth 30,27 m ...
AGGTTGTTGAGCATAATACGGTTAGTTGGTTCACTCCAATCTAAGGCTAGTTCTTCGTGATAATAATTCGTACTCATAACAATAGAATCCAAATCCGTTTCTCGACCATTGACAATTTGCACTACGTGAAGAGAATCAAGTTCCCAGTCGTTTATATCGATAGGTGAAGGACATGGCTCTGCAAAGGTCGAAGTCCCAAAATCATGATTTTTAGGGTTGTAGGAAATTAGTTCTCTAAGGAGTTTTACATGTATTCGAAACTTGTCAACTGCCACGGTATCTCCTGATTTATACAAATCCCAACTAGCATTTACCGTTTCTTTAAGACTAAGAATAACTGTAGTATCAACACCCTTTATAGTGTAGCTCCTGTCTTTATAATCGCCGCCGCCGCATCCTCCATTATTGGGGAAGCAGCTCCAATCCAGCATAACGAAACCGAGTAAGCCTATGATTGATAATACTGTTCTATTCATATTTAAAGTGTAATTTTTAGGTAGTCGCTTGTTGTTTCAAAAATAGACCCATCTTTATTAAATAATTTAAATGTGTATTTAGAGAATTGGTTGTTGGCCAATGCATCTTTTGGTTTCAACACAATTTCACAAAAACCTGTAAAAAATTCATTGTTGTTAAGTGCTCCTATAGCCTCGTTAACCTCTAGGTTGTCCATAAAAAAAAGATGCGTTATTTCTGTATTGTTTCTAAAAATCCGCATAGAATCTGGTCTGTAATCGCACTCAGGTGCAGGCATTGCCAATGCAGAATAATTTGAATTAGCGTTTTTAGTAATACGCTCGGTTTCTAGTCCTACCCACAATTCAGCTTGGTAATACGGCAACTCATTTACGGGTACAAAAGCAGGGTCATTGCCTATTATTTCGTACATTACGGCTTTCCCAACGCCTATCACATGAAACTTTGACCCACCTCCACCTATACTTGTTTTGGTGCAGCTCCAATCCAGCATTACCAACCCTATCAATCCAAAAAGTAAAAGTATGTTTCGTTTCATTGTATTTCGTTGATTTGTTAAATGGCGGAATGTTTATTTATGGTGTTATGATAATAGGATCTGTAGTGGTTTCGACAACGTTCCCGTCGGAGTCAAAGAATTGAATGGTGTATGTTTTCTCGGATATTGTAGTGGGCCGGTTCAGCATAACAAAATGGCACCTGTCGTCATCGCTTATAATAGTTTGAATATTTTTCAAAAAAACATCTGTATCGGTAAATGGAATTTTACTTCCAACGCTAGATATCATCCCAAATTGATCACTCACATTACTAGTCTGTGCATTTTCCGTTTCTAAAATTTTGACAGAATCAATAGTGGTTTGTTGCAAATAAAAAGGTCCAACACAATCAGCATGTGCCGAGAATCCAAGTCCATTACTAAGATGATAAACCATTCTGTTTTCAAAATAAATAGCCATTCGTACTAAGCTATAATTGACGGTGTCTCCCGAACTCAAATCGTTTGTATATACTCCAACAGAATCTGTTTTAACTACCAAATTTGAAATATGGGCTAGCTTAACCTTATATGCCTTAGAGTCTCCACATTTTTTATAACAGCTCCAATCTAGCAAACACAGGCCACCGAGGAATATAAAAAGAGATAGGTATCGCAGCATAACACAACAAATATCGAAATAAATAATGTACGCACACCACGGCTGCGTCAACTTACCGTCACTTACGCTATCACCTCACCACCGCGCACTCGTTGGAAAGCACTAACTACCTCCGCATGATGCGGTGTGTTTTTAATAAAGAACCGCACGATCATCGCTTTTTCTTCTTCGGTCGCTTCCAATTGGTTCAGAATATTGAGCAGGTGCATTTTCATATGACCTTGCTGTATGCCTGTGGTAGTAAGGCTTCTAAGAGCGGAAAAGTTTTGTGCTAGACCCACTGCGGCACTTATCATCATAAGTTCTGCCGCACTTGGATTGCCCATCATTTGATGCGCAAATTTTACCATAGGATGTAATCCCGTAATACCACCCACTGTACCCAATGCTAAAGGCACTTCTATCCAAAATTTAAATAGACCATCGCTCATATCTGCATGGGTCAAACTACTGTATCTGCCATCCTTACTTGCATAAGCATGTGCACTCGCTTCTATCGCTCTAAAGTCGTTTCCAGTGGCCAGAATTACAGAATCGATACCGTTCATAATACCCTTATTGTGTGTTACTGCACGATAAGGCTGTGTTTCGGCAATGCGTACCGCAGTTGTAAATCGCTCGGCAAACGCCTGAGGTGACATATCTGTACCCTCTACCATTTGTGCTATGGGACAGCTTACCTCTACTTTTACCAGGCACTTAGGCGTATAGTTACTTAAAATGCACATCACTACTTCAACTTCATTCACCGCAAGAGAAGCATTCGCTATTTCACTTTTTAGTACATCTGCAAATTTCTCTAAGCATGAATTAATAAAATTAGCACCCATACTATCACAGGTTTCAAACTCAGCTTCTAGTTGATAATAATGCGGGATGTCAGCTGTTTTGTCTACTAACTGTATAGCTAGTATTCCCCCACCACGCTTGCGCATATTGGCTGTTATACCATTTGATTCGGTATAAAATTTGGGTACTATTCCTGCTATAAATGAAGTTAAATCATCCGTATTATCCCCTTTCCATAAAAAGTGAACATGGCCTATTTTGGTAGTACTTCTCACTGTGGCTTTAAAACCACCTTTATCAGCCCAAAAGTTAGCAGACTTTGCCGCCGCCGCTACTACCGAACTTTCTTCGGTAACCATGGGCACGGCATATTCCTTCCCGTTTATTAAGAAATTAGGAGCAATACCCATAGGCATATAGAAGTTAGATACGGTGTTTTCTATAAACTCATCGTGAAGCTTTTGTAATTTTTCATCGCTATGCCAGTAGCTCACAAGCACTTCTCGTGCTTTCTCTTCACCGTTAAAATAGTTGGCAATTAGCCACTCTATTTTAGCCTCCTTAGTTAATTTACTGAATCCCTTAATCATTTATCTTAATGTCAAATAGGTTTTAGCTAATTGATATCCTTTTAACTGTAACTCAACATATTCTTCCAGCTCATCGTAGCTTCCTCTTGCATGTTTTAAAAAGGCCGAAGCTTGTCCGTAAATGGCATTTGAGTCTATACGCTGGGTGTGATAGTATCCATCCATAAAATCTTTAACGCCACCGCTTATGATGATATCTGCTTTTTTATTATTTTCACCTAATTCTTCTGCTAGACAATTATAAAATCCAACCATCTCTTTGGCGGTGTGCCCCCATTCAGCCACCTTATCATATGCCTCATGTCGCATTTCTGAGCTGCGATGCATTTCTAGTTTGCTAAAATTAGTACCACCATGTGCACCAAAATCTATAGCTGCAAGCGGTAACTTCATCAATGCTCTCAAACTATTAGGCCCAAATCCTTGACCTACCTCTTTTACGATTATCTTAAGATCTAATTCCAGTGTTTTTTGGATGATTTCTAACGGAGATGTTTTAAAAATATCACCTTCAGGCTGCAACCATTCTTGTAGCGGATTCACATGAATAATAAGTCCATCCGTCTCTGTTCGCTTAATTAACTCAGAGATTAAATACTCTTTACCTGCGTCAAAAAGCTCTTCAATCTGAGCAACTCCAAGATTTGCATACAAGGGAAAATCACCCATTTCTTTACGAAGTTGAAAATCCGAAAGATACTCATCGTCATGTAAAATTATTCTGCAACTTCCTAAGCCCATACCCAGTCCGAATTGGCCACATACTCGTGCTAAATTTCTGTTTATGGTTCCGGCTTCTTTTGTGCCGCCTGTCATGCTGCTAACCCAAAGTGGAGCATTCATTTGCTTACCTGCAAAAAATACTTTTTCTAGGTCGCCTTTAGGATGTGCACTAAAAAGAGGTTCGTAGTAAAACCGATTATCTTGGTTTGCCACCACAGACTCAAAAGCCATTTCTATGTGATCTTTCTTACGATCGGATGTTTCTGTATGTCCCACGAGTGCGAATTTAATGATAAGTTAAGGAGTATAACAGTTAAAGGGGGAAAGTGTTGTCTAGCCAACTTAACCTGATGATGCTACGATCCCACAAATATTTAGCTTCCTAAAGTGGCATAGACGATACACTTCAAGCGACTTCTTCTTCCGAGTTGCTCTATTTCCACTTTGAAGTAACAACTTCCCTTTTGCCCTTCGCTAGTAAGTTGATCGCGATAAGCACTAAGCATGGCTAGCTTCTTTTTGCCCTTCCCCTCCAAAATTACCTCTTTGACCATGTGATTCGTAAATGTGAGTCTGTAGCTATACCCTCGGGTGTTTTGCCATACTAATTTTTTAACGGTAATCATTCCATGAGTGCACGAAGAATCGGGAAAGACGATGAGTAGATCTCTAGAGTCCCATAGCTCGCACGGGCGATGAATAGTATCAGTTTCCCATTTTTTTTGATAGTGATTAATGGTGGTTTCGTCTTGAGCCATCAGCCAACTGTACATTATCAAAAAAACTGAAATTAAAAAAAATCGCATAAAAAAATCCCTAGGCACAAACCTAGGGATTTAATAGTATTTGATTGAATTTATTATCAATTATTCTCCAGTAACCACGGTTACTACACGAGATATAATCAGACCTGATTCTATTTTTTGATCTACCGTTGAAATTTTGGTGATCCCACCATTTTCAGCAGCTTTCTTAATAGACGCGTCGCCACCATCAAGTGCAAAACCAAAAAGAACTCTGTAACTTGACTTACCTACTTTACCTCCATCTTGATTATCTGTTACGAAAAGCGGACCACTTACGCTACAAGCGGTTATAGACATAATGAACAAACCTGTGAATAGTGCTTTTGTTATATTTTTAACCTTCATATTATTTTAATTCTGTTCCTGTTACAATTATTTTAACTTGAGTTATAAAACCATAGTTTGATGTCTTTACATCTACGGTTGCTATCTTATCAATGTTTCCATTTTTGGCTGCCTCAATGAGACCAAAGTCTTTGTTGGTAGAATACAAGGCCTGCTCTAGATTTGGACCTGCCGATGTTCCAAAAATAAGTGTAGTTTTTGAGGTCCCAACAGCATCTCCAATCTCGTTATTTGTTACTGCAAATGGTCTCGTAACGGTGCAAGAGGTGACAAAAAATGCAGTCCCTACCAAAAGTAATATTTTAATATTTTTCATAATTATTCGCCTGTTACTGTTGTTTTAACTTTTGGAAAAATAAGTATTTGAGTCATTTTAAACTCTGCAATTCCAACTTTTGAAATATTGCCATTTTCCTTTGCCTTTTGGAACGAGAAATCTAAGTCTTTCTTCATTAAACCTCCAGACGCAACTCCAACTTTTGAGCCCACAGGATTATTTGTAACCTGAGCGGTGTGTGCCACTACGCAAGAAGAGAAGATACTTCCCATTGCAAGCACCATTATAATTATTTTAAAATTCATTTTGATTAATTGATTTACTTTATGAAACAAAAATAAAGTTTTTATCGAATTACCAAAACTTTTTGTGACGTATTGCAGCCTTCAAAGCTTTTTGAAGCTGCTATAAAATTCAATATTGCTCTCCTGAGAAGTGAAAATTTCCAAAATGGAAGCAGTTTTAGATTGTATTAATTTATCCATGCCTTTTGCAAAAGAACCCAAGGTATCTCCTTTGTAGTAACCTAATTTAAAATGCTTCGCAAGGTTTTCTGCGGTATAAGAATGAGGCGTAGTTTGATACTTGAGAGCATCTCCTAATAGATCTGGACCTTCTATCATTTCAAAAATACCACCTGAACTATTGTTGAGTATAATGATTTTAAGGTTTGCAGGCAGGGCCGTATTGAATAGCCCATTTATATCATAAAAAAATGCAATATCGCCCGTAATCAAGTACACATCTTCAGAAACCGTAAGTGCGTGACCTACCGCAGTACTTGTGCTTCCATCTATCCCACTTGTACCTCTATTGGCATACAAGGTAGTTTTGGTTAGTTCATTGTTAAGCAAATAAGAGACATACCGCACTGGCATTGAATTACTTACATGCAACACAGCTTCATTTGGGAGCTTACTTAAGATATAATTGACCGCACAAAACTCATTAAATCTAGACCAATCTAACTTGGCAAATCTACTTTGGAACTCATTACTTAGATTAATCCACGCATGCAAATAGGCAGATCCCAGATCTTTGGTTGAATCATGATTAACTGAAGTGACCTGCGAAATCATCTTGGGATTAAGGATTATGGGGCTAGTTCCAAACATATCGCCTACTTCATCATACGCTGATAGATGTACATGCACGGGGGGCTTGTAATGCTGCAAAAACTTCTTTAGTCCTTTAGAAACGGTAGTTGTTCCTGTTGTAATCAGTATATCTGGTCTTAGCACCGCCAAAAAATCAAGTCCATTTTCTTTACCAATACCTGAAAAGAGCATGGCATCCCAATAGCTTATTTTACTAATTCGGTTGCTGGTTATATCTGATAATATGACGGTATTCTCTTCATTTTCTATCTCTATCTGCTCACCATCTTGCATGCCATTAAAAACCAACACTTTTTTGAATTGCAAGTCCCAATTGAAGTGTTTTGCTAGTGATTCAACTTTTATCTTGGTAACAGGTTGCGGGATATACGTAGCCAAAGGAGATTCACTCAAACCTTCCATCGTAAAATGATAAAAAGGTTCTCGAATAGGCACATTGATGTGAATAGGCCCAGCTATCTCTGTATTTAGTACATTGGAAACCCGAAGCGCTATATCTTTAAAGGATATTTCATCCTCATAATTATCCGTTGTTTGAAATTCGGCACGCACATGGTTTTTATATAAACCTTTTTGTCGAATGGCTTGACCATCCCAAGCATCAATTTGCTCTGCAGGTCTATCAGCAGTAAGTACAATAAGCGGCACACGAGCATAAAATGCCTCCGCTATGGCAGGATAAAAATTAATAGCAGCCGTACCGCTAGTGCAACACAAAATAACGGGTTGTTTGCTTTGTTTTGCTATTCCTAGAGCTACAAAAGCGGCACTGCGTTCGTCAATTACGCTGTGACAAGTCTTTGCGCTATTTTCTAAAGCATATATAATAGGTGCATTTCTGCTACCTGGCGATATGACAGCGTGCTCGCCAGGCAAGTAACTGATTAAGGTATTTATGCATCGCTGTACGCTCATTACGGTTCAAAAATACAAAGGCTTTGCAAAGTGTGATACAAATTGTTCGTTTTTAGAGTGATATTTCTGCCTTGATTCACTTAACCCTTCATTGTTTTTATTCACACAATGCTAAAAATAAACAAGGAGAATCAAGCAACCGTTTGATAATATTGGCATCTACGGCATTTTTCGTCGATTTATTTCTTAAAAATCAAGTTGAAATCTTTAGCCTTTTATAAAGTCGAAGTACAAAATCTATTTTACCTTTGAATAACTTTTAGAAAAATGGCAATTGAACTAAAAATACCTTCAGTAGGCGAATCAATCACTCAAGTAACAATATCATCATGGCTTAAAGCGGATGGAGATTATGTAGAAATGGATGAAGCCGTAGCAGAATTAGAAAGCGATAAAGCAACTGTTGAACTTAATGCAGAGAAATCTGGAATACTTAAGATATTAGTAGAAGAAGGCACTGATGTTGAAATAGGTGCGGTAGTAGCTTCTATTGATACTGACGTGGTTGCTCCAAAGAAAGACACCACTATAGCAAGCGAAGCACCTACAAAAGTAGAAGCGTCAAAAGCCGAAGTTACTAAAACTGTTGACACTACTTATGCTACAGGCACTCCTAGTCCTTCCGCCAGTAAAATATTAGCTGAAAAAGGTATAAATAGCGGTGCAGTAAAAGGCACTGGCAAAGATGGAAGAATCACTAAATACGATGCCATGATGGCTGAGGCGGGTGCATTTGACTATAGCACTCCAAGTGAAGCAAGTCGTGATCAACATCGTGAAAAAATGAGCAACTTGCGTAAAACAGTCGCTCGTAGACTCGTAGCTGCTAAAAATGAAACCGCCATGTTAACCACCTTTAATGAGGTGAACATGAAACCTATTTTCGATGCTCGAGATAAGTACAAAGCAAAATTTAGCGAAATCCATGGCGTAAATCTTGGCTTTATGTCATTCTTTACCCGTGCTTGTGCGCTGGCATTACAAAAATATCCTAGCGTTAATGCATTTATTGATGGAGAAGAAATGGTAATGAATGATTTTGTTGACATCTCTATAGCCGTAAGCAGCCCAAAAGGACTAATGGTTCCCGTTATGCGTAATGTTGAACTCATGACCATGTGGGAAATAGAAGCTGAAGTAAAACGCCTCGCTCTGAAAGCAAGAGATGGCAAACTTACCATACCTGACATGACAGGGGGTACGTTTACGATTACCAATGGAGGAGTATTTGGGAGTATGCTAAGTACGCCAATTATTAATCCACCACAAAGTGCGATTCTAGGCATGCACAACATTGTAGAGCGTGCCGTAGTAGAAAACGGAAACATCGTGGCTCGTCCTATCATGTATGTCGCGCTAAGCTATGACCATAGAATTATTGATGGTAAAGAGTCTGTAGGATTCCTTGTAACCATTAAAAATTATCTTGAAAATCCAGAGACTATGCTTATGGGCAAAGACCCTATGGATGTTTTAATGGGATTATAAAAATTTGATTTATCCGATTTTAAATAATCGCCAACTCGATTTATTCACTGTAAAATAATGTCGCTAATAATGGCATTCAGGAAATCAAATCAACCGATTAAATTACAGTGAAAAGAACAAAACAACTCGTGGAAGACACCCAAATAGATGAGCGCATAAAGAAAGCTCATTTATCACCACATCTTAATTCTCGCTTAGATTCGGCTGAGGAAAAAATTCACCCCATGATGGATGAGTCTGTGCCCTTTCGTGATGTATCCAATTTTGACATAAAGGTTAAATCGTTGCAACAACTGATTGACAAACTAAATGTGATTAAAAGTATCAGATATCAGCGTACAGAAGAAGACACCTATTGTAATGTATATGCATATGACTATTGCTATTTTGCTGGAGTATATCTTCCTCGTATTTGGTGGACCGACGACGCACTTGTTAAAATACTCAATGGACAAGAATTAGAGCCTATTTTTGAGAAGACCGTTGACCATATTTATTCCAGTGCTATACATGATTGGTTTTTAAAATGGGGAGCTAGTTTTGGTTGGAAACGTATGTATAACTTAGATGCCATTCAAAATAAAGTAAATACAGAAGGTGGTGTTGCCATAATTTGTGCCAAACGAAAAACAGTAGGACTCTCTGGCCATATTGTGCCCATAGTTCCTGAAACAGACAAGAAAAAAGCGTTTAGAGAAAACGGCATTGTCTTATATCCTCTTCAATCACAAGCTGGTAAATTAAATTACAACTACTTTGCAAAGGCAAGAAAAGACTGGTGGAATCATGAACGTTATTCGTCGCATGTATTTTACTACCACGATTAAAATTAAGATATTTTTTTGATTCCCTGAGTATTCAACGGTCGCTTTCCTTGATTCCCAGCCACACTAAAAAGCCAATAAAAAGTAAAACAATGGAAGAAAATCCGACACAAAAATTGTCTTGGGGTATGGGGCTAGAGAACGAAACGTATTTGCAATTCGAACAATCTCTTGAGGTTTCCGGCGAATATATCCAAGAAAAAATGGGGTGCGAGCGATATAGCATAGATTATAGAAAATGTTATAAGCCCGGCAGTTTAGCTAGAATTTTAAATACTGCGATTAATCCCTTAACTAATTACAGCGTGAGTAGAATGCTCAATAGCCATTCGTTAGACAAATTAGATAAAAACTACCAACACAAAACACTATACTCTCAAACAGATGCAAGGGCCGATTATGCTCCCAAGGAAAATCCGGAATATGCCGGTGAATCTATTTTAGAACTCTTTCTAAAAAGCCAACCCTACAATATAAGGAGTATGGTTGTTCAAAAAAATAACCCCATGGGCTCAGTGACCTTTGACGGTGATTCGATAGAGTTTGTCACTAAATACTTTGAAAACCGAACGGTAATAGATTCTTGCAATGAACTAAAAACCACCAAAAAACTCTTCCTTAATAAACTTAACGAATCACAAGTTATAAAAGAAGAGCTACATTACCCAGAATACAACTCAGGCATTAACATGTTTATGTCTAATCTTGAGAATCTTGTCCTATTTAATAATGGCACCTATCATTTTCATATTACCCTACCTACATTAAGCGAGTATAGCAGGATAGTAGACTACCCGAAATTTGAAAAAACACATGCTAATGCCATATACTTATTACAATGGTTTGAGCCTTTTTTTATAGCAACCTTAGGAAGCCCCGATATTATAGGTGTGATAAGCAAAAACGCTGGAATGACAGAGAATTTTGCATTAGGATCTATGCGTAATGCTATGTCAAGATACACCGGTGTTGGAACCTTCCATAAATCTATGAGTAAAGGAAAAATATTAACCTTTCATACCGAAGATTTTCGCAAACTACTCAAATTTGAAAAAGAAGAGAATATTTGGTGGAGAGATCAGATTGAAGCAGATATGGAATATGCTTTACTCCCGGAAATGGGACTCGATTTTAACCAAGAAAAAATGTACCAAAGCGGTTTTGAATTCAGAAGTTTTGATGAGTTCCCTGCGTCGTATTTAAGTGATGTTCTTTTTGCTATTCTTATCATTTGTGAGCACTCACTTCATTTGCCAGAAGTAGCATGGGGACATGACAGTCTTCAATGGAACTCACTTGTTTTCAAGAGCTTAAAATATGGATTTTCGACCACCATAACTCCTGAAGAAAAAACTGAAATACTATCCCTTTTACAGCTGCTTGATGTAGAAGATGAAAATTACGGTATTCTGCAAAAAGAATTAGAAGCCATCGAAAATTTAGATTTATTTTTCTTCAAGATCATAGAAATTCTTTTTTATAAATACAAAGACAATAACATCTGTTTAAATACTATGTATGGGCAAAAAAGAGAAACGCCCCCTAATTGGGACAATTTCAATAAATACCAATACGATAAGCATGTAGAACAAATGGAGATACCTTCATAACAAAGAGACTACTCTCAACATTAACCGAGGATCACGATATTCTATTTATACTGAACACGGGAAAGTCACCAATCTGAAACTTCGTGTTAAAAAATGACATATATTTTAAATTAATTCCGAACCCGAATAAACATTAGTTCATTTTATTTGTTGGTTTTATTGGACTGTGTTCAGGGCTTAAATAGGTGTTAACCATTCTGAAACATTTTCATTTTAATAAGATTAAGTAAAAATATGTCACACATTGCCATTATTGGGTCGGGTTTCTCTGGATTGAGCGCTGCAGCTTATTTAGCCAAGGAAGGATATGACGTGGTTGTTTACGAAAAAAATGCACTGATTGGCGGGCGAGCTCGACAATTTGAAACTGATAATGGATATACATTTGACATGGGTCCCAGCTGGTATTGGATGCCCGATGTTTTTGAAAGTTTTTTTGGAGACTTTGGCTACTCGGTTGCCGATTTGTATAAACTTCATTTACTAAATCCTTCGTTTGATATCGTTTTTGGTAAAGACGACAAAATGAGCGTACCCGAAAACTACGATGAACTTTGTGCTCTTTTTGAATCCATCGAACCAGGAAGCTCCATAAAACTCGACAAGTTTATGGCTGAAGCAGCCTATAAATACAACGTAGGAATGGGAGATGTCATCTATCAACCGGGCGATTCTATTACCGAATTACTTTTGCCTGAGTTAATCCGTGGCGTTTTTAGACTTCAAGTTTTTAGCTCATTTAGTAAGCATGTACGCTCTTACTTTTCTCATCCTAAGTTAATTGCCTTAATGGAATTTCCGGTGCTATTTTTGGGAGCTATGCCTCAAGATACGCCCGCATTATATAGCCTAATGAATTATGCTGGCTTAAAAATGGGCACTTGGTATCCCGAAAATGGTTTTGCTTCTGTAACAAGCGCAATGCAAAAAGTAGCAGAAGAATATGGCGCTACTTTTCATACCAATACGAACATTGAAAAAATAAACATTACTGGCAATAAAGCATCTTCAATTCTTGTAAATGGAGAAATGATATACGTTGACGTTGTGCTTGCCTCTGCAGACTACCATCATGTAGAAACTAAGCTACTGGACGCTAAATACAGAAACTACACAGAAGACTATTGGTCCAAAAAGACCTTCGCCCCATCTAGCCTTATATTCTACATTGGTTTGAACAAAAGATTGGACAATATCAGTCACCACACCTTATTCTTTGACGAGGATATAACGCAACATGCTATAGAAATTTACAAAAAACCCATGTGGCCTAATAAGCCGCTTTTTTATGTTTGCTGCCCTTCTAAGACAGATAATGATGTGGCACCAATAGGGCACGAAAATCTATTCTTACTTATGCCTGTAGCCCCAGACTTAGAAGATACTGAAGAGATAAGAGAAAAGTATTTTCACCTGATGATAAGTAGAATGGAACAACAATTTAACGTTGAGATTTTATCACACATTGATTATAAGCAAGGATATTGCGTTAAGGATTTCATATCCGACTACAACTCCTATAAAGGCAATGCATACGGATTAGCCAACACCCTCATGCAAACAGCCATATTGAAACCTAAAATGAGAAATAAAAAAGTAAAAAACTTGTTTTATACCGGACAGCTAACCGTGCCTGGCCCAGGAGTACCTCCATCACTTATTTCTGGTAAAATTGCTTCAAAAATTATAATATCACACTTAGATTCTTCAAAATGAAATCATTATTTGATACCGTATCTGTAAATTGCAGTAAGCTAACAACCCGAGCGTATAGTACCAGCTTTTCATTGGGTATTTTCTTTTTGAATAATAACTTACGAAATCCCATTTATGCAATATATGGCTTTGTAAGATTTGCAGATGAAATAGTAGATAGTTTCGAAGGTTATGATAAGAAAAAATTACTCCAACAATTTAAAGAGGACACCTTTGAAGGTATACAATCTGGCATTTCCTTAAATCCGATAATTAATTCGTTTCAAAACGTTGTACGACAGTTTAACATTGATCTCGACTTAATAGAAACATTCCTAAAAAGCATGGAAATGGATTTGAAAAAAGTGGAATACACCCCTGATACTTATGATCAATATATACTTGGCTCTGCCGAAGTAGTCGGACTAATGTGCCTCAAGGTCTTCACCAATGGCGAGCAAAAGCTCTATGACGAATTAAAGCCGTACGCGATGAAGCTCGGATCAGCTTTTCAAAAAATTAATTTTTTACGCGATTTAAAAGCCGATTACCAAGACTTAGGTCGTACTTATTTTCCGAATTTAGACATCACTAATTTTTCTACGGAAGCAAAAAAAGAAATCGAACACGAGATTGAGCAAGAATTTACGGAAGCTCTTAAAGGTATCAGAAAACTTCCTTCATCCTCTAAAGCAGGCGTTCATCTTGCCTATGTTTATTACTATTCCTTATTTAAAAAAATTAGAAAAGTACCGGCAAATAGTATGCTAACCCAACGAGTTCGAATTAGTAATAGTGCCAAATTTGGACTTATGACCAAGAGTATCGTACAGTATAAAATGAACCTACTCTAAGATTTCGATCCCTCAAATAATTTGTTTACATTGCATTAAATTGTTCAAAACACAGATAGTATATGAATCCCATTTTACTTCATAGCTTAATAACTATTGGCGCTTTTCTAGCTATGGAAGGCGTAGCATGGTTTACCCATAAATATATAATGCACGGCATACTCTGGCACTTGCATGAAGACCATCATAACAAGCAATCTAAAGGATTCTTTGAACACAACGATTACTTCTTCCTTTTTTTTGCATTACCGGGATCAGCAGGTATCATTTTAGGATCTATGGCAGGTTTTACTATTTATTTTTGGATTGGTCTTGGTATCACGCTTTATGGATTTGCTTACTTTACTGTGCATGACATATTCATACACCAACGCTTTAAAATATTTAGAAACAGTAATTCAAAGTACTTTAAAGCAATAAGAAGAGCTCATAAAGTGCACCATAAGCACCTTGGTAAACACCAAGGCGAATGTTTTGGAATGCTACTTGTCCCGAGCAAGTATTTCAAAGAAAATAAAAAATAAAAAAAGATTATGAAGTATACCTACTTAGCTATTAATATATTAACCATATTCTTTCCGTTAGCTTTGTCGTTCGATTCTAAACTTCAATTTTACAAACAGTTTAAAAGTTTATTTCAAGCCAACCTAGTCGTAGCGAGTTTATTTATTGCCTGGGATATCTTATTTACACATTTAGGTGTTTGGGGTTTTAACACCACTTATCTAACTGGAGTATCTTTTTTTAATCTGCCCATTGAAGAGGTACTCTTCTTTTTCTCCGTGCCCTTCGCCTGTATTTTCACCTATGCGTGCGTAGATTATTACTTTAAGGTAAAATGGACACCACAATTTGAATCTATTTTGGTGAATTCATTCTCATTAAGCTTATTGGCTGTAGGGCTATATTCTCTGCCAAAACTTTACACTTCGAGCACGTTTATCAGTCTAGCTATTGTTCTACTGATATTAAAACATGTTGCAAAAGTGGATTGGCTACCCAAATTTTTTACGACCTATGCAATACTACTCATCCCATTTTTTGTAGTAAATGGCATACTTACGGGTACGGGATTAGAAGAACCCATTGTGTGGTATACTAATGCTGAAAATCTAGGAATTAGAATACTTACTATCCCAATTGAGGATATGTTTTATGGTTTCGAACTCGTTATTCTTAACTTGTTTTTTATTCAACTTTGGAATGCAAAAGCAAAATTAGAGTCAGACTAAAGCTATTAATTCCAAGTCGTTATTTTCAGAAACAAAATTAGGCAAAGCACTTGTTATCATTTCTTCCAGCTTATTAATGACGCTACCTTTAGCATAAAACTTGGTATAGATGAGGCCAACGGCTCTGCCCGCGCTATCAGATTTAAATGCACGTAAATGATCAATTGAGTCGTCATCCAAATCACTCGCTTCCCATTCGGGCATCAGCGTAGCTCCGCCTTCCAAATCTACAATTTTTTTGAGTGTTTGAAGACTGCCACTTTCATAGTTTAAGGATACATGATTTAATTTTTCATCGGGGATAGTACATAAATTGAGCGCTTGTGTTCGGAAACAATTTCCTTCACTCAGCAACCAAAGCTTATCCGCTAGAAGATCTTCTGTCTCCCATCTCCTTTTACTATAACTTGGATGGCTAGGATTTACATAAATCCTAAACTTTTCTACGTATAACAGCCTTTCAATTAAACTGCTATTATGCAGCGGGGTACTAACTATACCTACATCTAATCGATTATGTTCTAGATCTTCTATTATCTCATGAGTAAGACCTTCTTTAATCGTTAACCTTAAGTCGGGATATTTTTGTGCGACTTGACCTATTATTCTCGGCACAAGAGCATTAGCAATAGTAGGCAAAACTCCAATCCTAAGTGATCCACTTACATCTCCCGTAAAATCTTTTAAAATGGATTCTATTTGAGCAGTCTCACTAAATATTATTCGTGCTTGCTTTATTATTTTTGCCCCTATATCCGTAGGTTCAATCGGTTGTCTGCTTCTATCAAAAATAATAACACCAAGCTCCTCTTCTAACTTTTTCATCTGCATGCTCAGCGTTGGTTGTGTAACAAAGCTAGCATCAGCTGCCTTTATAAAATTACGATGCTCATCTAGAGCTATAAGGTATTGCACCTGTATCAATGAAATATTAAGCATAGTTCAAAGATAGGTCGCACCAATTAGAATTGGAATGCTATTACTTGTAAAATAACAGTACTATTTAGATTTTAGTATATATCAACCCACGAGAAGAACAAAACATAAAATTTTAAACACTTTCGCGCAAGAGATCTAGCTTCGTTCTCAAACTTTTGAAAAACTGATATCTTAATTTTTCGGAAACCTCACTTAACAGGATAGATTTTGAGCGTATCTGTTCTATCCATAGATTGCACTCTTCCGAAAAATTGGGGTTATACGACATAAGAGAGTTAAAAGAATTAAAACTAACATACGTATACGTTCTTCCATTTTTAACCGCCTGAATACAGTTATTACTAAGGAATACGTCACTTTGATACATCTCGAAACTACTAGATATTAAATCTTGATCTACAATAACTCTTTTCCGTCCTGACTGCGCTTCACCTTCCAACTTCGTCAGCAAAGCCTCAATATCATCACAAACTTGATAGGCACTAGACTTATCTACAAAGAGTCCTGATTCTAAATAATATTGTATTTGTTTAATGGTGCTATCCAGTGTTTCTGGTGCCCATATTTCTTTGCTAGGAACCCCATGATAACTCTGATATATCCGGTCTGTTATTTCTTCATATTCCCCTAGACTTTCATTGGCATCAAATTTTCTAGTGGAAAAATCATCGAGATTTAGAACACTTCGTTGCCAAAAAAATAGTTTAAATCGACTTAAACTTTTAAACCCAAATTGCCTAAAATAGGGCAAGTCCATGGCGGTCATCGTAATCCTAACATTATCATCTTCCAAACCAGCTAACATTTTTAACTCTTGTTCAATGTTACTCAGATAGCCTATAATATTGAACTCATCTTGAAACATTCCATTAAATTGAAACGGAACCAGTCGGCCCTTATAGTTAATAACTGAATCAAAAGAAATATTAAAATGATGACATATTTTTTGAATTTCACTAAACCCTAATTCTGTAGAACATCGCATGCGCCTATACGCTGCATCTGGATTAATCCCTAGTAATTCTGAAAGTACGGGTGCTAAATTTTTATTCCCCACTTTTTCATTGCATTGCTCTATTAGAAACTGCTGACTCATGTTTTTATTATTTTATGCAAATTTATTTATTTTTATAGTATAACTTAATGAAATTATATTTTATTACTAGTTAAAAAAAATGTAATATTATAAAGCGCAAATACATCTAGTTTAATACGTTTAAAATAAAAAAATAAGGCATTACTTAGCTTCGTAAGATGACATTGTACTAATTTAAGAGCTGCACATACGTGTGTAACCCCTTTAATATTCCTATTATTTTTAGTGGCGCAAAACCACAAATCTTTGGGGAGCTCTTCTTGCGTCATCAAAATGGAGCATATAAACCCCATCCGTTAATTTAGCTATGGTTAGTGGAGAATTTTGCCCCACAACACCTTTTAATACGCATTTGCCATCCACGGTATACACACTAACATTCTCAACCTTAGCACTATTTATATACAAATGTGAATTAGCTGGATTAGGATATAAGCACAATGCTTCTACTTTGATACCATTTGGATTACGTACACAAGCTATTATAGACTGCTTAACCGCCTCATATGCATTCACTTTGCCCCAACCCCACTGCGTATCCCCTGTCTCAGATAAATCACCTGTACTTTTATCTTCGCGGGCAGTGGCGTGTAGTATTGCTTTTGCATTCTCCGCAGATAAAAATGGATTGGCTTGCAACATAAGGGCTAGTACCCCTGCAGTAGCTGGACTACTCATACTCGTGCCTGAAAAACGAGCAAAAGGATAGTTTTTGCCGTTAAAATTTACATTTTGCAACAACATATAACTATTGTTTGTAAATGAAGAGATACTAGATGCCACATTTACACCTGGAGCAGACACATCTGGTTTCATACGGCCATCTATAGTAGGTCCAAAACTTGAAAATGGTGCAATCGTTCCACCGTAAGAATTACCATTGAAATAAAATTCGGAGGTATGTGCCGCAACGGTAATAACAGACTCCGTACTCGCCGGCTCTCCAAGGCTATATTGGTTATCACCAGCGGTCCAGCCAGGCAAATATGCAGAAAGTGGCATTCCCCAATTCCCAACATCTGTAGTAAGCTCTGTTACGTTGTAGATATGAACCGTTCCATCCGTTCCATATACTTTTAAACCTATTTTTAAAGCGGTATTGGTATTTTTAATACGCAGTCTAATATGTGGTTTATTATTCAATGGATGAGGTGAATCCATTTGTACATTGTAAAAAATAGTATCAGCTCCCGCTAAAATAAAAGAGTCAACATATCTCGACGTTGTTGCTAAATTATATAAAGGTGAAGAAACTAACCTATTTTTGGAATTATCGTAAACGGAAAAACCAGTACCAAAAGTCTTACCCTCTTCACCCCACATGCTAATACTTTGTCCCCACATATTGGCATTCGCAGCGTAACTATAAAACTCCACAAGGCTGCTCACGGTATCGTTGGCAAACGTCTTTTTTATGTGAAATGTTTCGTCCCCGTTATTCCCGCCTGATGTTACAAAAATGACTCCGTCAGAGGACATTTGATCTATTGCTTGGCTCACTAACGAGGTTCCATCCAGCGGACCCAGATTATACAACCCCCAGCTCATATTAATAACCAACCGCTTCCCATACTCTTTCGCCTTCGCTTTCATCCAACTAAAGGCATCAATAACAGCAGCCTCATCTGCTAGGAAAGTTACCATAAGATAATTAGCTTCATAGGCGACCCCTCTATGCTGAGTGCCAGCTCCACTTCCACCTGCAATTCCTGCAACGTGACTACCATGTGTAGCATATCCGTATATATTTATAGTGTCTTTTTGAGCAGCAAGAAGCTCGGCTTCTCCTTCATACATCGTTCCGTAATTAAAACCATCTGGCGCGGGTCCACTTCGTTTGAACTGATCCCAAGCCGCCAAAATACGAGTGTGTTGCAATGCCGTATCGTAAAACATAGGATGAGTGTAGTCAAAACCCCAATCTGTAATCCCTATAATCACATCTTTGCCTGTGTAACCTTGGGTTAATCCATCACCATTCTGTACACTATCTGCACGAAGATCGGGAATTACACGACTTAGCTTTGGTGTAATTTTATTAGCTATTTGTAGATAGGTTATTCCTGTAATATTTTTCAACTGATTTGGGGACGAGTTATGAAAATGTAAGGTAACAATATCACCTATTCTAGAACCAATAGCACCTCCCAATTCTATGATATCAGACTCCTTAAAACTAGTATTTACCTTAGCAACATAGCTTTGAGAGCCTGTATTATAGTAATCCATTGTTTGTTTACTTGCGGTGGGCATTTGCATCTGAGCGAAGCCACTTAAAAACAAAAAGATAAAACCTATAAAATAGAGTGTGCGTTGCATGGTCTCGAAGATAGAAGATTTTTTGGGCAGAAGAATAAAAGACCCATTATTTCAATGGTATACTTCCATTAATCTAACCGAAATAAATTCTCACAATCGGATACTGAATATAATTCAACGATCAGACCCGAGTTGCAACTATTTAATTCTCACCTTCTGGCTTAGTCTTTTTTGGCCTGATTCAGACGCTATGGTAAGTATATAATTCCCGGCAGTAATTCCTGAAACATCTACTAAGAACTCCACATTGCCTGGCTTTACTTGCTGTTTATCGATGCTTTTAACCTCTCTACCTAAGTTGTCCAAGATAGAAATTTTCACGAACTCATTGTGCTTGAAAATTGTAGTTATTTTCATAAACTCATTAGCGGGGTTAGGATAAACAAACATTTCTTCAATACTAAGGAGTACATTATTTGAACGTACCTTGGCAATCCAAACATTATTTTTACCTGATACATCACCATAGCTTCCGCATAACCACACCGCACCTAAATCATTATATTGTGCTTGTATATCAGTATAATCTCCCCAACGTTCTATCGAATCTGCTAAGAATGTGTTAATAACACTATCTCCCAATTTAATCGGTTTTACATCCGAGTAATAATCGTTAACTCCATCTTTAAATGTATAAAAAATAGCGCTAGTACCTGGGAACTGCGATTCACTCACATGCGAGAAGGTCATTATCATAGAATTTTCGTCCGCTGTTTGACCTGCGAAGGCAAGAGAAGGATAAGCATAATCCATACTTGGGGTAGAAATAATACGTCCTCTTACACTCGGATTAGTTGCCATATTTGTAATTGTGCCGTGATATATCCCTGAGCTTAAAGGAGATGAGACTAACGTAGATTGAACATACTGTATCTCTCCCAAATGCAGTGATGCTGATAATACTCGGGTATCGTTTGTTTGCAATTTAAATCCAAGCTTAGGTTGTAAAGCGCTCGGCGGCACACCATATTTTTCGGTAGTTGTTAGCACTTTTAAGGTATGCGTTGCTTGGCCAGATGCTGCAGTATTGGTAATTTCGTGTAAAAAAACAGTATCGTTAGCAGAAGCATCCGGACGTACAGATAAAAGAAACATACCCTTTTGATCCATATCTAGGGCGGGTTGCACAGGGCATATACTCCACACAGGTTTATTCTCAAAATTAATATCCGAGAACATATTTTGGATAAGCGTACCTCCCGCATATCCCGAGTTTTTATCTACTTGCCAAATAACACTTTGTACAAATCCTTCTTGCCAACTTTCATTATCTCTTAGGATGTTTACGGTAATGTATAAGTCTTCTTTGTTATGTGCAATAATGGGATAATCGCTCCACTTTGCACCTCCTATTGGATTGCCATTGATAGCATAAAAGTTCCAAAGTCCAGTAGGATCATTGGTTTGTGTAAAACCCACTACGATACGCGTATCGCTACTTTCGCTACCTTCCAAAAATACCAGAATAAATCGATCATTTATAGGGTCGTAAAGAACTTTAGGATCGTAAAAACGATCTAATATACCCAACTGACCCGCTACTATACCCGATAGAGTTCTAAATTTTAAACCCTTACCTTCTGCGTCTAATATATTTACACTCGTATTAATAGCACTTACGACTATACCTGCGTTACTAACCGCAAGTGTATTGTCATTAGGAATACCAGCGGCACCTAAGGGCTTCCCATTAAATCCAGTTAAAACTTTTGGATCAATATCTGATCTATGTGTTACTTTATTTTTTTCAGAGAACGAGTGTTTTCTCTGCGCATCTAATTTTGCTTTAATTTCCTTGGTATTAGAAAAGGGAGGTGGAGCCACAACGCCTGCATTTATAGCTACTACATCTAATTTGCTATTGTCTGAAAAATCAACAACCCATTGTTTAAATACAGGAACATTATTTGTAACTTTATAATCTGATTGCGCGCACACTTGACCTAGCGCAATAAAACAAACGAATAATTTTAGACCTCTTACCATACTGTGAGGTCAAATATACGGATTACCCTCTAAGGTTTCACCTTAGGCATATTAGATTTAGAAAAAAAAGCGTCCGCTATTGGCGTATCAAATTTCATAGTCTTATAGGTGATTACTGTTGATTGACCTGTTTTACCAGCAGGAATCATAGTCAGTTTAGAAGCTAGTATTTTTCCTCCCAAATTTTTAATATCAGTACCTATAACGGTATTTACCAATTCTAGATCCTCGTCATAAAACATAGTTTTTAGTTGAATAAAATCCTTTTTATCTATGGATAAAACTAGCTTACCCCACAGCACTTCGGCTTCAGGTTTGGGAATTAGGGTTATAACGTAACAGTCTCTGCCGCTTACTTGAGCAGAGCCACTTAGATCGGCATCATATTCTAATGTTAGTTTGGACAATTTCACCAAATCATCGGTGGTCATATCTGTTCCCATCCAATTTTGACTGAGTAAATTTGATGGGAGTTTAACCGTTTTTTTCACCTTAGGAAGGTAATTATAGACATCCTTTTTAGCCTTTAAATAAACGGTTCCTTCATCCTTATCCGGACCTTTCACATAAGCCATAGCATAGTCCATACCTTTAGACCACGTTTTCAACTCCATCGTTTTAGTCCATTTTGGTCTTTTGATAACGATAGATACATCTGCTATTACGGTAGAAGACGATAATTTTTGTTCTGCTTTTTTAAGTATTTGTATTGCGGTGAGACCACCTGTATTCATCGAAATAGCGAAACATCCCAGCATCGCTATTCCTATAAGTTTCTTGTATGTGCTAATCACTATTAAGCTAACAATTATCTTTTATTTTGGTTGTATATCTCCATAGCTTTTGGTAGTTGCGCTTGAAGATCTGCTTGACGTTTTCCGGGATCAGGGTGCGTACTTAACATCACAGGAGGTCTTTGACCACCTATATTATTCATTCTATCCCAAAACTTGGGAGCTTCGCTAGGATCGTAACCGGCCATAGCCATAAATAACAATCCCATTTCATCAGACTCACTTTCGTGTTTACGGCTAAACGCCAGCATTCCAACTTGACCTCCAACGCCAAAAGCAGTATTTAGAATTTGTCGAGTCGTTTCTGGTTCTTCTTTCATAAGAAGGGCAAAGTCTATCCCTGTTGATAATCCCTGTAAGACTATACTTTGACTCACTCGCTCATTTCCATGACGTGCAATCGCATGTGCAATCTCATGTCCCATTACCACAGCAACACCCGTTTCATCCTTGCAAATAGGCATAATCCCTGTATAAAAAGCCACTTTACCGCCACTCATACACCATGCATTTACGTTGTCATCTTGAATTAGGTTAAACTGCCAGTTAAATCCAGCAATTCTACTTTCAAAACCATTTTCTTTAAGGTACTTTTCTACCGCAGCAGAAATACGTACTCCCACGCGTTTTATCATATCAGCTTGAGCTCCTGTTTTTACTATTTTAGCTGTATCTAACACATGCTGATAGCTTAATGAACTTGCTTGAATAAGGGTACTCTCAGGCATCAGTCTAATTTGACGTCTTCCTGTGAGCGGCACTTTGGAGCAGCCAAAAACCAGAAGGGCTAGAAGTAAAGTCACAAAAGACTTAGGTGAAGTTAGAATACTTTTCATGGATGGCAAATCAATTAATTAGGTGCAAATTTAACGAATAGAAAGTCGGTTTGGTATAGCCTACTTAAGCAAAATAAACGGGCAATATAGTTACTTGCTAAACAATGCTTTGCTGAATATCTCCAGGCCGTTTTCTACTACGTATGCCTTTTACATTCATTCTATAATTTGACTATGTACTTTTTCATTCCTTCAATTATTATACCTTCGTCCTATGACCAGAGAGGAATACATAGAAAGTAACAAAGATAAATTCTTAAACGAGCTATTTGAAATACTTAGGATCCCGAGTATAAGTGCAGACTCTGCCTACAAAGCCGATGTACGACGATGCGCAGAATATACTGCATCAAAGCTAAAAGAAGCAGGTGCAGATAACGTATCCCTAGAGGAGACTGCCGGCAATCCAATAGTATACGGTGAAAAAATAGTAGACGCATCTAAACCTACCATTCTGGTATATGGTCATTATGATGTACAACCCTCTGTACCAGACGAGTTGTGGCACACACCTCCTTTTGAACCAACAATAAAAGATGGAAATATATACGCTCGTGGCGCTTGCGATGACAAAGGTCAGTTCTACATGCACCTAAAAGCATTTGAAACCATGATGCAAACCAATACACTGCATTGCAATGTCAAATTTATGATAGAAGGTGAAGAAGAAGTGGGTTCAACCAATCTAGGTATTTATGTAAAAGCGCATCAACAAAAACTAAGTGCCGATGTTGTCCTTATCTCGGATACCGGAATTATAGCCAATGATATTCCAAGTATAGCCACTGGGCTTAGAGGGTTAAGTTATGTTGAAGTAGAAGTAACTGGTCCAAATATCGATTTACACTCAGGTACTTTTGGTGGTGCAGTAGCCAACCCAATTAATGTATTGTGCGATATGATAAGCAGTATGCATGATGAGAACAGACACATCACTATCCCTGGTTTTTATGACCACGTAGATGAAGTAAGTATGGAGGACAGAGCTTCGATGGCAAATACGCCATTTAGTTTAGACGCCTATAAAGAACAACTAGATATAGCTGATGTTATGGGAGAAAAAGGTTATTCAACAATCGAGCGCACAGGTATACGACCTACTTTAGAAGTGAATGGTATATGGGGAGGTTATATTGGTGAAGGAGCTAAAACAGTACTACCTAGTAAGGCCTATGCTAAAATCAGTATGCGATTGGTGCCTAGTCAATCAAGTGATGAGATCACCCAAAAATTTATGCAGCATTTTGAAAGCATAGCTCCAGCTTCCGTAAGTGTAAAAGTAACACCGCATCACGGTGGTGAAGCTGCTGTTACTCCAACTGATAGTAAAGCATATAGAGCGGCAAGTAAAGCCATGGAAAAAACCTTTGGCAAAAAGCCAGTACCCACTAGAGGCGGTGGAAGTATTCCTATTGTAGCTTTATTTGAAAAAGAGTTAGGACTTAAAACCGTTCTATTTGGCTTTGGATTAGATACCGATGCCATACATTCTCCAAATGAAAAATATGGTCTATTTAACTTTTTTAAAGGCATTGAAACCATCCCTTACTTTTACGAATACTTCAGCGAACACGAATAAGTATTAATCTAAAATATTGAAAGAGTAGAAGCAAAACAATATCCTTTAGGTAAGTCAAACTTTCGTTATGCTATGAGACACGTTTCCTAAACTAATTCTGATAAGAATAAAAATCTTCTTAAAGCATTATCTATAACAACATGCGACTAGAACATGTGTTGCTCCCGCATATCTCTTCATGATCAGCTAACATAATTCACACCAATCGTTCCGTCTAATCAAAATCTTTTACTAAATAATAAACCAGTGACTTTTCATCATATTTTTGGGGTAAAAAAAAATCCCTACGCTCGTTGAAGAGGTAG
>ERZ888423.1117-NODE-1117-length-24739-cov-9.327459_pt1 | contig 24739 bp, 24 predicted proteins | sample MGYA00520523_ERZ888423 | MGnify/ENA primary metagenome ERZ888423 (study PRJEB32303, sample SAMEA104408611) | aquatic metagenome | biome: Brackish water; feature: Pelagic; material: water | place: Baltic Sea | collected 2014-06-08T10:24:00 | depth 30,27 m ...
CAAACGATTTAACTATAGGTAAAACAACTACAGGTAATCACGGGATAACTATAGCTACCGGGCCTACTTATACTGGTTCTATATATTTTGGAGATAGCGATAATAATGATGCGGGTATTATAGGATATCAACATAGTGATAATTCTATGAAGTTCACGACTAATAGGTCTGAAAAAATGCGTATTACTTCCTCAGGCAACGTAGGGATTGGGACGACTGGTCCTGAAACACCATTACACGTTTTATCAAATACAACAGATAACGCTTCTACAATGTTAATTCAAAATGGATCTACTGGAGATGCTTCTATTAAGTTTAATATATCAGGAGATACTTATTCTATTGGTATTGATAATAGTGATGGAGATAAATTTAAATTATCTTATGGGGCAGTTGGTACTAATGATAGAATTGTTGTAGACTCTTAAGGCAACGTCGGGATCGGGACGACTAGTCCTAGTGATAAGTTACAAGTGTCAGGTGTTATATCAGCAACAGCAAATGACACTGCTTATGGTCAAGGTTATTTTGCAAAACTTTCTTCAGATTATGGTACAAATGCTTTAAGATTAACAAGTAAAACAGGTGATGTATTTCAAGCAACAAATTTTGGAAGAGATATAGCTTTATTAACCGGTGACCCTACATCAGAAAAAATGCGCATCACAAGTGCAGGCAACGTCGGCATCGGGACGACTAGTCCTGCTTATAAGCTTGATGTAAATGGAGTTATTAATGTTTCAGACAACAACCCTATTCGTTCTAGTAATGAAATTATGATTAGAAGAACCAATTCTACTAATTTATTAAGAATTGGTAGCGGTGACACTAGTGATGAAACTCAATTTTATGCTGGCGGTTCGGAAAGAATGCGTATTACTAATACTGGCAACGTCGGGATCGGGACGACTAGCCCTGGGTATAAGTTAGATGTATCAGGAAATGGGATTCGTAATATACGTACAACAGCTGGATGGGCTGGGTGGTTTGAAAATACCGGAAGTAGTAGCGGTGTTATAGTTACTGCAGGTGTTGATTCAGGTGATGCGCCGTTACTTATTAGAAAACAAGATGGGACTGAATTGTTCAGTGTTAGAGGAAATGGAGTTTCTTGGTTCAACGGAGGCAACGTCGGGATCGGAACAACTAGTCCTGGTGAGAAACTTAGTGTTTCTGGTAATATAGAATTAGATGATATGCCAGCTAATGGCGCTAGGTGGTTGCTGACCAACGAAACTAATACTGGCACAGGAAGATTAAGTATTCAAGCAGGTGGTGGTTCTTCGGCTTATGGTGGTGGATTAAACTTATTTGCTAATGCACACGCTACTAAACCAGGATGGGTAACAGCCGGTATAAGTGCTGGCTCCGGAACAGCCGGGACAGCCAGTGAAGGTAGGTTTACCGTCAATAACCAGGGAGTAGGGGGTGGTACGGATATATTTACTGTATTAAGGACAGGCAACGTCGGGATCGGGACGACTAGCCCTGGTTATAAGCTAGACGTTAACGGTAATATAAGAGGAACAGGAACTTCTCAATTAGGTCATCTAGGCTGTATTAGTACACTATCTTTTGGTGCGTTTACCACCGGTACTAAAGGTACTCAATTTGAGGGCTACTCAACACATTCTGTCGTAAGAACTGATTCAGCTAGGCTCGATTTCTATATGGGTAAAACCACTACAGGTGTTGGTACTATGATGTCATTAACTGATACTGGTAGAGTCGGTATCGGGGTTACTAACCCATCAGCTAGATTACATGTAGATGGAACGGTTAAATTCTCTAGCTCTGGCGATAGGATATTTATAGCAGATGGAAGTTTTGGAACATTCGAGTTAGGTGATATAGACGGGGTTAGTGATGAAGCCAAAATAGTAGGAAACGGGAGTAATATAATAATAAGTAACACTGGAACCGAAACCTTAACATGCAGCAGCAACAATAGAGTTGGTATCGGAATCACCAATCCCAGCGCGAAACTAACAGTAGTAGCTCCTTATACTAGTAGTGGAACTGTGGCTGATTTTAAGGTTAGTGGGGGTTCTAATTATGGTATGACTGTTTTAAAAATAGAAAATCCAAGCTATGGTTTTGGTATAGCAATGAATAGGCTATCAAATCTTATTGGTAATGATACTGCTATTAATTTCCAATATAATGGTAGTCAGGTTGGTAAGATTACCATAAACACTACAAGTACAAGTTATAATACGACTTCAGATTATAGGTTAAAAGAAAATAGAGAGGAAATATTAAATGCTTTTGAAAGAGTAAAGCTATTAAAACCCTCTAAGTTCAGTTGGGTTAACGAACCAACCCAAGAAAAAGTAGATGGATTTTATGCTCATGAATTGGCAGAGGTTATACCCGAAGCTGTTACAGGTAAAAAAGACGCGTTAGACTACCAAGGAAAACCAGAATATCAATCTGTTGACCAATCCAAGGTTGTACCTTTACTTGCAGCGGCATTACAACAAGCTATAAATAAAATAGAAGAATTAGAAATACGAATATTAACCTTAGAAAATAAATAAATTATGATTACTTACGATTGGAATTGCAAAACAGTAGATGCTTACCCACAAGATGGAGAATACGCAGATTTAGTATACAATGTACACTGGATAGTTACAGGTGTATCAGATGAGTTAAAGCCAGATGGTACAACTTACTCTGCTACAAATATTGGCACACAAGTGTTAGATGTTAGTCATGTCACGGATTTTATACCATTTGAGGATTTAACAAACGAAGTTGTTGTTGAGTGGACTAAAGGAGCTATGGGCACAGAGCAGGTTTCTTCTATTGAGGCTAACATTGCTTCTCAGATAAGTTCTTTGATTACACCAACCACAGTTACTTTAACTATTGGAGAACCAGTTGAAGCAGAATAGCATACACTAATATGGAAAAGAAAAAATTTAAAGACACAAAAGTTGGTAGCTTCTTACTAGGTAAAACAGGTATTGTTAATTCAATATCTGAAGCTTTGCCGGATAGAGGTTTACTAGGTATGGTTAAAAACTTGATAACTGGCGATAAGGATCTATCCCCTGAAGACAAAGAAATTGCTCTTAAATTGTTAGATCAAGACATAGCTGAAATGCAAGAGGTAACAAAACGATGGGTGGCAGATATGGCTTCTGATTCGTGGCTGTCTAAGAATACAAGACCTTTGAGTTTAATATTCTTAACGGTGATGACCGTAGCTATGATTTGGGTTGATAGCTCTGATTATGTTGCTTTTGAAGTAAGTGAAGAATGGATTGAATTATTAAAGACATTGACAATGACTGTTTATGTAGCGTATTTTGGATCGAGAGGTGCTGAAAAAGTAGGTAATATAGTAAGAAAGTAAATAAACCACGTAATAATAAATTTAACTAGCTTAATTAGAGCAAATACAAATCAAATCAAATTAAATGGAATTCAATTTACCAAGTCAGATTGTAAAAAATCTAAGCTTCGGAGACGGAGGAAGAAATAAAATAATGTCAGGCGTCGAAAAATTAGCAAACGCAGTGAAGTCCACTTTAGGAGCTTCTGGAAAATGCGTAATATACGAAGACGCTATGGGTCGACCGGTTATAACAAAAGACGGAGTAACCGTTGCAGAAAGCGTAGTCTTAATGGATCCGGTCGAAAATATAGGTGCAACCTTAATAAAGGAAGCAGCAAGTAACACGGTAAGAGAAGCAGGTGACGGTACTACAACAGCTACCGTTATTGCTTACTCTTTATTAAAAAACATAAACGAATATAAAGGTGAAGGACAAACTAGGGATATTAAAAACAGCATTGATAAATGCCTTGAGGAAGTTACTGTTTATCTTGATAAGACCAGTATTGAAGTTAAAGGCGATATGCTACAACAAGTTGCTTATATTAGCTGCAATAACGACAAAGAGCTTGGGAGCAAGATTGGCGAGGCTTTTGAAAGAGTTGGAAAGACAGGGGTCGTTTTAATGGAGGATTCCGATACAAATGAAACATACGTGGAATTTGTTGAGGGTACACAATTTGAATCAGGTATAAAGTCTAAACATTTATTAACAGATAAAGATAAAGAAGTTGCAGTCTTAGAGGAACCGTTAGTTTTAATAGTTAGTTCACCTGTGCCTAATATACGTAGAATACAAAACATATTAGAGCATGTCGTGAAGACCAAGCGTAGTTTATTAATAATTGCGCCATTAGAGCAACAGCCTTTTGCAACGCTTTTAGCAAATAAAGTCAAGGGTAATATAAAAGTAAATATTGTAGATCCTCCTGGGTTTGGACCAACTAAAGCAGATACGCTAGAAGACTTAGCTATCCTAACAGGCGCCACAGTCGTAGATGAAGAGCTTGGGGACGACTTAGACCTTTTAGATATAAATGTACTAGGCGAGGTTTTAAAGTCCGTTACAGACTCTAAAAACACAGTATTACAAATTAAAGATAGCACTTTAGATTTAACAGACAGAATAGAAGAGGTTAAAGTTAAAATAGATAAAGAAACTAACGCTTACATAAAAATGAAACTGGAAAAGAGATTGTCCATGTTAACAGGTAAGGTTGGAGTTATTTATGTTGGAGCTGATTCCGCTGTTGAATTAAAAGAAAAGAAAGATAGAGTTGATGATGCACTTCACGCTACGAAAGCAGCATTAGTAGAGGGTATTGTAGCGGGTGGCGGAATTGCATTATTAAATGCGGCTAATTCTATTAAACCTAAAGATGATGGTTATAGATTGTTATTAGAAGCTATAAAATCTCCTTATTACACTATATTAGATAATGCTGGCATAGTGGAAATTAAAAAGCAAGTTATAAAAAATAGAGGTATAGACGTTAAAACAGGTAAAGAAGTTAATATGATTAAAGCTGGTATTATAGATCCGGTTTTGGTTACAAAATCTGCCTTGAAGAACGCGGTTAGTGTGGTAAAGACAATTATATCCGCAGATTGTATAATCTCAAATGTAAGATCTCTTGAAAGCAATTAATCACTTTATTATAATAGACAAAATAAAAGAAGCGCCGAAGACAGTAGGCGGACTTGAAATAACAGAAAACCAAAACCACGACGTTAGGTACTTAAAGGGTAGTATAATTAGTGTTGGTGATAAAATAGATTTTCTTAAAGAAGGGGACATTATCAGGTATGATAAACATGCTGGCCACGGTATAGAATGGAATGACAAATTATACTTTGTAATAACAATAGGTGATGTAGTTTTAGTAGAATGAAACTAGGTTCAAGTGATTTAAGAGACATGAATTTACTTAAGTATTACAGGCTTGTTAGAAAATGGGCTTGTAAAACTTATGATCTTAAAGATGCTGATGTTGAATTGTTAATCTATTTGGATTGTAAAAAGCAATTTACACGTAATGATTTCATGGAAGGTGTTTATACATACTCTTGGGATAAAGCAAGATGGGAAAGATTGCGAAGAGAAGGATGGATCGATGTTTGGAGGAAAAGAAATAGAACTACAATGAAGACCAACATATACGGTACTTCTCTTAAATGCAAAAGTTTAATAAATAGGATATACAGAATATTACTAGGGCAAGAGGATTTACCCACGTCGTCTAGAAGTACTTTTTACAAAAACAAAACATATACTGATAAAGTTTACAACAAAGCTATTGATGATATGATAAAAGATAAAGAAAGATAATTAACATTCAAGCATTAATAAAATGACAACAAACGGAATCGGACCAAACAAAATAGGTGCAAACAAAGGGCAAGCGATGAGTTCTCCAGCAAAAATAGCACCTCTTTTAGCTATGGCTGGAAAAGCTTTAGTGGGAGCTATAGTAAGCAAAGCAGTTGATAGTGCTACTAAAACGAAATCACCAGCTAAGCAGAAATTAGATAAAACTAGGAGTGTAAAACAGATTCAAAAACAATACCCAGGAGCAGAGCCTAAAAAAGACAAGCCAGGAGAATACACATACAAAGGAGTGACACTAATTCCAGGCAAATACAAGGGTGATGATATTAGCGATAAAGAAAAAATCATAAAAGCTATAAAAGGAAAAAAAAATGGCTTTTAGGCTTAAATCCCATTCTGAGGTTTTTGGTATTCACGAGAAGACTTCTCAATTTGGAACACCTGTAATTATTAAAGATGATTTAGAAAGCGGAGTTCAAGCCGAGGCTAACAGAGATGGAACTATTTTTGTAAGTAGCAAACTTTCTGATAAAGATATAGAAGGTGCTGTAAAACACGAAAAGATACATTTAGATCAAATAGCTCAAGGGAGATTACAGTACTCGGAAGATTCTGTAACTTGGAAAAGAGACACAAGATCACCGGCTAGAGTATATAAAAGAGCTACAATGAACGAAGGTCATCCTGATTTTGAATGGGAAGACGAAGCATATAAACAATCATAATTATGGCAATAACATTTAGAGGTCAAGGAAGTAGATTAAATAAAGATACTAAAAAAAGTAATCAAGTTGGATTCCAGGATAAATCGTCATCAAGCGATCGTCAAGGAGTTGGAGGTGAAGACGTATCTTTAAGCCAAGCTATGAGCTCTTTTAGTAAAAGGAATTCTTCTCCTGCTAAAAGCAATTGCTCACCTATAACTTCAAGAGCTAAAAGTTCTCCATTTAAAATTAATCAAACATTAGTAGATGGAGCTAGAGATACTGGCAAACAATTTTTAGATGCTGGAGCAATCGTTAGGGGAATTCTTAATGATACTTCATCTGAAGAAGCTGAAGCTGTAGATTTAAGTGAAGCTGTAGATTTAAGTGAAGAAAATTAAAAAACTAATAACTAATTACAATGGGAATAAAAGGCGGTAAAAATGTGCCAATCACGGCAAGAGTAAGCTCAGGCTTATTTAATCAAAAGAAAGGCGTAACAGAGCCTTTACTAAACGTTGGACCAGCAGGTGTTCACGGAAACAATCAGACTAGAGATATTCCATCACCAAGTAAGATGAAAGGGTATACTATGAAAGCTTCACCGTTTAAGCAAAAAGCTACAGAAGTAGGTGTTAAGGTTGTTAAGCAAGAAAAAGCGCCTGACACAACAGAAGAAGTTACTACAGCAGGCACTGAAACTAGAACTGAAGGAGGTTTGACGGGTAAGAAAGAAAAGCAAATGTCTAACGAAGCTTGGAAAGCTTATTTAGCAAAAGAAACGCCTGAGAAAAAAGCTAAAAGAAAAGCATCAGAAATAAAAAGAGGTATTCGAAAAGAAGACACAATTACAAAATCTGAGCCAAAAACAGAAACAAAAGTAGTTGAAGGTAAAACTACAGAAAAAGAAGAATTTACACCAAATCAAACGAGAGACAAAGGGGATGCTCAAACCGCTTTAGATAGACGTAATACTATTAGATCAGGGAAGGTTGCCGCTCGTACAGAAAAGGCTGCTCAGAGAAAAATAGATAGACTTGATCGTCAAGAAGGTAAAACTACAAAAACTAAAAAAGAACAAAGGTTAGCAAGGAAAAGAACGCAGGCAGAATCAAATCGCGAAGTTTCACGAAACGCCGTTGAGGGAGTAAAAAATCAATCTGCTCAAAATATAAAAGGTTCAAGTGATAAAGCTGTAAAAAGCAAAGAGAGAGCTATGACGTTATCTGATGTAGGAAATAAATCAGATCAAGATGCTGTTATTAAAGAGGGAGGAGCTAGTTCGGGTTCAAAAAAATCAGAAGCTAAATCATTAGATGTTGGATTGAAAGCAAAAGGAGTCAAAGACGTAAGTAAAGCACCAAGTACTGAGTTAGCAAAAAGAAGAAAGAAATAATGGCATATAAAATGGCTCCTAAGTCCCCGGCGCTAAAAAAAACAGCAGCTTGGACACGTAAAGAAGGTAAATCCGAAACTGGTGGTTTAAATCAAAAAGGAGTTGACGCTTATAAAAGAGATAACCCCGGATCTAAATTACAAACAGCAGTTACAACAAAGCCTTCACAACTTAAAAAAGGTAGCAAGGATGCTAAGCGTAGAAAATCATTTTGCGCAAGAATGAGTGGTATGCCTGGAGCTATGAAAAAACCTAACGGAGAGCCGACAAGAAAAAAATTGGCTTTGGATAAATGGAATTGCTAATGGAATCAAAAGGATTAGGTGATACAATAGAAAAAATAACCGCAGCGACTGGGATTAAAAAGCTAATAGAAAAGCTACCTGGAGATTGCGGTTGTGCAGCAAGAAAAGAAGCGTTAAATAAAGCGTTTCCATATAATAATTAAATTAAATTAAATTAAACAAGATGAGTAAAGTAAAAAAATTAAGTAAAGAAGTTAAGTTAACTGAAGCTGAATTAACAAGTTTAAGAACAGCTGTTAAAGAAGTTAATGATGTGCAAATGCAAATCGGAGGCATAGAAGCGCACAAGCATGAGTTATTGCATTCAATAGCTATTAAAACCTTAGAACTAAAAGATATTCAGAAAACTCTTGAGAATGTTTACGGTAGTGTTACCATTAACTTAGAGACAGGGGTTGTTACTGATGAATCTAATTCGTAAAATAAGTATTGGTAAAGACTATAAAAATGACGCTATGCACTATGCTGTTGGACAGGAAGTGTATGGCGGTCATATTATAGCCCATATTTTAGAGGAAGAAACTAAGTACTCTATATATATAACAAGAGGAGATATGGTAATGCCCTGGAAAGACTTTAATAAGAACATGTCCATATCTGTTGAATATGATTTAAAATACTAATATGCAAAGTGTTTTTAATTATCTAGTAAAACCAAAAGGGAATAGAACCGTAGGGTTTAAAAAAATAGAAGGACAAACGCTTTTGCTAAATACGGACCTACAAAATCACAATTACACAAATAGAGTAGGTATAGTATTGAACTTACCTTTAGTAGGTAACGATGAGTTAAGAGTGGGTGATGAAATAATAGTGCACCACAATGTATTCAGGAGGTTCCGAGATGTAAGAGGTAATGAAAAGGATAGTAAAAACTATTTAAGCGAAGATGTTTATACTGTTCAATCTGATCAAATATATGCATTTAAAAGAAATGGTGAATGGAAAGCCTTGAAAGGATTCTGTTTTATAAAACCTATAAAAGAAGACAAAATGTTTTCTATAGATTTTGAAAAGCCATTAATAGGTATTGTAAAACTTGGTAATGACGAAATAGAAAATGAATCATTAGTAGGTTTTAAACCGAATTCAGAATATGAATTTGTAATAGAAGGGCAGAGGTTATACCGAGTACCCACCAATTCAATCACAATCAAATATGAATATCAAGGAAACGAAGAGGAGTATAATCCAAGCTGGGCACAAGGCGGTTGAGGAGTTAATAAAAGTAGCTAAAGAACCTATTGTAGATTCAGATGATGATTTAACTGCTGATAAGCTTAAAAACGCTGCTGCTACTAAAAAGTTAGCTATATTCGATGCATTCGAAATATTAAATCGTATAGAAGAGGAAGAGCGTATACTAGAAAATAAGCCAAGAAAAGAAATTGAAACAATAGAGTTTAAGGGCTTTGCTGAAAGAAAATCTAAGTAATGTATACTCAGAACTTATACAAGGTTGTAACACCTGTAAAACTAACTACTATTTCTAGACTAAATAAAGGAAAGAAGTGGAAGTATGGATACGACAAGGATCACGATATCGTTGTTATCAGTCATACTGGACAGATCGGGGAGATATACGAAATACAAAATCTTAGAATTGCTTTACCAAAAGCTCCTTCTAAAATAGATAAAAAAACTGATAAATGGACACCTGAGGCATACCCTAAAGAGCTGAAGTCTATAAAAAGTATATTTGATTGGAGAGATTATCCAGATGAATTTAAAATTAAATGGGGCACATATATAGATGGAGAATTCAATAAAAGAGAAAAAGGTCATTGGTTCAATAATAGAGGTGTGGATACTTACATTACTGGTGCTCATTTTATGTACTTGCAATGGTCCAAGATTGATGTTGGGAAACCAGAGTTTAGAGAAGCAAATAGATTATTCTACATATTCTGGGAAGCTTGTAAAGCCGACCGTAGAAGTTATGGAATGTGCTATCTCAAAAACAGGCGTTCGGGCTTTTCTTTCATGGCATCAGGTGAAACCGTTAACATGGCGACCATATCAAGCGATTCACGATTTGGGATATTGTCCAAATCTGGAGCCGATGCAAAGAAAATGTTCACAGATAAAGTGGTACCCATATCAGTTAACTACCCGTTCTTTTTTAAACCAGTGCAAGACGGTATGGACAGGCCAAAAACAGAGCTTGCATACAGAGTACCTGCTTCTAAGCTTACAAGAAGAAGACTCGATAGCAATAAAACACAAGAAATTATATCAGGTCTTGACACCACTATTGACTGGAAAAATACAGGAGATAACGCCTACGATGGGGAGAAACTTAAATTACTCGTACATGATGAAAGCGGTAAATGGGAAAGGCCAAACAACATCCTCAACAACTGGCGGGTTACAAAAACAACGCTAAGATTAGGATCTAGGGTTATTGGTAAATGTATGATGGGCTCTACTTCTAACGCGTTAGATAAAGGGGGTGAGAATTTTAAAAAGCTATACGGAACATCTGACGTTACAAAAAGAAATGCCAATGGTCAAACTCGCTCAGGATTGTATTCTTTGTTCATACCTATGGAATGGAATTACGAAGGATTCATTGATGCTCATGGGATGCCTGTATTCAACACTCCACTTGAAAATTGCGAAGGCCCACACGGCGATCCTATTGAAGTTGGTGTCATAGAGCATTGGAATAATGAAGCAGACGGATTAAAAGGCGACCAGGACGCTCTAAATGAGTATTACAGACAGTTTCCACGCACAGAGGAACACGCTTTTAGAGATGAAACAAAAAACAGTATATTTAATTTAGCAAAAATATACGAACAAATAGATTACAACGAGGATTTAGCTAACAGTAATGTTATTACAAGAGGCAGTTTTCAATGGTCAAATGGTATTAAAGATTCCAAAGTAGTATTTAGCCCCAATCCGCAAGGTAGGTTTTTAATAACTTGGACTCCATCTTATGATATACAAAATCGTCAAGTAATAAAGAATGGTGTTAAACATCCGGGTAACGAACACATGGGCGCATTTGGTTGTGATAGTTATGACATATCAGGAACAACTGATGGTAGAGGATCTAAAGGGGCTTTACACGGTTTGACTAAGTTCAGTATGGAAGATGCACCACCTAGTACTTTCTTTTTAGAATATGTAGCAAGACCACAAACCGCTGAGATATTTTTTGAAGATGTTTTAATGGCTTGTGTATTTTATGGCATGCCTTTGTTATGTGAAAATAACAAACCTAGACTTTTATATTATTTTAAAAGAAGAGGCTATAGGGGTTACTCGATGAATCGCCCAGATAAGCTTTGGAATAAGTTATCTGTTACAGAAAAAGAAATAGGTGGAATACCAAACTCGAGTGAAGATATAAAACAAGCGCACGCATCGGCTATAGAAATGTATATAGATAGTTACGTGGGTTTAAAATCAGACGGTAATTACGGAACAATGTATTTTAATGAGACATTGAATGACTGGTCTAAGTTTGATATAAACAATAGAACAAAATTTGATGCAGCAATAAGCTCAGGCTTAGCAATAATGGCATGTAATAAAGATTTATACAGGCCAAATGCTCCAATACAAAGAACAACAATGAAAGTTAAATTTGCAAAATACCGACAAGACGGCAATTTATCCGAAATAATAAAATAATAATATGGCTAGAGGCGTAACAAATAGTTTTTTTCCAAGTCAGGTTGTAAGCGACCAAGAAAAAGTTTCCTGGGATTACGGATTACAAGTTGGTAGGGCGATTACTAATGAATGGTTTGACGGTAATTCCGGAGTAACTAGATTTAGAAGTAACCAAAATACATTCCATGCTTTGCGACTGTATGCTAGAGGAGAACAGCCAATACAAAAGTATAAAGATGAAATGTCTATAAATGGCGATTTATCTTATTTGAATTTAGATTGGAAACCGGTGCCTATTTTATCCAAGTTTGTGGATATAGTAGTTAATGGAATTTCAGATAGAGATTTCGATATTACAGCTTATTCTCAAGATCCTTATGGTGTTGCTAAAAGAACTGCTTATATGGAATCTGTAATTAGAGATTTACAAACAGAAGAATTAAATAACTTTGCACAAGAGCAATTTGGTATTAATTTGTTTGAAAACAAACCAGATAGATTACCTGAATCAGAAGAAGAATTAGATCTTCACATGCAACTTAGCTATAAGCAAGGTATTGAAATAGCTGAAGAAGAAGCTATAAATACTATGCTAGCAGGTAATAACTATGATCTTACTAAAAAGCGAATAAACGAAGATTTAACTATATTAGGTATAGGTGCAGTTAAAAACAACTTCACAGAATCCAATGGAGTAACCGTGGAATATGTGGATCCGGCTTATATGGTTTACTCATATACAGAAGACCCTTATTTCCAGGATATATACTACGTAGGGGAAGTAAAATTTGTACCTATAAATGAACTTAAGAAGCAATTCCCTGATTTAACTCAGGATCAACTAGAACAAATTCAACAGCAAGGAACACAAAACAAAGGGGTTTGGGATAGTAATTTAACTAACGAATACAATAACAATAGAGACTCAAACGTTATACAGCTTTTATATTTTAACTATAAAACTTATATGAATGAGGTTTATAAAGTTAAAGAAACTGCAACGGGTGCAACTAAAATAATAGTAAGGGATGATCAATATGACCCTCCTGTTGAAGTATTAGAACAAGAGTATGGCAAGCTTTCTAGATCATTAGAAGTATTGTATGAGGGCGTTATGGTATTAGGTACTAACCTATTGTTGAAATGGGAGATGGCGCCGAATATGATGCGTCCTAAGAGTGATTCTTCTAAGGTTAAAATGAATTATTCTATTACTGCACCAAGAATGTATCAAGGCAAGATAGAATCTATAGTTAGTAGATGTACAGGCTTTGCTGACATGATACAACTAACTCATTTGAAATTACAGCAAGTATTACAGAGAATGATACCAGATGGTGTATACTTGGATGCTGATGGTATTAATGAAGTTGATTTAGGTAATGGAACTAATTACAATCCTCAGGAAGCGCTTAATATGTTTTTCCAAACTGGTTCTGTAATTGGTAGATCATACACTCAAGATGGTGATATGAATCCAGGTAAAGTACCTATTCAAGAAATACAAACTGGTAGTGGTGGTCAAAAAATGGCTACGTTAATTCAGACTTACAATTATTATCTACAAATGATAAGAGATGTAACCGGATTAAATGAAGCAAGAGATGGTAGCACTCCGGACTCAAGAGCCTTAGTGGGTATTCAAAAAATGGCAGCTGCAAATTCAAATACAGCCACAAGACATATATTGGATGCAGGTTTGTTTTTAACAAAAGAAACAGCGGAATGTTTATCGCTTAGAATATCTGACATATTAGAATATCATCCAGCCAGAGAAGCTTTCATTCAAAAGATAGGTGGATATAATGTAGCTACGCTAGACGAGATGCAAAACTTGCATTTGCACGATTTTGGTATTTTTCTAGAATTAAAACCAGATGATGAGCAAAAGCAAATACTTGAAAACAATGTTCAAACAGCTCTGCAAGGAGGTTTAATAGATTTATCTGATGCTATTGATATACGAGAAGTTAAAAATTTAAAATTAGCTAATCAATTACTAAAAGTTAAGCAAAAGAAACGTCAAGAAAGATTGCAAGCTGAACAGCAAGCAAATATTCAAGCTCAAGCGCAAGCAAATGCACAAGCACAACAAGTAGCTGCTCAGGCTGAAATACAAAAAGATCAAGCATTATTTGCTACTAAATCACAATTGGAGCAATTAAAAGGACAGATAGAGCAACAGAGAATGCAGGTCGAGGTTAATGCGAAAAAAGAATTGATGGAATTGGAATTTCAATATAACATGAAATTAAAAGGCATGGAAGTTGAAGCTATGAGAGCAAAAGAAAGTTCAACTGAAGATAGAAAAGATAAACGCACAAAGATACAAGGTACTCAACAGAGTGAAATGATAGCTCAACGACAACAAGATTTACCACCAAAAGACTTTGAATCGTCTGGAAACGATATAATGGGTGGTGGATTCGGCTTAGGTTCCTTCGAACCTAGGTAATAATAGTAGTAACAATTATATAATATTTTATCATGGCGGAAGCACAAAAAACAGAAGGTACGTTTAAAATTAAAAAACCTACCGAAAAACCGACTGAAGCACCGGCTCCAGTTAAGCAAGTAGAACAACCAAGTTTAGTATCATTATCTGATGATGGAACTTTTAAATTAGACTTATCAAAAAAACCTGAAGGTTTTAAAGTTGTAGATCAAGAGCCTGTAGCTGTGATTCCAGCTAAGCAAACCGAGATTATTCAAGAAGTAAAACCTGATCCAACACCTGTTCAAATTAACGAACCAGTCGAAGCAGAGTCAGAAAATGAATTTTTACAAGAAATAACTAACGAAGTAATTGTTGAGAAGACTGAAATACTTACAGCTCAAGTTGAAGAAGCTATTGTAAATCAATCTCCCGGAGTTGAATTACCTGCTAACATTCAAAAGGTTGTTGATTTTATAAATGACACAGGCGGTAGCTTAGAAGATTACGTTAAACTAAATGTAGATTATTCATCTTTAAACGAAGATCAATTACTAAAAGAATATTATCAAACGTCAAAACCCCATTTAAACATAGATGAAGTAGCGTTTTTATTAGACGAGAACTTTGCGTATGATGAAGATTCTGATGATGACAGGGATATAATAAAAAAGAAAATAGCTAGGAAAGAAGAGCTTTCAAAAGCTAAAGTATATTTAGACAATTTAAAATCTAAGTATTACGATGAAATAAAAGGAGGCAGTAAATTAGCTCCAGAACAAAAGAAAGCGGTGGATTTTTTCAATCGCTATACAAAAGAAAATGAATTAGCTACCCAAACAGCTGAGAAACAAACTAATGTGTTTTTAGACAAAACAGGTAAATTATTCAACGAAGACTTCAAAGGATTTGATTATTCCGTTGGTGATAAAAAATACCGTTTTAAAGTTAAAGATACTGAATCAGTGAAAAATACCCAGAGTGATATTAACAATTTTATCAAGAAGTTCTTGAACGAAGATGGTGTAATGTCAGATGCTCAGGGTTACCACAAAAGTTTGTTTACAGCTATGAACGCAGATTCTGTTGCACAACATTTCTATGAGCAAGGTAAAGCCGATGCTATGAAAGAAAGCATATCAAATTCAAAAAATATTCAAATGGGTGCGAGAGGTGTTCATGAAAATGTTAAACCGAATAATGGTGGGTGGAGCGTAAGATCAGTTGAAAGCGAAGGAAGTGATTCAAAACTAAAGATAAAATCATTTAAACATTTAAAGTAAAAAAATTATGGCAGGATTTGCAACAGCGCCAGCTACATTAGCTAATTTAGCGCATTTAACACCAAGACCCGTAAAAGGATTATTCGGAGACAACTATTTGTCTTTACAGGATATGGATTGGGCACAACAATTTTTACCAGAAGTATACGAAAAAGAAGTAGAGCGTTATGGAAACAGAACAATTACTGGATTTTTACGTATGGTTGGAGCAGAAATGCCTATGGCTTCTGATCAAGTAGTTTGGTCTGAACAAGGTAGATTACACATTGCTTATGATACAGCTACTTCGGGAGCTGGAGCAACTAAAACAATTATATTACCTTCCCCTGGAGCAGATGGAAAAGTTCCATTACTAGGCCCTGGTATGACAATAGTTGTTTCTAAAGGCAACGTAACTAACAAAGCTTTCATAAAGTCTTTAGGTACTTTAGCTGGTGGTTTACAAACATACAATATTGAAGTATATGATACGGCTACTGGACAATTAGATGCTGCATTAGCAGGTGCTGCAGCAGGAGCTCCTCTTAACTTATTTGTATTTGGTTCTGAATACGGAAAAGGATCTAGCTTGGCTGGTAATTCAGTTGATGCTTCTTTCACATCTTATAGTAACAAACCAATCATCTTAAGAGACAAGTACTCTGTAAATGGTTCAGATGTTGCTCAAATCGGATGGGTTGAAGTTACTACTGAAATTGGAACAGGTGGATACTTGTGGTATTTAAAATCTGAGCATGAATCTAGAATTCGTTTTGAAGATTATTTAGAAATGAGTATGGTTGAAGCTACTAATGCACAAAGCGCGTTTACAGACGTAGCGGGAGCAGCTATTACAGGTATGCAAGGTTTATTCAGTTCTATTGAAGAAAGAGGTTTAGTTTACAACGATCCAGCTTTTGGTTCTGTAGTTGCACCAACAGGTATCAGCCAGTTTGACCAAATTTTACAAGAACTTGACAAACAAGGAGCGATTGAAGAAAATATGCTATTCTTAGATAGAAGCACGTCTTTATCTATTGACAACATGTTAGCTAATCAAAACTCTTATGGAGCAGGTGGTACATCTTATGGTGTATTTGACAACTCTGAAGATATGGCTTTAAACCTTGGATTCTCAGGATTCAGAAGAGGTTCTTATGACTTCTACAAAACTGACTGGAAATATTTAAACGATTCTACAACTCGTGGATTGATTGACGATATCAAAGGTGTGTTAATACCAGCTGGAACTTCTACAGTTTATGACCAACAATTAGGACAAAACATTTCAAGACCATTCTTACATATCCGTTATAGAGCTTCTGAAGCTGACGACAGACGTTTGAAATCTTGGGTTACTGGTTCTGTTGGTGGAAACTATACAAGCGACGAGGACGCGATGAATGTTCACTTCTTATCAGAAAGAACAATGTGTACTCAAGCTGCTAACAACTTTGTATTATTCAAAGCTACCTAGTAGATTAAATTAATGTAATTCTTACCCTCGTTGAAACTACGGGGGTAATTATTACTCTTATCATTAACATTTATATTTTATTATATTATGGCTATAAAAACAGCACAGGCAGCGAAAGCTCCTAAGAAAGATGATTGGATCATCAGAGATAGATTATATGAATTAACTAGAGGTAAAAAACCTTTAGTATTTACAGTACCAACAGCGCATAGCGCAACAAAAGCATTACTGTGGTTTGACGAGGAAGCTGGATACCAAAGAGAATTAAGATATGCTACTAATCAGAAGTCTTGTTTTGTTGATGAACAACAAGGTCAAGTTACGATGGGTAGAATTGTATTCAGAGACGGTATATTGAGAGTTAAAAAAGAAGACGTTGTTTTGCAGCAACTTTTATCTATATATCATCCGTATGCTACAGGTGGTATAATAGAAGAATACAAGCCTTCAGAAATAGCTCAAAATCAATCAGACTGGATTGAATACGAATTAGCGGCTTTAAACTTAGCTAAGAGTCTTCCTATTGAAGAAATGGAAGGTATATTACGAGTTGAAATAGGTGAAAGAGTTAATACTTTAACATCCACAGAATTAAAAAGAGACATACTAGTTTTTGCTAGAAACCAACCTCAGTTGTTTATGAGTTTAGCAGAAGATGATAACGTTCAATTAAGAAGCTTTGGCGCAAAAGCCGTAGAAGCTAAGATATTAACATTGTCACCAGATCAAAGAACATTTACTTATGGGGAAAGCGGTAGAAAAGTAATGACTGTACCTTTCGATGAACACCCATATTCTGCTTTAGCAGCATTCTTTAAAACGGATGAAGGTATGGAAATATACAAAGCAATAGAAAAAAGACTTAAATAGTCACCTTTTATGGTAATAGGCTACTGTAAAGGTGGCCTATTATTATAATAATTAAAAAATAAATTATGGCTGTAAGCATAGATACTGTTTATCAAAGAGTATTAGCAATATTGAACAAGGAGCAAAGAGGATATGTTACTCCTCAGGAATTCAACTTATTTGCTAACCAAGCACAATTGGATATATTCGAACAATACTTTTATGATATTAATCAGTTTGGAAGAATACCTGGTAACGATACGGAGTTTTCAGACATGCTTAACATACTTAATGAAAAAATAAATATTTTTGAAACGACTAGCAATATGGTATGGAACACTACTTCTCTTCATTGGGAAACTCCTGCCAACTTATACAGAATAGGTTCTATCGTTTACGAAAACACAATTACTACAAAATCATTGTACCCTGTACCCAATACAGTGGTAACAACAAAGATTCCAGTTGAAGCAGAACGTATAAATTATAATGAATATATATACATAGCTCAATCAGGAATGACAAAACCAACAAACTCAAGACCTGTATTTGTAGCTAGCACTTTAGGCTATAAGGTGTATGGAGCCTCTGAGGTGACTATAAATGATGTTAAGTGCAATTATATAAAGAAACCGATTGAAGCTGACTGGGGCTACCAGATGGTCTATGGAGAAGCTTTATACGATTCTACAACTTCAACTGATTTTGAATTACATGCATCAGAAGAAACAGAGTTAGTTATAAAAATACTAGAATTTGCAGGCTTATCTATTAATGATATCCAAATGTACCAGGTGGCTGCGGGAATGGAATCACAAACTAATCAACAAGAAAAATCATAATATATGGGACTTATAGATAAAACGCCAGAAGAATATTACTTAGGCCCAGACGGTGTATGGAATAGCCATGACGAAGACTATGGAAATTATCAATTTGTACCTATAAATGATATTATAAATACATTCATGGTTGCTTATGTAGGTGAAGGTAAAAATATTTCAAAAGTAAAAAGAACGGATGTGCAATTTCACGCTATGCGAGCTATACAAGAATTTAGTTTTGATCTACTACCTCAAGATAAATCTATTGAAATAGATGTACCACCAGGTTTGTTTGCTATACTTCCGCAAGACTACGTAAATTACACAAAATTATCTTGGACAGATCCACAGGGTGTTGAGAGACCAATATATAGAACAGATATCACTAGCAACCCTGTAGCTATTTTACAAGATAACGAGTTTGAGTACTTGTATGATAATGACGGAAATATATTAGAAGCGGATCAGTCAACAACATTAACCCGCTGGGATAAAAATTCTACAGGCCAAGTAGCTGGAGATAGAAGCGGCGCTTGGGATTATAATAATAATCCAGACCTATTAGGATTGTATGCTTATGGCAGACGATACGGGTTGGACCCAGAAAGAGCACAGGCAAATGGTACTTTTTATATAGACAAGGTTAATGGTGTTGTTAGATTTAGCTCAGATCTTAGAGGTAGATTAATAACATTAAAATATATAAGCGACGGATTGGCTTCAGATGGAGATATGGTTGTGCATAAATTTGCAGTAGATGCTATATACAAATACATAGTTCACGCTATCCTTTCCACAAGAGCAAACACTCAAGAGTATTTAGTTGCTAGATACAAAAGAGAATTAGCTGCCGCTAGAAGAAATGCTAAAATTAGATTATCTGAATTAAAATCTCATTTAATAGTTCAATTAATGCGAAACCAATCCAAGTGGATTAAACACTAAGATATATGCCAGAATTAATACATACATTTACCGAAGGGAAAATGAATAAAGACCTTGACGAAAGGTTACTTCCTAATGGCGAATATCGAGATGCTTTGAATTTAGAAGTTGCTTCATCTGATACTTCTCAGGTGGGTGCATTCCAAAATTTAAAAGGTAACTTAGAGAAAGCATATTCTAGTTATAATGAAAGTACAGAAGTAAGAACGCTATGGGAACCTTCTGTTTATATAGACGCTTTACCGAATGCTTATTGTATAGGATCTATAGCTGACCCTAATACTGATATTATATACTGGTTGATTACATCAGATACAGCGGATGTGATAGCTGGTTATAATACAATAACACAAGTTACTTTTCCGTTAATAGTAGATACTGAAAATGTTTTTAACTTTAGTGTTGATTATTTAATTACTGGTATAAACATACTAGAAGGTATGCTCTTATGGACAGATAACCAAACAGAGCCTAAGAAAATATACATAAAAGACTGGGTTGAATCTACACCTAATTTCATTACACATTCTCAAATATACGGTAGAAACTTTATAGAATCAGATACAACAGTTATAAAGAAATTTCCGTTAGAACCACCTATAATAGCGGCATATTCAACTTCAGCTAAAGATGATGAAGGTAATGTAGCTTCTGTAGATACTTTATCTTTGTATTCATTTTATGCACAAGTACCTGGTGGGGAAACCGGAACTATAGGCCCTATGAGTCCAAGCAACGGTCCTCAAACATTATTGTGGACAGGAGGAATTTTACCTTTCTACAGAGTAGGGCAGACATTGCTTTTAACGGATTCCACGGCAGATCCATTAGATCCTAATGTTATTGTACGAGTTAGTATTGATAGTATTATAGGTACAGGATCAAATCAAACAGGTGCAATAGTAACAGTGCTTTCGGTTGGATCATCTGATTCTGGGGAATCCACCTTGCAAACACTATACAGCGTTACTTTAGAAAAAGAAAAACCTTTCTTTGAGTTTAAATTTGCTAGATTTGGCTACAGGTATAAGTTCAAGAATAACGAAATTTCCGCATATTCCCCTTTCACTAATCCAGCTTTTATACCTGGAGAATTTAACTATTCCCCTAAGCAAGGATATAACTTGGGCATGGTTAATAATATAAGACAGTTAGAGATTTCTGGTTTTGCGCCACCTAACGGCTTGGGATTAGAAGATGTAGTAGCTGTAGATATACTATATAAAGCGTCAAATAACGCTAATGTATATGTAGTTGACACTTTCAAGAGTACGGATCCCGAGTGGATCAGTAATACATTTAACATACAAACAGAAATAATAACATCTGTTATACAAAGTAATCAGCTGTTGAGGCCTTACGATAATGTTCCAAGGTTTGCTTTAGCGCAGGAGATAACGGCTAACAGATTAATATTTGGAAATTACACGCAGAACTTTAACATGTTAACCTCTACCATGAAACCTCTACAGGTTGATCTAGCGGTTACCACCAGCTCTGTAGAAGTACTGAATATAGATGCTAGTGGAGTTTCTCAGGGGCTTGGTATAGACGGCAAAAGCGTATATCCTTCTGTAAAAAGTACTAGAACCTACCAGATAGGTGTTGGATATCAAGATCAATACGGTAGAACCACTCCGGTATTTACAGGTAAAGAAGCTTCCGTAATTATAGAAAAGTCAGAAGCGCAGTTTGCAAACAGCTTGTCGGCTCAACTAGTTAATGAAGTACCTTATTATGATCAAGCAAAACCTTTTTCTACCTTTAAGTATTACGTAAAAGAAACTAGCCAGGAATACTATAATATATGCTTAGATCGTTGGTATAATGCAGAAGACGGAAACGTTTGGTTGTCATTTCCTTCATCAGAAAGAAATAAAATTGACGAAGAAACTTTTATTACATTAAAGAAAGAACACGATAACGAAAACCCTGTAACAGAAGATGCTAGATACAAGGTAATTGCAATAGAAAATGAAGCGCCTCAATATTTAAAAGAGACTAGATTATCTAAAGGTAGAGCGGTGGACTGGGAACACATTGGGGGTTTCCCTATAGAAGGGTCTTCGGAAATATGGTTTGATAGTGTTGACAAATTTGATAAAGATTTTGGAACAATAACTAGAACTACTTCTGGATTACAGCTAAGAATTTTAACAGCAAACGATACTAGCGAGTGGTATAAAGTAACATCTTTTGGGGTACAAGGGACTAATACTGATCAAACACAAAACCAAGTAAGGATAACTTGCGACACATCTTTTGGCTCAGACATGGATTTTACCTCTGCTCCGCCTTATGGTTATAACACTAGGACTATTGGGTTAACTTTAGAGCTAGCAGAAATTCAAACATTAAACAAACCTGAATTTACAGGTAGATTTTTTGTTAAAATAAATCAAGATGATTTACTACAAACCAAAATAACAAATGCAGGAGCTAGTATAGGGTCTAAGTATTTGAGAAAAGCTTTAGCTTATACTTACCGCTTAGAAGGATATCACCACTCCACTAGCTTCTGGGGTGATGGTAACACGGGTGGAACAAACTGGACAAGAGCGGATGCCCAAGGTGCTGCTAGCCGATTTTACATATCAAGATTAAGAACAGCTTGTACAGGTTATGAACAAACTGGTTATACTGGCACAACACAGATTAAATCCGGAACAGGTACACCTGGAAAGTTGTTTGTAGGGTGGTCTGGAGGTTACGGTAGAGGCACCCAAAGCGGAGGTATAGTTTTAGATAACCCAGCCTTGTTAACTCAATTAAATACCGCTGGATCATTATTTAGGTTTACAGACGCAGGGAATGGTAAAACAGATCCCGCTGGAACCATATATAGAATAACTAATACCAAAGAGAATAGAACTACCAACTACGATTGCAAGCCAGGTGGTAAATATGTAAACACAACTAATCAAACCACTTGGTGGGAATTAGATATAGTACCTATAGAAAGCAATTTATGGGGATTACAATGGGATCCAACTGCTCAAACTGATGGAAGCGGTATTAACAATTGGACTTGGGAAACAAGTAGCAACCCCAATAGCTACATAGGAATGGAATTTTTAGGATTAGATACGGGAGATGATTCTTTTACTACAAGTAATCCTGCTGTTTTTGAAACTGAACCCAAAGAAGCTGCGGAGCTTGATATATATTATGAAGTTGCGGGTAACTACCCTATGAGTGAGCATGGCAATATTCACAAGTTAGATTGGTTCAATTGTTATTCATTCGGTAACGGTGTTGAATCAGATAGAATAAGAGATGACTACAATGCTCCTACCATAGTTAACGGTGTAAAAGCTAGCGCTGTTTTAGATGCTCCTTACGAGCAAGAAACAAGATACACAGGTTTAATATTTTCACAAATATTTAATTCAACATCAGGTATAAATGGATTAAACCAGTTTATTCAAGCGGAAGGTATAACTAAAGACGTAAACCCCGAGTATGGTTCAATTCAAAAATTGCACTCTAGAGACACTGATTTAATTACTTTGTGTGAGAACAAGACAATGAAGATTTTAGCTAACAAGGATGCTTTATTTAACGCGGATGGAAGTACTAACATAACTTCTAATAGAGCGGTTTTAGGCCAAACTATCACTTATCAAGGTGAATATGGGATTGGAACTAATCCTGAGTCATTTGCTGAATTTGGGTTTAGAATGTATTTTACTGATGCCAATAGAGGTACTGTAATACGGTTGTCAGGAGATGGGATTACCCCTGTTTCTGATTACGGTATGCACGCATTTTTTCAAGATAATTTACCTATTAATAAAAAAATAATTGGATCTTGGAATGCTAATTCAAGGAATTACAATGTTACTTTAAACAGCCTTACGCCTTATTGGCAACAAACACTAGGAGCAGGCGTGACTGATCGATTAAATAAAGATTCTGAATGTGGTGCGTTTATTAATCAATACCCAACGTATTCAACAACAGTCTCATTTAAAGACGATATAAACGGATGGACTTCTAGAAAAGTATATGTACCCGAGGACGGCGTTAGTTTAAATAATATTTACTATACTTTTAAATCAGGTAAGATATGGGAAATGAATTCAAATCCTTTGCGAAATACTTTTTATAATGTAGGACCCTCTGATGAAAATTTAGGAGCATATTATGAAAGCTCGTTTACAGTGATTTTTAACGAAAGCCCTGTGTCCGTAAAAGATTTTAGAACAGTTAGCTATAGCGGAACTAATTCTCGTGAATATATATATAAGACTACAGTTACCGGTGAAAAAACATATTCTTTAGCTCAAATACAGGCTCAGCAATTAATACCAACCTCATTTTTAACAACAAAAGGGTGGTATGCTAATTCTGTAGTAACAGATTTGCAAGAAGGAAATCTTAAGGAATTTATAAATAAGGAAGGTAAATATTATAATTACATAAAAGGATTGCCAACATTTTTTACAAGTGACTGTGATAACAACGTGGACTCTCAAGAGTTTAATGTGCAGGGCATTGGAAGAGCTACATCTATAACCGGAGAAGGCGTTACTGTTTTCCATGTAATAAATTCCCTTGACTCTAATTGATTATAATTTTAAACCATAACTATGCCTACAGCTAATTTTACAGTAAACCCAGTAACATTTTCATCTGAAGCTGGAATAGATTTTACAATTAATAATCCTACAGAAACCCTGCTATTAATACCTAATGTAGGGTATACGCTAACAGCTGCAAGTTTTTCGGCTACTGTCCCTTTGCCTAATTACGTGGATTCAGTTGTGTTTACGCAAGTTGGGTTAAACGTTAACTGTATTATAACTTATCTTTCCCCAAGCTTCATGCCTGCTGCTGATGTTTTTGTACAAGTATATTCCACAGGTGTCGCAGAATTAGCTCAATTTTCAGTTGCTGGTGTTATTAATTTTAGTGGTTTGCAAAACGTTTCATCACCAACTGCTTCTAGTCAATCTTACACGGCTCAAGGCAGCTTTAATAGCGCTACAAATGTTTCTACTTTTATGGTAATAGCTACTAGCGGCTATTTTTTCCCTAACGCTCCCGCTGCTTCAATAACTGTAGGAAATGAAAGCAGGTATAGCATAACATCTGCAAATGTGTTAGATACGAGCGGGAATATAATACAAACAAATTTTAATGTTGCTTACACTTTCCCATCAATAAATATAACGGGAGATTTAATAAATATTTCTGGTATAGCTAATAAGCTGTATAGCCCTCCTATCGAAATACAGG
>ERZ888423.1118-NODE-1118-length-24725-cov-11.690515_pt1 | contig 24725 bp, 27 predicted proteins | sample MGYA00520523_ERZ888423 | MGnify/ENA primary metagenome ERZ888423 (study PRJEB32303, sample SAMEA104408611) | aquatic metagenome | biome: Brackish water; feature: Pelagic; material: water | place: Baltic Sea | collected 2014-06-08T10:24:00 | depth 30,27 m ...
CACCGGCCCAACTGGCTCCTGCATCGCCGAATTTCTTGGCGTCGCCCATGGACGCGAGAACTGTATAAATGTAAGACATCTCTACCTCTTATCGATTTGTTGACACGTGCCGTTCGTCACGCAGTGGAAAAATTAGCACGATTTCGCTGGTGCCGGTTGGGTGAAAAAGAGTTTGGTTTTGATGCCCTGAGCTGGAAGGCTGCGCGCGGTGCCATGGATAGATGGGTCGTTGATACCGGGGTTAGAGCTGTCGACGTATTCGCCACCCGCTTCGAGCGGCATGACGTTGCAGTTGTGGCAAATGGGAAGCACATCTGGCTAGGTTTGCGCGCTAACAGTGCTCTCACTGGGGACGAAGATCTAAGAATCTTGTCGTCAAATGTTAGAGATCATCTTGTGTCTCTTGGCCTGCTGGTCTGCAGCGTGTCGCCAGCGGCAAACGAGAGATCAACGTGGGATCGGCGGATTCGCAACGATCGGTGTTCAGACCCGACGACCCAACATCATCGTTGAGGTTTGGGTCTGCACCATCGGCTCAATCCGCCAGGACCGTGATGATCTCATCGACAACTTGAGGTGATAAAAGATGGAAATGGCGCGAATCCTCGATTTCAACGGAAATGAAGCCGACCGGACAGTCACGGTGGCATCGCTCATCGAGCTCAAAGCCCAGAACGTGCAGGTTGCGCAGGTGACGGCGTCGTCCGCCCACGAAGCCGCCGCGGCCGAAGCTTCCGGTATCGAGATGGTTGTCTGCATGTCCGAATACGTACCAGCTGTCCGCCGGGGGTCTTCGCGAGTGTTCGTCACCGCCGCCATTGACTTCACCGGGGCCGTGACGGTCGATGAGTTGTTGGGCGTTGCGCTTGAGTCGCTGTCGAACGGCGCCGACGCCGTGATTACCGCCCGCGGGATGAGTTCAGTCGTCCGGTTGGCCGAGGAAGACATTCCGGTGATCGGTCATCTCGGCTTCGTTCCGAAGAAGTCGACGTTGTACGGCGGGGTTCGGGCCGTCGGTAAAACCGCAGTCGAAGCCGCACAGCTCTGGAACAAGTTTCAGCAGCTCGAAAACGCCGGTGCGTTTGCTGTGGAGTGCGAGCTCATACCCGCCAAGGTGATGGCCGAGATCAATCAGCGAACAGGGTTGACAACCATCTCACTCGGTTCTGGCCCCGACGCCGACGTTGCCTTCCTGTTCACGTCTGATATTTGCGGCGAGAGCCCACGCACGCCCCGCCATGCCCGGGCCTACGACGATCTTGGCGCGCTCTACGCGCAAATTGTCGATGAGCGGGTCAACGCGCTCACCGCATTTCGGTCCGACGTGGCAGCCGGTCAGTTCCCAGATGAAACCGAAGTGGCCCACGTCGACGAGGCCGAACTGCAACAGTTCATCGAAACGCTTTCCTGAGTAGACCGGTCGGGCCCCCTCCCGCGGCCGTCGCCCCCGACTGGCTTGCGCTTTGACCGCAATGACAAGATAAACGGATGACGCGACGGGCATGGATGGTTCTCTTCATCGGCGCCTCGATGGTGTTCTTCACAATGGGCACTCGACAATCGATTGGACTGTTCCTCAAACCGGTCACTGCGGACCTCGGCACAAATCGCGAGTCCTTCGCGCTCGCATTGGCAGCCCACAACTTGATCCTGGGCCTCCCCCTAGCCGCAATGGCCGCCGACCGGTTGGGTCCGCGACGCATCGTGGCTGCCGCCGGATTGTTGATGGGCTCCGGTCTGGTGCTCGCTTCGCGCGCCGACTCGATGCCAACGTTCGGCGTCGCACTGGCACTCTTGTTCGGAATAGCGGTGTCGGGCTCCTCTTTCGTGGTCGTGATTGGTGCCGTCGGCAAAGCCGTTCCGGCATCGCATCGGTCGTTCGGGTTCGGAATGATTACCGCTGGCGCGTCGATCGGCATGTTCGCCATGGTGCCAATCGCACAAGTCTTGATCGACTCACTCGGTTGGCGCGGCGCAATGGCGACGCTCGGCTTCGTTGCCCTGGTCGTGATCGGGGTCGCCTCGCTCTTGCTCCCCGCAGACGATCACCAACACATCGACACACAACTCGCGACCGGTTCCATGACGGACGCAGTCCGGCGGGCTCTGCGAACGCGCGGCTACGTGTTGCTTACGGCAGGGTTCTTCGTCTGCGGTTTCCACGTCGCCTTCATCGGTTCTCATCTGCCCGCCTACCTCACCGACGAGGGTCTCTCGGACCGGACTGCCGCAATTGCGCTCGCACTGATTGGACTGTTCAACATTGCTGGATCGTTGGTCGCAGGATGGCTCGGAGACCGGTACTCACGTCCAAAATTGCTGGTTGGGTTGTACTTCGCCCGGGCGATCGTGATGGCCGCATTCCTGATCACGCCGGTGACCGCGGCGAGCGCGCTGGCCTTCGGGTGCGTGATGGGGCTGCTCTGGCTGTCGACCGTACCGCTCACGAGCGGCCTCATCGCAGCGACGTTCGGACCCCGCTATCTGACAACGCTGTTCGGTCTCGTCTTTCTCTCGCACCAAGTCGGAGCGTTCCTCGGTGTGTGGCTGGGAGGCCGCGTGTTCGACAGTTCGGGCGGCTACGGACCGGTGTGGATATTGGCGGTGGTGCTCGGCCTGGCAGCGGCGCTGATCCACCTTCCGATCTCAGACGCACCCGAACCTGCGACAGAACTCACCGGCACCGGCACCGGCGGGGTCAAGGATCAAATCACAAATCAACACTGAAGCAGTTGGCCCGCCAACGATAATCACGCCGCTGACCCATATTGCTTCCATTGGCTCGGTCGGCCTCGACTGGTTCGACGCCAACTATTCACCTGCAGTTCAACAGAACCCTCCCGTGTGCAGGACTACGGTCATGGTCAATGAGCACCCCCACGCGCATTGGTATCAACGGCTTTGGCCGGATCGGCCGGCTGGCCGTTCGTGGCCTCTTCGGACGGAGCGATTTGCAGCTCGTCCATGTCAACGAACCCCACGGTGATGCTGCCACCGCAGCGCACCTGCTGGAGTTCGACACCGTGCACGGGCGCTACGCCGGCCACGTCGCAGCTGACGGCGACTCGATGACCATCGACGGCCAGCCGGTCAGCTACACAGCCCACGACACGCCCGGGGGAGTCCCGTGGGCTGAATACGGCGTCGACATCGTTCTGGAGTGCAGCGGCCAATTCAAGACCACCGAAGCGCTTCAGCCCTATCTCGATGGAGGCGTCAAAAAGGTCATCATTGCTGCGCCGGTCAAATCTGAAGGCGTTCTGAACATCGTGATGGGATGCAACGACGATCTATATGACCCGGCAAACCACCACATCATCACCGCAGCGTCGTGCACCACCAACAGTCTTGCGCCGGTGGTCAAAGTGCTGCACGAGAAGATCGGCATCGAACGCGGTGCACTGACCACCATTCACGACGTCACCAACACCCAGGTAATCGTCGATGCACCGCACAAAGATCTGCGTCGGGCCCGCTCGGCACTCAACTCGCTGATCCCCACGTCGACCGGTTCGGCAACAGCCATCACCATGATCTACCCCGAGCTTGCCGGGAAGCTGAACGGCGCTGCGGTGCGCGTTCCATTGCTCAACGCGTCACTGACCGACGCGGTTTTCACCATGTCCCGCGACGTAACGGTCGAAGAAGTGAACGGGCTTTTCCTCGAAGCAGCCCAAGGCGAACTCGCCGGCATCCTCGGCTTCGAACATCGGCCACTCGTGTCTGCCGACTACACGAACGACACCCGGTCGGGCATCGTCGACGGCCCCTCGACGATGGTCATCGACGGCTGCATGCTCAAAGTGCTCGTTTGGTACGACAACGAGTACGGCTACGCATTCCGCATGGCCGACCTCGCCACCAAGGTCGCTGCGGCGCTCTGACCGCCCGGCCAACATTGACATGAACCGTCGGAACTACGCACTCGTCACCGGGGCATACTGGGCCTTCACCATCACCGACGGCGCCTTGCGCATGTTGGTGCTGCTCTACTTCAACGGCCTCGGCTACTCGCCGGTGGCACTGGCCTTCCTTTTCCTCGCATACGAGTTCATGGGCATCGTCACCAACCTGCTCGGCGGCTGGGTGGGCTCACGGACAGGGCTCGGCATCACACTCCGGGCCGGGCTTGCGCTCCAGGTCGTTGCGCTCATCGCGCTGACGTTCCAACAGGTGTCATGGGCCGAGTGGGTCTCGGTCGTGTTCGTGATGGCCGTGCAGGCACTGTCGGGCATTGCGAAAGATCTGACGAAGATGAGTTCAAAGAGTGCCGTGAAGTTCGTTGCCGGATCCGAAGACGGCGCACTGTTCAGGCTTGTCGCCATTCTCACCGGATCAAAGAACGCTCTGAAGGGCGTCGGGTTCTTCATTGGCGCCGCGCTGCTCGCATCAATCGGTTTCGATGCTGCACTCTGGGTGCTGGCCAGCCTTGTCGCCGTGGCGCTGGCAGCCGTGATGTTGATGCTCAATGAAGACATCGGGAAGTCGAAGCGCAAAGCGCCGCTGCGTTCGATTCTGACGAAGTCGGCCGGCGTCAACCGTTTGGCCGCAGCGCGAATCTTCCTCTTTGCATCCCGCGACATTTGGTTCGTCGTGGCACTTCCCGTGTTCCTCGAGACCGAACTCGACTGGTCGTTCTACGGGATCGGCGGATTCCTCGCCGCGTGGATAATCGGATATGGCGCTGTGCAGTCGATCGCACCGCGCATCCTCCGATCGAGTGCCAGCGATGTCGAGGCTGCTCGAACCTGGTCACTGGCGCTCGGCGTCGTTGCTGCCGCAATCGCCGGGCTCGTTGCTGCCAATGTCGCGGTCACGGCTGCGATCGTGATCGGGCTCGTCGCGTTTGGCATCGTCTTCGCCGTCAACTCGTCGCTGCACTCATTCCTGATCCTGGCGTATGCCGACGACGACGCCGTTGCTACCGATGTCGGCTTCTACTACTCGGCCAATGCCGTCGGGCGGCTCGTCGGCACCCTGCTGTCAGGTCTGCTTTACCTGTGGGGCGGGCTGCCGGTCGCACTCTGGGGTGCCACCTCATTCGTCGCGATCACCTGGCTCTTAACCCTGCGCCTTCCCGACCTCGACAACGCCCCAGCACCGGCAACCACCGCCACAATTTCCTAGCCCCGGCGCCCTCTGCAAACAACCAGTACCCCGAAAGTAACCAAGCATTGGGACGATCGATACCAGCTGCAAGGCGCCAGGCGTTCAGCTGGTCGGTTTGACGGGGAACAGCGTTGGGATCATCGCCCGTGCAATCAGCGCACCGACCAACTGTGCAGCGATGAAACCGGGGGCCGACGACGGAGCGATGCCGGCAAACGTGTCGCTCAAGGTTCGTGCGACCGACACCATCGGGTTGGCGAAACTCGTCGATGACGTGAAGAAATACGCGCCGCCAATCCACACGCCGACCGCCACGGCGACCACATGAGGCTTGCCGAGCCGTGCGGCTCCATGGATCACGAGCAGCAGGCCAATCATCGCGATGACTTCCGACAGCAGTTCGGCTGCGCTGTTGCGATCCTTCTGCGACAAAAAGATGGCGCCACGCCCTGTCTGTTCGGCGAACATCAGGTTGGCAAGCACCGCTCCAGCGCAGCCACCGAGCAGTTGTGCTCCGACATAGCTCGCAGCCGCAGTGTTGTCCATGCGGCCAAGCAGGCGTTCCACGAACGTGACAGCCGGGTTAAAATGTGCACCCGACACGGTTGCAAACATGATGATCAGCCCAATGAGCGCGCCGGTGGTCGCTGCGGCGTTCTCAAGGAGCTGCAACCCAACATCTGTCGGTGACAGCGTCTCGGCCATGATGCCTGACCCGATCACGGCAATCACAAGGAACGCGCACCCGATGCCTTCAGCAAGAAGTCGGGTCGTCAGTGGGGGAGGAGCATTACTCATCGCGAGCCGCACCATACTCGATTGCATCGACACCCATCAATATGACGCGTATAACCCTCCCGAAATGGAGACTGTTACTACGCGCTGATGCGGCGAAACAGTCTCAGTTTTGAGTGGGGTGGGGTTTGGGCTGATGGGGTGCGGCCCGGGCCCAGAAGGCTGACGCCTATGATGACCTGGGATGATCGATCAATCAGCAGCGTGTTGCGATGGGGCGAGCCTGCAGCTCAACGCGGCCGACGCATCGGTGCTCGCCAATCGGCTTGGTGCACTGGCCGATCCGGTTCGGCTCCAGATCTTGTCAATGATCTCCACGTCGCCAGCCGGCGAAGTCTGCGCCTGCGACTTCGTCGGCCCAATCGGCAAGTCGCAACCCACGGTGTCACACCACCTCAAAGTCCTCTCCGAGGCCGGGCTGGTCGACGGCGACAAGCGCGGCCGCTGGATCTGGTATCGCCTGGCGCCAGGGGCGGTCAACGCCACAACGGCAGCGCTTCTCGACGCCACCTCCTGACATGTGCGGTCGGTTCGTCTCCACCAGCACCCCCGACGCGATTGCCTCGTACTTCGGTGCGACAACAAGCATCGAATCGCTTGGCCAGAACTTCAATGTCGCACCGACCCACGACATCTACGGTGTGGTCGCTGACCCGGCAGGCAATAAGACAGTCCAGGCCTTCCACTGGGGCCTGATCCCGAGCTGGGCAAAGGAACGCAAGATCGGCGTAAAAATGATCAACGCCCGGTCCGAGACGATCACCGAAAAGCCGTCATTCCGCGCCCTCGTCAAGAACAAGCGAGTCATCATCCCAATGGACGGCTTCTACGAATGGAAGCCCGGCGGACCAGACGGCCCGCTCGACAGCAAGGGCAAGCCACTCAAGCAGCCGATGTTCATCGAACGCATCGACGGCGAACCGCTGGCGGTTGCGGGGCTCTGGTCCGCCTGGAAAGACCCAACAGATCCCGAACAGCGGTGGCTGCACAGCGCCACGGTGATCACCACCGAAGCCAACGCCGACATGTCGGTTGTCCATGACCGGATGCCGGTCGTCGTACCACCAGACCGGTGGCAAGAGTGGCTCGACCCGACCAACGCCGACATCGAGTCACTCAGTGACCTCTTCACCGCACCAAACGACGGCATTCTGCGCCTCTACGACGTGAGTACCGACGTCAACAGCGTCCGGAAGAACACACCCGACCTCACGACCCCAATCTCAGGTTGAGAGTTCGGCAGTGATAGCTGCTGCCCACGCATCGAGGTCGGAACGCTCAACGCTCGCAGCAGCGTGAGCGAATGACAGCTCACTCATTTCGTTGGTCGGGATCAGATGGATGTGGGCGTGGGGCACTTCGTAGCCGGCGATGATCATGCCGACCTTTGCGCAGCCGAAGGCGCGTTGCTGCGCCTGGGCAATCGTGCGGCTCACGTCGAACATGTGAGCGTTCAGCTCGGGGGACGCGTCGATCCAGTGGTCAATCTCTTCGATCGGCACCACGAGCACGTGGCCGGCCGTAATCGGATTGATCGACATAAATGCCACACACTGTTCGTCGCGCCAGACGAACGTGCCGGGGATGTCGCCGTTGATGATCATGGTGAAGACGGTGCTCATACGTCGCCAACAGTACGCGCCACGTACGATGGTCACGTGACCGATCCCCAACCAACGTCGGCCATCCCTGACGCTGAGGCAGCCGAAGCCGGCCTGTTCGACAACCTCTGGACGGTGCCGAACCTCTTCACGCTGGCCCGCCTGCTGTGCCTGCCACTGTTCCTCTGGCTGCTTTTCAGCCAAAACAACCGGGCCGGAGCCGCATGGATGCTTGCTGCGCTTGGTTCGACCGACTGGGTCGACGGCTACATCGCACGTCGGTTCAACCAGGTCAGCGAATTTGGCAAAATATTTGATCCGACCGTCGACCGACTTTTCTTCTTTGTCTCCGTCATTGCAATCATCATCGATGGCTCGATTCCGCTCTGGTTCGCCCTGGCGGTGCTCTTGCGTGAGGTTGCCGTTGGGCTGATGATGACCATCGCGACACTGTTCTTTGCGATGGAACGCTTCGACGTCACCTGGTGGGGCAAGACCGCCACATTCCTCCTCATGGGCGCTGTGCCGAGTTTCCTGATCGGCAGCGCCGACGTCTTCGAGTCCGGGTTCTTCAGCGTCATGGCGTGGCTGACAGGCATACCGGGGTTGGCCTTGAGCTACTGGACCGGCATGACTTACATCCCACAGGTCCGCAAGAGCATCGCCGAAGGTCGCGCACAGCGTGCCGATCGTGCGAATCGTGTTCCGGCACCCTGATTATCGCTACTGTGGGGCCTGTGAACATTCCCGCTGACCTTCGCTACTCGTCTGACCACGAATGGATCCGCCAAGACGGCAACACCGTCACGATCGGGATCACCGAGTTCGCCCAGGATTCCCTCGGTGACGTCGTCTTTGTGGAGGCCCCCGAGGCCGCCAGCGTCGTTGTTGCCGGGGACTCCTTTACCGAGGTCGAGAGCACCAAGTCGGTGAGCGACATCTACGCACCAGTGTCCGGAACGATTGTTGCAATCAACGAAAAGCTCGATGACACCCCCGAACTCCTCAACAGTGATCCTTACGGTGACGGTTGGATCTGCTCCATCGAAATGAGCGATCCGTCTCAGCTCGACGGCCTGATGGATGCCGACAGCTACCGGGCGCTCACAGAAGGCTGAAGCGCATGAGTACCTATGTGTTTTGCAACCAGTGCGGCCACCGCAACCCACCTGAGAGTGCCTTCTGTTCGAGCTGCGGCGAACCGTTGGACTCCTTAACCGACCGCACTATCACCCTGACGGCGATCGATCCGCTGCAAGACGCGCCAGGCCCCGACGACGACCTTGTTATCCCGGTGGGTGAACTGCCCCTCGAGATCGGCGTCCTGATCGTTCGTGCCGGAGCCCAGGCTGGCGCACGTTTCTCCCTCGACGAGACCACCACGAAGCTCGGCCGTCACCCCGACAGCGAGATCAGCCTTGATGACATCACCGTCTCTCGACGTCATGCTGAGATCGAGCGAACCACCGACGGCTACGTTGCGAGCGACGCTGGCTCCCTCAACGGCACCTACGTCAACCAGGAGCGCATCGACACGATGCTGCTCCGTCATGGCGACGAACTGCAGATCGGCAAATTCCGACTTGTATTCTTCGAGCGTCATGATGGCTGAGCAACAGATTCCGAGCGCATCCATGTCTCACCTCTCAATCGGCGAGGTTCTCGCGCTCCTCCTCGAAGAATTCCGCGACGTCACGATCTCGAAGATTCGCTTCCTCGAAAGTCAAGGTCTGATCGACCCTGAGCGCACTCCTTCGGGCTACCGCAAGTTCTACGACGACGATGTCGAGCTGTTGCGATGCATTTTGCGCGAGCAACGAGAGAACTACCTGCCGCTGCGAGTGATCAAGGATCGCCTCGATTCGGGCGAGATCGATCCAACCGCTGAGATTCCACGCCCACGCGGAATCAAAAACATGCCCGACGAAGGTGCAGCCAACGCAACAAACGCTGGTGAATCAGCAGCCGACGAGCAGGAGGCCTCAGCACACGATCTGATTCCGGCGGATGTACTAACGACAGCGGTGCTACCGACCCCCACAGCAACGATTCCTGCACCGGATCTTCTTCCTGGCGTCGCACTCACCAAGAGTGAACTGTGTTCGATGGCTGGCCTTGATGCAGCCGAACTCGAGAACCTCGAATCGTACGGACTGGTCACCTCGCTGCGGGGTTCGAGCGGGATGTACGACGAAGGCGCACTCGACATCGCCCGCGTGTCCAAACACTTCCTCGACGCCGGCGCTGATGCTCGACACCTCCGTGGGTGGAAGGTCGCAGCCGACCGCGAAGTTGGACTGTTCGAGCAGATGATCCAGCCACTCCTTCGCCAGCGCAATCCGCAAGCAACCGGCCAAGCTCGCCAACACCTCGTCGATCTCGATCAACTCGGCAGCGAGCTTCGTGACGCATTGATGCAAGCCGCGATGCGCCACCACTTCCAAGACTGAGTATCGTTCAGGGTGTGATCCCTCTTGAGCTGGTTGGCGTACGTGTCGAAGTACCGGCGAACACGCCGATGATGTTGCTGCGCGAGCAGGGTGGCAGCCACCGTCTTCTGCCGATTTACATCGGAACGCCTGAAGCCTCCGCAATCCACTACGCGCTCGAAGGCGTCCAGCCGCCTCGTCCGCTCACCCACGACTTGTTCCTCGTCACGCTCGGCGAACTGGGCGCGTCCGTGACGAAGATCGTCGTCACGGCGATGATCGACCGAACATTCCATGCCGAAGTGCACCTGTCGTCTCCAGCGGGGGACAAGGTCATCTCTTGCCGCCCATCCGACGCTGTTGCATTGGCAGTTCGTTGCGATGCGCCTTTGTTCGCCAGCGACGAACTGATGGATGCCGAAGCACAAGCCGCTCCGGCTGAGCCGGAGAACGACGCCGCCGAGATCATCGACGACTTCAAAGATTTCCTCGACACCGTCAGCCCCGAAGACTTCGAAGCCTGATCCAGCAAACTCTCAATCAATGGTTGACCGTTCGGTGACGGGTGCGTAGAGTCATGCATCTCACAGAGCTGTAACTACCCGTTTGTGGTGCCGCCGAGTGAGTCTCGACAACCACCGGCATACCGTGTCGTGATGTCGGGATCAACGAACCGGAGGCAGGACCATGGACAACGCACAACTCAATGATCAACAGCTCGCTAAAGCGCTCGGATATAGCGGAACGCAGACGGCTACGGTCGTCGGCATTACTTATCGCCAGCTCGACTATTGGGCCCGCACCGACCTGATCCGCCCGACGCTCAGCGATGCCAGCGGCAGCGGCAGTCGGCGTCGCTACTCCTACACCGACCTACTCGAACTGAAGACGATCAAGAAGCTGCTCGATGCCGGTATCAAGCTGGAACAAGTCCGCAAGGTATTCGAGTATCTGCGAGAACACGTCACCACCGACATCGCATCGGCCCACCTCGTCATCGAGGGCGAAAGCGTGCAGGTTTGTGCTGACGACGGTCAATTGATCGACATCTTAAAAAAGGGCCAGGGTGTCCTCAATCTGCTGTCGATGAGTGGCGTGCAGTCCGAACTCGAGGCCGACGTCGCCGAGATCGCTGCACAGATCCTCGACGAGCAACCCCACCGGCGGGTCATCTGAGCCAACCGCAGCCACATGCAACTCGAACAGTCACCGCTCGCCGAGCAGCACCGTGCACTCGGCGCCAACCTTGTCGAGTTCGGTGGCTGGGAGATGCCCATTGCTTACCCGTTGGGCACCGTTGCCGAACACCTCGCTTGCCGCAATGGTGCTGCGATGTTCGACGTGTCGCACCTGGGCTCCGTCCGGATCGAAGGCACAGGCGCTTTCGATCGCCTGCAGGCTGCGTTCACCAACGACCTCAACAAAGTCGCTCCGGGCCGAGCGCAGTACACGCATCTCCTCGATGCAGCTGATGCCTCCGTGCTCGATGACATCATCATCTGGTGGCATCCACGCGCCGACGGCGAACCCGATGTCTTCGACGTGATGCCCAACGCTTCCAACACCGACGACGTCGTTGCCGCCATTGGGGGAGTCGAGACGACCCGCACGCGGGCAGTCATTGCAGTGCAGGGCCCCGAAGCCAAAGCACAACTTGGTGCCGTCTTCCCTGCTGCAGCAGCAGTCGGCCGATTCCGTGTCGCCATCTGCGAATGGAACGGCACGAATTGCACCGTTGGTGGTACGGGCTACACCGGCGAGCCGGGCGTCGAAATCGCTGTGCCTGTCGATGCAGCCCCTGCCCTTTGGGAAGCCCTCGTCGCTGCGGGCATCACGCCAGCAGGGCTCGGCGCACGCGACACGCTTCGTCTCGAATCAGGATTGCCACTTCACGGCCAAGAACTTGGCGCAGGGATCACGTCGCTACAGGCCGACCTCGCCTGGGTTGTTGCCTGGAATAAACCAGCATTCACCGGCCGCGACGCTGCGCTTGGCGAACGTGAGATCGGCGTCTCTCGTCGACTTTTTGGTATCACCGTGGAAGGCCGTCGGCCGGCTCGAACAGGCTGCGCCATTTCTCTTGACGGCGAGGTCGTTGGTGAAGTCACCAGCGGCAACTTCTCACCGGTCCTTGGTCATGCAATCGCGCTCGGGTTCCTCCCACCGGAAACCGCTGAAGGGCAAGCGGTAACAATCGACGTCCGCGGCAAAGAGTTGATTGGTCGCGTCGCGCGACCACCATTCGTCTAACCCGCTGTTCAGGATTTCTTGGCAGCGGTCTTTTTCTGCGTAGTCTTCTTGCGACCAGCAGGCTTCTTCGTTGCGGTCTTTTTGGTCGCTACACGCTTGATCGGCACAGCAGCAGGTGCCGGCGCAGGCGCGGGTGCAGGCGCGGGCTCGGCCCGGGGTGCTGGCCGTGAGGCGCCGCCTATGCCAGGGAACTTCAGCCCGCCGAACAGCCCGCCTGCTGATTCAGCAAGCTGCGTGAGCGGCCCAAGGCGGTTCTGTAGGTCACCGAGGATGTCGCTGAACTGACCGAGTTGATTCGGCAGTTGGGCAAACGCCGGCGTCGACAACGTCTTTGCCAGCCGCTCGATCGCCGGGGCGGCAGCCATCGCCGGCCCGCTGACGACCTTCATCATCTCGTCAGCGGTTTGGATCGTCCGCGTCATCTGCGGGATGGCAGCTCGGATCGGCTCTTCAAGCTCGCTCATGATCGAGTTGATCCGCTGGGTGGTCTCGTTGAGATTCTCCATTGTGCGGTTGAAGTTCTCGACGCCCTTCAGGAACTCGTCGACCCCCTTGCGGAACTGCTCAAAGGACTGGATTGTTCCTGCGAGCGGTGCCGCGAAAAGGTTGAACACTTGCGACAGGGGATCACTCTCAGCCATAGGAACAACCTAGCTGTGCGCGCTCAGCCGGCGTATGCCTCAGGTGGCGTATGACTCAAGTGGCTCGCAGGAGCAGACCAGGTTGCGGTCGCCATAGGCCCCGTCGATTCTTGACACCGGCGGAAAGAACTTCGACACACGTAGCGAGTCGAGGGGGAATGCCCCGAGATCACGAGGGTACGGCCGATCCCAGTCGCCGAGTAATTCCTCTGACGTGTGTGGGGCGTGCCGCAGCGGACTGTCCTCGAGCGGCCATTCTCCGGCAGCGACTCGGTCAATCTCGGCCTTGATCGAAATCATGGCGGTGCAGAATCGGTCGATCTCTCGCAGTGTTTCGCTTTCGGTCGGCTCGATCATCAGCGTGCCGGCAACGGGGAAACTCATTGTTGGTGCGTGGAACCCGTAGTCCATCAGGCGCTTGGCGACATCGTCAACGGTGACACCCGTATTTTTCGTGATGTCACGGACGTCAATGATGCACTCGTGCGCAACGCGGCCCTGTTCGCCTCGGTAGAGCACTGGGAAGTGCTCATCAAGCCGCTCGGCGATGTAGTTCGCAGCAACGATCGCCACCGAGGTGGCGTCGGTGAGGCCCTGGCCACCCATCATTTCGAGATACATCCACGGAATTGCCAAGATTCCAGCCGAGCCGAAGTTGGCTGCCGAAACGGCACCGACCGGCGAAGAGCCGTCGAGCGGATCACCTGGGAGGAACGGTTCGAGATGGGCCCGGACCCCAATCGGGCCAACGCCGGGACCACCACCGCCGTGCGGGATGCAGAACGTCTTGTGCAGGTTCAGGTGGCTGACGTCTGCACCGAACTTGCCAGGTCGAGCATGACCCACCAGCGCATTCAAGTTGGCCCCATCGACGTACACCTGACCCCCAGCGTCGTGGACCAGTCCACACAGTTCGCCGATCGAGGCTTCGAACACCCCGTGTGTCGACGGGTAGGTGACCATAATTGCCGCGAGTCGATCGCCGACTTCAGCAATTTTGAGTCGTACGTCGTCGAGGTCAACGTTGCCTCGAACGTCGCATGCAACGACCTTGACGTCAAGACCAGCCATTACTGCACTCGCCGCATTGGTCCCGTGCGCACTCGAGGGAATCAGGCAGACGGTGCGCTGCTCATCTCCATTGCTGCGGTGGAAAGCACGAATGGCGAGCAGACCGGCAAACTCGCCCTGGCTGCCTGCGTTCGGTTGCAGGCTGACCGCGTCGTAGCCGGTAATCGTTGCGAGCCGACCAGCCAGATCGGCAATCATTTCGTGGTACCCGGCAACCTGGGCAGCGGGAGCAAACGGATGGATTTCGGCAAACTCAGGCCACGTGATCGGCAGCATCTCCGACGTGGCATTGAGCTTCATTGTGCAGGAGCCCAACGGGATCATCGTGCGGTCGAGAGCGAGATCACGATCGCTTAAGCGACGCAGGTAGCGAAGCATTTCATGTTCGGAGTGATAGCGCTCAAACACCGACTGCGTCAGGAACTCATCGGTGCGCCGCAATTCGGCGGGGAGTCCATCGGCCGCATCGTCGAATGCAGTCTTCACTAAAGGTTGACCCCCCAATGCCGAAACAACCTTCGACACATGATCGAGGGTCGACGTCTCATCGAAGGTGATGCCAATTTTGGTGTTGCTGACCCGTCGAACATTGAACCCGGCATCGAGGGCGGCCGTCATCGATGCGTCGACGTCAGCGGAGCGCATTGTCAGCGTGTCGAACCACGTGTCGTTTACAATCTCGACGCCCCCAGCCCGCAAACCGGCGGCTGCTATCGAGGTGAGTCGCTGTACCCGCTCGGCAATGCGGGTGAGGCCGGATTTGCCGTGCCATATCGCGTACAGGCCAGCAATATTGGCAAGCAGCACCTGAGCTGTGCAGATGTTCGACGTGGCCTTCTCGCGTCGGATGTGCTGTTCTCGGGTCTGTAGCGCCAGGCGGAGCGCCGGGCGCCCAGCGGTATCGGTGCTGACGCCGACGATGCGGCCCGGCATCGATCGTGCTGACTTCTCGCGGACTGCAACGAACGCAGCGTGCGGGCCGCCGAACGCCATGGGCACACCGAAGCGTTGCGCTGAACCAATGGCAATGTCGGCCCCCATCTCGCCGGGCGACGTGAGAAGAATCGATGCCAGCGGATCGGCAATAACTGCCGCGACACCACCGTGGCCCTGCACGACAGCAATGGCGGCGGTCCAATCCATGACCTGCCCCTGCGATCCAGGGTTACTGAAGACGGCACCAAAGACCCCAGCTTCGTCGTCGAGGAGTGCAACGTCGCCAACAACCAGGTCGATACCGACCGGTTCGGCGCGCGTTCGCAGAACCGCGAGCGACTGAGGGTGAATGTCCTCGTGAACAAAGAAGCGCTGCGATTTCGACTTTGATTGGCGGCGCGCCATCGTCATTGCTTCGGCGACCGCTGTTCCTTCGTCAAGCAGCGAGGCGTTGGCGACATCGAGTCCAGTAAGTTCGGTGACGAGGGTCTGAAAGTTGAGAATGGCTTCAAGACGACCCTGGCTGATTTCTGGCTGATATGGCGTGTACGCCGTGTACCAAGCGGGATTTTCGAGCACGTTGCGGGCAATAACCGGGGGAGTGATCGTGCCCGTGTAACCCATGCCGATCAAGCTGGTCACGACCTGATTTTTGCTGGCAATCGCACGCAGCCGACGGACTGCCTCGGCCTCGGGCACAGCAGGTGCCAGGCCGAGCGGTTCATCCGAACGAATGGAGTCGGGCATGGTCATGTCAAGGAGTTCGTCCACCGACCCGACGCCAATCGTGTCGAGCATGTGTGCCATGTCAGAGGCCGAGGGGCCAATGTGACGGCGGACGAATTCGTCGGGTTCAAACAGATCGTCGATCGGTGTAGGCACAGTTCACTCCGTGGATGGTGAGTTGGCCCCCGCTGTCTTCGTTGCCTGAGAGTTTTGATCCCCGTGGGCGAGCCGCCTGCATCTGCAGACGACTTCTTTCCAGCGTGCCTCACTCGAACGGTCCTGGTGCTTGAGCGATTGCCGGGGTGGGTTGCGCCTTCAGCGCCGGATTGAACCGGCTCTCCCGATTGAGTGGATCGGCTTTTCAGTTGTGGGTGAACGATAGCAAGGTGGCACCGTCGACACGTGAACCCGCGCTGCGATGACATCGTCGCTCGGCTGCCGTTCCCACATGATTTTGACATTACCGAGACCGGTGCTCTGCGTCGTTGCGAACCCGACGAGTTGGTCAGACTCTGGCAATGTCAACCATTTCCTTTCCGGCTCGACTCCGTGCTCTCGCTGCTGGACAACCCGATGCGGCCGCTGTCAGCTGCTCCGGCACAACTCTGACCCGCTCGGCATTGCAGTCAAGCGCAACCCGCTTGGCCAGAGAACTACAGGACCACGGTGTCGAGTCAGGCGACTATGTCACTGTCGCGCTCCCAAACTCAACTGAGTGGTTCGTTGCATATGTGGCGTGCTGGATGCTCGGTGCTGTGCCACAGCCGACGTCGGCCAAGCTGCCAGCGCGCGAGCTCGCAGCTCTCGTAGAGCTCGCCAAATCGAAGGTCGTGATCGGCGCCCCAGCGTCGGCCGTCGCGTTGCTGCCGGACGAGATTGTGCACCTGCCGCTCGGCCATGTTCCTGACCCAGCGGTCTCTGACGACCCGCTACCCGATGCCGTTTCGCCGGCCTGGAAAGCCCCGACGTCTGGGGGCTCGACCGGTCGACCGAAGCTGATCGTGTCCGGCGATCCAGCCATCTACGACCTTGACGCACCTTTACCATTTGAGCTCGAAGCTGACGGCTGCCTCGTCATGCCGGGCCCTCTCTACCACAACGGCCCCGGGGTCTGGGCGTGCCAGGCGCTCCTCGCCGGCAACCACGTCGTACTGCTGCCAAAATTCGATGCTGCGGCAACGCTCGCCGCGATCGAGACGCATCGTGGCGACGTCGTGTACATGGTCCCTACCATGATGAAGCGCATTCTGCGGCTCGAACCCGACGTCCGGCTCGGCTTCGATCTGTCGTCGCTGCGCATCGTCTGGCATCTTGCCGAACCGTGTCCGGCATGGTTGAAGCAGGAGTGGATTGACTGGCTCGGTGCCGAACGTATCTACGAGCTCTACGCCGGCACCGAGGCACAGGCCGTCACTATCATCACCGGCACCGAGTGGCTCGAACACCGAGGTTCGGTTGGCCGAGTAACCACCGGCGAGATGAAGATCTGCGACGAGGACGGAAATGATTTGCCCGTCGGCGAGCAGGGCGAAGTGTGGATGCGGTCGAACCGAGACACACCGACTTACAAGTACGTGGGGGCCGAAGCAAAAGTGCTCGAGGGCGGATGGGAGTCGCTCGGCGACATCGGCTGGTTCGATACCGACGGCTATCTGTATCTTGGCGACCGCGTTGCTGACATGATTCTGAGCGGCGGAGCGAATATCTATCCCGCCGAAGTCGAAGCCGCCCTCAATGAACATCCGCTCGTCGAATCATGCGCCGTCATCGGGCTCCCGAACGAAGATCGCGGCAACGACGTGCATGCGATTGTGCAAGCCATCGATATCAGTGACAACGAGCTACTTGAGTTCCTGGCGGAGCGGCTCGCGACGTACAAGATGCCCCGGTCGTTTGAATACGTGACCCAGCCGCTGCGCGATGACGCCGGAAAAATCCGCCGCTCGGCGCTACGCGCCGAGCGGCTTCATTCGTAGTTGATCACCCGGCCGGGACGAAGGAGCTCTGGTACTGCGGCGTGGTGTTGCCGCAATCGTCGATCGCCTTGAGGTAGGGGTACGGGTTGACCGCAGCCCCGCCGCCCGGATGAATTTCGAAGTGGAGGTGAGCGGTGGCGCTGCTGCCGGTGTTGCCGACAAATCCGACCACATCGCCTGCTTTGACCTTCGTACCAACTTCAATACCGGGAGCGAAGCCGCTCATATGCAGGTAAGTGAAATAGGTGCCGTCATTTTGGGCGACACGAAGGCCATTGCCAGCCGTGGCACCGGGCTTGTCCCAGTACTGCTTGGTGATGGTGCCGTCGACGACGGCGTAGAGCAGCTTTCCTTCTGCAGCGATGACGTCAACACCTTCATGAAGCCGTCCGTTGCCACGAGGGGCGTGCCACGTGTTGCCGTACCAGCACTGCCCCTGGATCGGGAATCTGTCGAGCTTGACCGAGGCCGCCGTCGACGTGCCAGCCTCTGCAAGGCCAAGCTTGTCGGCCACTTCTTGTGTCACCGTGCCAGTAACGGTGAGACCGTTGGCCTTCTGGAACGTGGAAATGGCGGCCTTCGTGGCGTTACCGAAGGATCCATCGGCACCGCCGACCAGCTTGATCCCGGAATCGATCAGATGCTGCTGGAAGACTCGAACTCGTTCGCTGGACTCGCCCTTCTGCGGATATCCGTCAGGGGTCGGAGCGAAGGCGTTCGGCTCTGTTGCTGGCGTGCCCAAGTTCAAGAGCCGGGCCCCTGCCTCGGTGACCACTCCGTCCTGCGGAATTGCATTCACGCTCTGGAAACTGATTAATGCGGACTTCGTGGCGTTTCCGAACGATCCGTCGGCGCCGCCACGCACGACAAGTCCAGTGCCCATCAACGCTGTTTGGAGGTCCTTCACCAGCGGCCCCTGAGCACCCAGTGAGAGGCCCACGTAGGGGTTAGTTGCTGCGGGAGTGACCGGGGGAGTTGTGGTCCCCAGACCGAGCTTGATTGCAGTCGCTTCGTTCATCGCTCCACTGACATCAAGGCCATTGGACTCCTGGTACTTCGAAACTGCAGCCTTGGTCGCGTTGCCGAACACGCCGTCGGCGCCGCCACGCACGACCACGCCTGAGTCAATCAGTGCCTGCTGGACTTCCTTGACCATCTGACCACGCGCCCCGACCGCCAGGCCGACATACGGGTTGGGCTCTGGTGCCACTGTTGGTTCGTCCGGAGTGGCCGTTGCAGGGGGAGTGGCCGTTGCGGGCGGCGCAACGGGAGCGGACCCGCTCGTGATGCCGAGCTTGGAGGCAGTGGCCGCATCGACCACACCTGATCGACTCAGACCGTTCCAACCCTGGTATTGAGAGACAGCTGCGGCCGTCCCCTTGCCGTATCGGCCATCGACGCCGCCTGCGAGGTACACCCCAGCAGCAACGAGTCGTTCCTGGAGATCGGTGACCGAGGAACCAGTAGCGCCGATCTGCAGTCCTTTATGCGCAACAACTGTGGTGGTCGTCGGCGTTGTCGTGGCTGTCGGGCCGGTCGAGACTCCGAGCGCCGCCGCTGTAGCCGAATCGATTTCGCCGGACTGTGCGAGACCCTTGCTCAACTGGAAGCTGACGACTGCGGCCCGTGTCGCTGCTCCGAAGCGACCATCAGCGCCGCCGCGGACGGTCACACCAGCCGAGATCAACGCTCGCTGCACCGTGGCAACTCCTGCACCGGCGGAACCCTGACGGAGACCAACAAGGCTTTGGGCAACCTGGGACGTGTGCACCGGCAGCGGTGCAGCCGATGCCACGGCGGGCAGCGCTGACAACCCGCCACTCGCGACAAGCGCGCCACAAGCGCCCTGAAGGAGTAAGCGACGAAATCGATTTTGAGGAGACGCCTGTTTTGTCATGAACGATCAATTCCCTGCATGTTTAGCTATCGGCGCAACAGCACCGGACATCAACCTTGAGCCATAGATCGAGGGTTGGATTTTGAGTCGAGCACAACACGAATGCTGCAATCCGCCAGACGGGCGACCACAAAATCCCTGGTCAAAGGGCCAAGAGGAGATGCAGAGGACATTCTTACACAAAACAGAAAATATAGCCATCGCGTGACGACCTATTGACATAACGATAATTATCGGCGAGTCGTATGGATAACCGTGTCGTTGCGTCGCCAAATCTTGTGTTCAGTCCGCCGCCGAGCGAGACCTCGAAACCCATCCATCCGCTCAGCCGGATCTCGCTGAGGCCCGAGTCGTCAACGCGACCATCACCGGTGTGGCACCACCACCAAGACGCCACCACCAAAACGCCACCGATCGCCCAGGACGAAGTCATGCCTGCAACGCTGAGGAATCCCGAAAACGCCGACCCGTGAAATACTTTACGTCATGACATAATTACCGACGTATGCCGGGTGCGGGCATTTCGCGATCGCGAAGTGGGCGCGCTGCCTCCATCAACCAGTCGAGCATTTCGGTGAGCTCGCGCACTGTCCGTGTACCGCCAACTGCCATGTCTCGCTCGGTGTCTTCGACTGCGCACGCCATCGCGTACAAATCGTCGTGCAGTCGGTCGAGTTCGTCTCGAGCGATGACGAGTTCATTTTCACTCAGGTCGAGTTCGTTGGCTCGCTGACGCGATACCCAATCCCATTGTCGACATCGTTGGCTGCAGAACCGTCGAGGTCTCCCGCGGCCAATTTGCACCGGCAGGACTCGGCGGCACCATCCACAATGCCGGGCCCCGCTCTTGGCCGCACCCGCGACCGCACTCTCGCCGAGGACAGGTTTTCCTGGCAATTCTGTCATGACGTAAAGACTACGCAATCACAGCCGTTGGACCGCGAACCTTGTCTGCGAGACTTCAAGGATGACCCCCTTCGATCTTCCGATCGCACCAAGCCGCTCGTTTGCCAGCGACAATGCCGCCGGAGCACATCCGACCATCATGCAAGCCATTGTCGACGCCAACGAGGGCCATGCACTTGCGTACGGCCAAGATGAACACACCAAAAGGTGCGAGACGGCCTTCAGCGAACTGTTTGGTACCGATGTCACGACTCGCCTGGCATTCAACGGCACGGGGGCCAACATCGTCGCACTCGCCAACATGCTCGGCTCGCTGCAGGGTCCGCATCACGCGATTGTCTGCACAGACTGGGCACACATTGCAGTCGACGAGACGGGCGCTCCCGAGCGAACGCTCGGGACCAAGCTTCTGGAGATCCCCTCCCCTGACGCCAAACTCACCCCTGAGTCACTGCAGTCGGTGACTCACCTGCACGGGGTTCAACACCACGTCCAGCCCGGCGTCGTCTCCATCACGCAAGCAACCGAGCTCGGCACCCTCTATACGGCCGCCGAGATTACTGACTTGTGCACCGCCGCCCATGAAATGGGCATGTTGGTCCACCTCGATGGCGCCCGGATCGCCAATGCAGCTGCTGCACTCGGCGGTACCCGAGAGGCACTCCGGGCGTTCACTGTCGATGCCGGCGTCGACGTCGTCAGCTTTGGTGGCACGAAGAACGGCATGCTCGGCGCCGAAGCGGTCGTGTTTCTCAACAACGATGTGGCTACCGGCTCGGAGTACACCCGCAAGCAGGTCACCCAACTGCCCTCAAAGATGCGCTACCTCGCCGCTCAGTTCAACGCCGCGCTCCAAGATGATCTCTGGATCGACTTAGCTCGCCACTCGAATGCAATGGCAACTCGCCTGCACGGCATCGTGTCGGGGATTGACGGCATCGAAGTTGGCGCTTCGCCCCAGGTCAACAGCCTATTCCCCCGCCTCGCGCCCGAGATGATTGAGCCGCTCCGTGACTGGTGCTTCTTCTGGGATTGGGATCCAACGGTGCACCAGGTGCGCTGGATGACGGCCTGGGACACGACCGAGAACGACGTTGAAGTGTTCGCTGCAGGAGTGCAGGCGTTCGTTTCAGCAAATACTTGCTGAGTACAATTGACTCACGAGTCGATTAGGTTTATTGTCTCGGTTTGTCGGCACAGAACAGGCTGCCGGTAAGGGGTAAATCCGCAACGACTCAGGGGGCACTGCTATGGCCGTCATCGATCTCAACGAACAACTCGAGGCTGTGAATGACTGGATGCGCGACGGAGCCTGCAAGGGCCTCACGCATCTGTTCTTTCCGTCAGCGGCCGAACGGCCCCAGGCGCGAGAGCGGCGCGAGGCAGCCGCAAAAGATGTGTGTGCAAGTTGCAAGGTGCGCGCTGACTGCATGATTTTTGCTCGCGAACAACACGAGTACGGCTTCTGGGGCGGAGAGTCCGAAGACGAACGCCACGCCGCTGGCTTCCGGCTCATTGCGCCCATCGGCGTGCGCGCCCGATCCGCATCCTGACCCCGGTATTGGTTCGAGATACTGGATCCGGCATTGGCTATCGGGGCGCCCATTCGGCGCACTGAGCCCAATCGCGTACGCTGATTGACGTGTTCGACGTCACCGTTTTTGGCTCCGCCAACCTTGACCTCGTCGTCACCGTCGAACGCCATCCGCTCCCGGGTGAAACACTTCTCGGCGACTCCTATGCCGAGTTCCCTGGGGGCAAGGGCCTCAACCAAGTCGTTGCTGCAGCCCGCGCTGGCGCGTCCACGTCCTTGCACAGCGCAGTCGGCGACGACGCAGCGGGCGATCGGCTCCGCTCGCTCGTTCTGGATGAAAAGGTCGACGATGCTTATCTGCTGACGTCGGCCGGACAACCGACTGGCCGGGCGGCAATTGTCGTGAGTGCATCCGGAGAGAACTCCATCGTCGTCGTGCCCGGGGCCAACGCCGACATCGTCGCTCCGGGCGCGCTGCCTGCGTGCCGTGTGCTTCTCACCCAACTCGAAGTTCCCCGTGTTGCTGTTCAAGCAACGCTTGCGTTGGCCCGATCGGCCGGAACGCTCACGCTGTTGAATCCGGCACCTGCGCAGTTACTCGACGACTCGCTGCTGTCGCTGTGCGACATCGTGATTCCGAACGAACATGAGGTCGAACTTCTCGGTGGGATCGATGCCTTGCACGCTGCCGGAGTCGGAATTGTCATCGTGACCCGTGGCGCCGATGGTGTCACTATCAGTCGCAACGGTGCCGTTGAACATCGCAGGGCACGCGCTGTCGACGTCGTCGATACGACCGGTGCGGGTGATGCCTTCTGCGGCAACCTCGCAGCTCGTTTGGCCATGGGAGACGGACTCTCCGACGCCATCGACTGGGCAATTGCCGCTGGAGCATTGGCTGTCACCGTCGCAGGCGCTGTTCCGTCGCTCCCCTTCGCAACCCAAACAACACAGTTCATCGGCTGAAAGTCAGGCCAGCACGCTTCGTGTTCAGTGCACGTGGGTGAGCTGAATGCTCGCCCAACCTGCATCAATCGTGGTGTGTTCGACCTGCATCGGCGCAAGCGCGTCGATGACGTGCTGGTGATCGTTGCCGAGAATGCCGCTGATGATCAGCACCCCGTCAGCTGCCGTCAGACGACGCAAATCGAGGGCCATTGAAACGAGCACCGGAGCAAGGATGTTGGCCACGACCACGTCATACGGCCCCGAGATCGTCGCAAGCTCGGCCATGTCGACCTCGATCTGGTCAATCACGCCGTTGAGCTGGGCATTTGCGACTGTGGCCTCGACGGCGCCGGCAGAAATGTCAGTGGAACGGATCGTTGTGACGCCACGCTGAGCCGCAACAATCCCCAACACGCCCGAGCCACAACCAACGTCGAGGACGCTCGATACATGGTGATCTGCCAGGTAATCGGTCAGCGTGCCCAATGACAGCCGTGTGGTCGGGTGGTCGCCCAACCCGAATGAGCTTCCTGGCTCGATCAACGTGACGAGCACGTCGACGCCGGTGTCGAGCTTGTCGGCATGCCACTGCGGAACGACGACCCCACTTTTGCCGTACCAGGTGGGCCCAACGTGCTCCCGCCACGTCTCGACCGGAGTCACGACATCGGCGGTGCGCCAGGTCCAGGTCGGGTCGAGCCGGTCGACCGCGCGCCGAATCGATTCCTCGGTTGCACCAACCGACGTCCACAGTTCGACCTTCCCATCGATGACCTGACCGATGCCGACGGCCTCAACGCCGAGTTGCCACAGTCGATCTGCCGCAAGCTCCTCGTCGCTTTCGGGAACGGTCACATGGAACGTTTTGTTCATCACGAGCGCATTCTGGCTGGCAAATCGGCATGACCGGACGCCCTGCGTTAATCGAGACGGCGCAGGCTGGTCTTGTAGATCTCAATGCGTTCCTTGTAGGAGGACGACGCGAGTTTGATGTCTTCGATTCGTGCACGATCAAGCTTGATCAGGGCGGGCGACCCGACCGCCATAGCTCCAGCCGGCACCTCGACGTCCTGCAGCACAACCGAGTTCGCCGCCACAATCGAGCCGGAACGGATGATCGAGCGATGCAGTACCTGAGCGTGATTGCCAATCAAGACATCGTTCTCGACGGTGCACCCCTCGAGATGGATCCCGTGGCCGAGGACGCAATCGTTACCAACAATCGTTGGCCAGTACGGCGTCGTGTGGATCACCGATGTGTCTTGAACGCTGGTCCCGGAGCCAATTTCGATGTGGCCACCGTCGCCCCTCAAGACGGCGCACGGCCAGACAGACGAGTACGGGCCAATCCTCACGTCACCGATGATCACTGCGTCAGGGTGAATGAACGCATCGCTGCTGATTGTCGGTACAAGATCACCAAGTGCGTAGATCGCCATGCGCGAACCGTAGGCCAATCGACATCTGCGCACCGAAGCGGATCAGGTTGCCGCTATCTTGAAACGACTATGCCCCGCAGGATTGACATCGAACTAACAAGCGCGAGCTCGGACGGTTCTTGGACATGGCGTGCAGCCGGAGCCCTCAAGCCGAAAGGCACCGTGGACGGTTCAATCCTCCACGAAGGTGCCTTAGTCGGTGACGTCGTAAAGGTCGAGGCCGAGCAGATGCTCGACGGGATGGAAATCCTGTCGGTCGTCAAGTCGCGCGACAAGAACGAGAGTCGTGGCCTTATCGAGTTGCTGCCAGACGACAAACCCTTCGAGGCCGTCATCGAAACGAAAGCCAAGCGCGGCCGAGGCGAGCGCAGCGGCGGTAACGACCGTGAAGGACGCGGCCGAGGTCGAGGCCGCGACGGCGACGACCGTGGTGGGCGCCCCGCCCGTGACGGCGACAAGCGCAGCAG
>ERZ888423.1119-NODE-1119-length-24722-cov-47.359955_pt1 | contig 24722 bp, 19 predicted proteins | sample MGYA00520523_ERZ888423 | MGnify/ENA primary metagenome ERZ888423 (study PRJEB32303, sample SAMEA104408611) | aquatic metagenome | biome: Brackish water; feature: Pelagic; material: water | place: Baltic Sea | collected 2014-06-08T10:24:00 | depth 30,27 m ...
ACAGGGCGTACACACCCCGTACATACGCGGTTTGCGCACAGATGGGGTGGGGGAGGTGGTTAAGGGTGCGGGGGTGCGGAAAGCAAGCCTGTGGGGTTGCGGCATCCCATCCGCAGAAAACTGCCAAAGCAACTTCTCGCTCCTGCGGAGCGTGCAGTCGTGAAACCTAGAAAGCAGATGTTTCCGAGCTGAGATGACCAAGCAAAAAATGGATTGCTTGAGGCCTAAGAAACTGCACCCATGAATGGGTGAAAAGAGTGCATCAGTAGTGAGCTTAATATGCCGGGCTATGGTTCTTTGCAGGAAGACTATCTGTTTCACAAGAGTGATTGGTTCGCCACGCAGGAAGGCTGGAAGAAGAAGCTTGTCGAGTCTATTGAGGCCATGAATGGCGACGAGTTGCTCAACACATCAACAACAGACTTGGCAAAATACTATGTTTCCGAATACGAACTAATCGTTCCAACAATCTACGCTGATGAAATTCTTGTCGATCAGCGTGAAACACAGATTGATATAAGTCAGGACCGAAATCGCTACATCAGTGATCGATCTAGACCCTATTTTATTGTTGGAACCTCTATAGAGGTTGAGTTACCTTTTTCTGGCAACAGGGTTGCGTTCGACATTCAGCCATCTACGCGTAATTTCAATAATCCACGCGCCTATGTGGGAAATGAAGTTTTGAAATTTTCGGTGACCGGCGCGGACCTTACTCCCGATCGAGTAAAGCACGAGATTGAACGCAGAATTGCTTCAATCAATACTCACCTCGAATGGCTATCAAACGACGCTCGAGGCTACAACTCTGGGCTAGAAGCACTTGCTACGCAAGCCATTGAGCGGCGTAAAGACAAGCTCCTTAAGGACAAGTCACTTGTCGCTGGTCGCGGCTATAGGATTAAGGCGAGACCCGGCGCTACCGAAACATTCGCGGCACCGTCTGTGCGCAGGAATATTCGCCCATCGATCCCCAAGCCTTCGGCATCTAGGTCGGCATACACGCCTGAACCCACGCTTACCAACGACGACTACGAACACATTTTGCGTGTGCTCGAAAATATGGTTCAAGTCATGGAGCAAAGCCCTGGGGCTTTCAGGGCAATCGACGAAGAAAGCCTGCGAACACATTTTTTAGTACAACTTAACGGTCATTTCTTCGGTGATGCGACCGCGGAAACCTTCAACTATGAGGGAAAGACAGACATTCTTGTCAAGGCTGATGGCCGCAATATCTTCGTCGGCGAATGCAAGTTTTGGACAGGTGAGAAGGCTTATCTTGAAACCTTAGATCAAGTGCTGTCTTACCTGAGTTGGCGAGACACAAAAGCAGCAATCCTAATGTTCAGTCGAAATAAGGATTTCACTGGCGTACTTGAAAAGATCGCTGATAGCACACCGAACCATCCAAATTTCAAGAAACAAGTGAAGCAGCGTTCGGAGAGCAGCTGGACTCACCTATTTGGACAAAAAGATGACGCGAATCGCGAAATATTCATGACTATTCAAGTTTACAACGTGCCTGAACGTATAGAGCCACGTATTCGGACGGTCGGCCGACAATAAAGTCACGTTAAGGCTGACTGATCTTTCGCTACGCCGTGCTCGAGCGGCGGGTTCGCTAGATCGGGCACCTCGTGGCGACCGTCTGCAGAGGGCCGAAACTCCCCCCTCACCGCACCTGCCCCCCCAAATCCACGCCCTCGGCCACGCCCTGCACCTCGACGATCCCCAGACCCAGCCGGAACCGCCACACGCCTCCGCCCATATCCTGCACCGCCGGGCGGGCGGGCCAGGTGGAGAGGTCGTAGGTCTGTTCCGCGTCCCAGCCCGTGATCACGCAGACGCCGCCCCATGCGATGCGGAAGCGTTTGGCGCCGGGGCCTGCGGTGATGTGGGTGATGCCGGTGCCCACGATCACCTCATGCGCGCCTTGGGCCAGGATCACGGTGTTGCGGCCCGGGCCGGGGTCGATGGTGGATGACCCCTCGCCATCCTCGATCCAGTCATTGCCGTGGCCGCCGAAGATCTTGTTGCGGCCCGTATAACCAAAGATGACGTCATCGCCCGTGCCGCCATCGAGCAGGTCGCGCCCCGGCCCGCCATGGAGCGTGTCATTGCCGGCCTCGCCGTAGAATTCATGGCGGCGGTTGGCCTGTTTGGCCTTGGCGATCATCAGGTCGTTGCCTGCCCCACCGCGAAAGGTTGCGCCGCCATGTCTGGGGCCGATCATGATATCGTCGCCATGCGAGCCGCGCAGGTCGATCTCGACCCGCTCGGAGGTCTCAAACTCGATCGGGCTGTCGGGGTGGGCGACGATGCGGAGGGTCTTGCCGGTCTGGCCATCGGCCTCGGACCGGCTGACGACGGTGGCGATGCGGATCTTTTCGACGTTGGGGGGGCAGTGGAGGATGTAGTCATCGGGGCCGGCCATGTACCACAGCGTGTCGGTGCCGCCGTCTTTTTCCTCCCGGATTTTCTCGGCGTCGGCGCCATAGGCCCAGTAGTCGGTGTTGCCGCGCCCACCGGCCAGAATGACCGAGCCATCGACCGCCATCATCGCGTTGACGCCCGCGGCGGGGTTTTCAAGGCCCCGCAGGTCAAGCCCGAGGTTCAGCGCGCCCTTGACCAGTTCGGCCCGCAGCCGGGCAAGGGGGGCGGTGGCGGCGATGTTTGTCGTCTCGCCCGGGTCGGTGGCAAGGTCGTAGACATGTTCTTCGCCATTGGGGTAGCGGAAGTAGCGGTATTGGGTCAGCCCGTCGATCGAGGGGCGGACGGACAGCGTGCCGAAGACGCAGGTGATGGGCGACCACTGGCGGTCGTATTGGCCAAAGCTCGCGTCGATCAGCGGCAGGAGCGACTGGCCCGATGTCCAGTCGGGGCGGGGCGGCAGGCCGGCCAGATCCATGATCGTCTTGGGGATGTTGTGAAGCGAGACGGGCAGGGGGATGTCGCGGCCCGCGTCCATGGCGGGGTGGTGGATGCCCAGCGGAACATGGGCGGCGCTGTCCCATTGGCTCATCTTGTGAAAGCTGTCGTGGGTGCCAAGGTTGAAGCCGTTGTCGGAGAGGAAGATCGTGGTGGTATCGGGGCCGATGGCGGAGGTTTCGAGGGCGTCGAGGAAGCGGCCAAGTTCGTGATCCATATGGCTGATCGCGGCGAAATAGGCGCGCACGACCTGGCGCCAGGCCGCATCGCCCGCTTTTTCGGGGGTCCATTGGCCATTGGCGATATAGGCGGCCTCGTAGACGGCGAAACCGGGTTGGGGGCCGCTGTAATCGGCCTGATGCGCGATGGTGGGCCAGCGGATCGCCTCGGGGTCGTATTGGGCGTAGAAGCGGTCGGGCGTGATCAGGTTGTAATGCGGGTGCTTGAAGCCGAGCTGGATCAGCTGGCGGCGGGTCGGATCGGCGCGGGTGACGTGGTGAATGGCGTTTTGCGCCACGTGGTGGTCGTAGAAGCGGTCGTCTTGCGAGCCGTCATCATGCGGGTGGTTGACGCCCTTGATGCCGGGGCCGCGGTCAAGATAGGTTTTGACGCCGGAGCGCTTGCCGGTGTCATCCGCCGCCGGTTCGGCGTGAAACAGGATGCGGCGGTAGGCTTCGGGCATGGGTTGGTAGGTGCTGTCGACCTTGCCGGTGGTGAAGGTGTGAAACCCCGCGCGGCGCAGGTCATAGGCCCACGCCTTTTCGGGGCGGTAGCGATCGCGCCAGAAGCGGTTCAGATCGACCAGACCGGATCGAAAGGGGCTGATGCCCGTGGCCAGTTCGGCGCGGCAGGGCGCGCAGAGCGGCACGGTGGCATAGGCATTGGAAAAGCGCGCGGCGCGGGCCATGAAACGGTCGATATTGGGGGTCTGGATCCGAAGGCCAAAGGCGTCGCGCCATGTGAAGACATCGATCAGATCATCGACCCAGATCACGCAGATATGGCCCTGTGCGAGGGTGTGGCGATCAAATCCCATCAGCTTTCCTCGGACCAAAGCCAAAAGCGCCGCATCGCCAGCATGCTGGCGCGATCGCCGTCCCCATCCCCATCCGGGCCCAGAACCGCGTGCCCCGGCCAGAGCCAGACATCGGTGACAAGCGCGCCGCCCAGCGTCTTGATCAGGCCGGGTCGCTGGTTGCGGCAGCCGATGAAAAGATGGCCCGTTCCCGACAAGACCGGGCCTTGTCCCGTGGTCGTGATCCGGGATCCGCCAATCAGGGCCACCGTCAGCCGTGCATGGTCAAGCGTCACCAGCACCAGTCGCGGGGTGTCTTGGGGGGGCGCTGGCAGATGCGCCGCAACCCGGCCGGCATCATCCTTGACGGTGATCTGCGCCTCGGCTTCCGAGACAAAGAGGTAATTCGCGCCTTCGGTCTTTCTCCCGCCTGTCCCGGTGTTGAGCGTCACGATGGTCCGGGCCTCGGCCCTCCAAGGTGGCAGGTAGCGCACGGCCAGCGTCATGCATCCGGCATCGGGGGCCACCGAGCGGGCCACCAGCCCGCAATGCACCCCGGTGCGGCACTGCAGGCCGGTGAGATCGCCCGCCTCGCCGATCTGGCCGTGGCCGGTGTTGGGCTCTGTCGGGACGGCCATGGGGCCGTCCGACCCCGCCCGCCATCCGGTGACAGAGCCGGTGGCGTCGGCGATCAGCCCCGATCCCGACCACCAGATCGCCCCGGTGCCGTGCAGTGCCGCATTCAGCGCAGCATCGGCCGCGCAGAGCGCGCCGGGTGGCAAGGCCTGGGGCAGCGTGATCATGCCCGCCCCCCATGCACCGACAGGATGGCCGGCAAGGCCCAGCGGCGCAGCGTGGCACCTGTGCGGCTGGGCATCGACCAGCCGTCGCGCAGCGCGCCTTGCATCCCCAGCCCATAGGTCAGCTGCACCCCCTCGGCCCGCGCGCTCAGCTGCAGCAAGATCGCCTGTGGATCATCGGGCGCAATGCCGACAGAGATGATGCTGGGCGCCCCCGCGCCGCCAAGGGCAAAGCCATGGGCCATGCCCTGTTCCAGCGTCAGCGGCCCCTCGGCCTGTGCGGTGACCCGGATCACCGGGGATGCGCCCGGTTCCCATTCCGCCAGAAACAGCGTGGGACAGCGCCAATCCGGGCCCGCGGCGATGGCGGCGGCGGTCATTTCGGCCATCTGCCGGCGGCCAGCCTCGGTCGGGCGGTCGTAGCTGTCGCAGGCAAAGCTGGCACTGGGCGCGGAATGGATCAGCCGGTGATCGCCATGGTTCCATGACAATTCCCATTGGCCCTGAACCACCGCCGCGGCCTGGGCGGGGTCAAGCCCGGTTTCGAACCGCGCCACGAACAGCGGCCTGTCATAGCCCAGCGACCAAAGCCCATCCGACACCCGTGCCATCACCGCCAGCATCCCGTCGCGATAGGCGATGGGATCATCGCCCAGATGCTCGCATGCGAAATCGAGGCAGACAGCCAGCAGCTTTGCCCGTTTGCCCATCAGCGCGGCCGCGGCCTTTTGATTTGCGGCTGCAATCAACAGGTTTTCGACGGCCCGACCCTGTGCCAGATCGGCGGCGCTGGCCGAGGGGTCGGTTTCCGCGCGCGTGACGATCAGGGGCAGGGGGCCGAATGTCTCGATCTGCCAGTGCAAGATGGTTTCGGCCACCAGCGCCTCATGGGTTGTCTCGCGCAGGGGTTCCAGCCGGTCGGTTCTGGGTGCGATGTCGATGCCGGCCATGCCGACCGCGCCGATGTCATCGGCGGCGCTGACGATGTGATGGGCGAAAGCCGGAGCGCCGGGGTTGGCCAGCGCCGCGCGCGGGCCGCCCAGCCCCAGAATGCCCAAGACCGCCCCCGGACCATCGCCCAGCACCGCACCGCCGGTGATGTGGCGACGAAATCCGCGCACCCCTTGCGCGCCCGGCATCCGCGCGCTGAAGTGCAGCCAGTCACCCAGCTGTGTGACCCCCCAGGCGTCGATCCCGTCCAGCAGCGCTTCGGGATCGCGGGCAGGCTCGGGGGGGGGGCCGGGTTGCGGTGGTTCGGGCCGTGCCCCGCCCTGTGGCCCGGCGCCATGGCCCAGGCGCAGCGCGATATCGGCGATCACCCGATCCGACAGCCGCATCACCAACCCCGTCGGGTCATACCGGATCACATCGCCATTGCTGGCACGCACCACCACGCCATGGCCTGCGATCTGGTCTGTCGTGTCGCTTGGGTCTTGCATGCGCGGCCTTTCGTCTGTGCGATCGGGTCAGGATGTGGTCTTGTCGAATTGCAGGCTGCCCGCGGCGGCGCGGGCAGGGATTTCCGCAAACCCCATTTGGGCCAGCACCGGCCCATAGCCCGCGCGCAGTTCATCGGCCTGTGCGTCAGAGGCGAAGGGCACGATCACCCGGCGCAGGGATCGCAGGGTCTGGCCCGCCAGCATGGCAGGCGGCAGATCGCGGGGGCGGCTGATCCGAAGCGCTGCGGGCCGGAAATCCCGCAGATAGGCGGCAAGCCCCCCCGCGCTGTCCCCCGCATCGCCGGGCAGGCGCAAGGGCCCGTCGACCCATTTCAGCCGGGCGTCATGCGCCCCGCCGTCGCGGCGGGCGATGGTTTGGCCCATGGCGATCAGCGCGGCCCGCTGATCCTGGACCATCACGATCAGCGTCTGGGATTTGCGCACCGCCTGGATCGGGATGAAACCGATGCCCGCGCCGATATCCAGCACACGCGCGCAGCCGTCGAGATAGCTGGTGATGTTGCGCGCATTGCGGCGCTCGAAGCGGCCCGCCAGAACGGCCGCAAGGGCCTCGGGGCGCAGCACCCGCGCATCGGCGGGCAGGGCGACATCGTGATTGACCACCCAGTCACAGGGCATATCCCCGCTCAGATCATGCGGCGGGGGCAGATAGGGGTCGCCGTCATCGACGGCCCAGCCTGTCACGGTCGGGGTGCGCCGGTCCGGTTTCGGGCGCGCGCTGGCCTGTTTTTCGACCGCGCTCATCAGGGCGGCGATCCTGGCGGGGTCACGCGCCTTGGGCGGTCTGGCTTGGACGCGGGTGATCGGCACCTGCGATGCCGCGATCAGGCTGTCGCGCAGCCGCTGGTAGGCTTCGGTCTGGCGATAGGTGGCAAGGCGGGCCTCGATCGCCTCGCAGGCCCCATGATGCAGGCGGTTCAGCACGGGATCGCCCAGCAATTCGGCCATGATGCGCGCGCGGGCGGGGGCATGGCGCAAGATGGCGCGGTCTTCCACCTCGTTGCGGTTCTGAAGCGACCAGTAATCGGCGTTATACTTGTCGGTCTTGTTGTTCACATTGCCGCGCAGCCGGCGCAGCGCATAGGCATCGAGCGATTTGACGGCGTAATGGTTCATCTGCGCCCAGTCATATCCAAGGGTGCGCCGGATCGAGCGCCAGCCGCGAAAGCGGAAATAATCCTCCATCGGCTGGCCCGCGCCATTGAGCCATCGGATCGTGTCGGGAAAGCCGGTCTTGAGCAGCCTTGTCTTGATCGTGGGCCGGTGGATGCCGAGTTTCCAGTATTCGGGGTCGAACTTGAACAGGGTCTTGACCCCCCAGCCCTTGTTCCAAAGCGGTGGCGCGGCGCGGGTATAGGTCTCGGTCACCGGTGCGCGCGACCAGTCGATCACACCGCCCGATCCGAAGATGCGCCAGGTGATGACCACGCCATTGCCCCCGCGCGCCACGGCATCGTCGAGCATCCCCTCAAGCTGGCCCGAGGGGTGGTTGACCGACAGGAATTCATCGGCGTCAAGGACCAGCACCCAATCACAGGCCCCAACCAGCGGTTCGTTCTGCGCGTGGTTCAGCGCCGAGGGTTGGGGCTTGACGCCGTCTGGGATGAGATTGCGGCGGTGGTGGGCCAGCCCCAATTCCTCGAGCCGCATCAGCATCGTGTCGGTGCCATCCGAGCAGTCGTTGGTGTAGACAAGGATATCGGTGAAGCCCACCGCCAGATGATGGGCGATCCACTCCAGCAAAAAGGGTGCCTCGTCCTTCATCATCGACACCGCCATGACGCTGCCGTGCCTGGACAAGGGTTTGAGATGCTGCATCCTTGCGCGCGCCTTGGGTCAACCTTTGGTTCCGAGGGACCTTTGAGGCGCGTCTTAGCACGTTGGCGTGCGATCGCAAACGAAAGACCGGCGCGGGTTGCGCGCCGGTCCTTGCCGCTTGCGGCAGATCAGGCCTTCAGGCCGCGCGCATCACCGGGCGCGGGGCCGCGCGAAAGTGGCGGCGGTGCAAGAAGACAAGCAGCGCGATGGCCAAGGCTTGCAGCACGATGGCGATCGCCGTCAGCGCCCAATAGGCCGTGCCGAATTTCTCGATCAGGCCCGCGCCCACAAGGCCCGCGTTGATCCAGAACTGCGTCAGCACCGACATCGCCACCGGCGGGCAGACCAGTGCGTAATTGCCGGGGCTGATCGCGTCGCCCGTCAAAAAGCGGCGGACATAGCCCGTTGCCGTCAGAACCGTCAGGCCAAAGAGCGCGAACAAGACCTCGACCGACATGAGCCGCGTCAGAAGCATCATCTTTTCGGCCCCCTCCATGGGCAGGCCAAAGCTTGCCTCGAGCCCATGGGCCTGACGCAGCATCAAGATGCCCAGGATCGTGGTGATCGGCACGATCATCATCAGCGTCGGCGCCTGTTCGGCGGCCACGCCGTTTTCCAGGATCGAACGCAGGCCCAGCACGAGGCCCACCAGAACGATCACGGCCGCCGCGATCAGGAAAAAGCTCGACACGATCAGCGAGATCCCCGCTACCGTCCCATTGGCGCTCAGCGCTGCGGGTGCCGCCAGACCCACACCCGTCATGGCCAGCGCAAAGGCGGGCAGCATCTGGGCAAAGGAATTGTTCCTGGCGCAGTCGAACCCGCCCGGGGCGGTCACGCGGGCAATGAACCCGCCCAGTTGCCTGAAGGCGAGCCACCCCACAGCCAGAAACGCCACCATCGCCAGCGGGAACAGATATTCGATCACCGACCACAGCCCCGGCACAAACACGAGCCCAAGGATGAAGCCGCCATTGATCGACATGGCCAGCGCCAGGGGCAGGGCCATCATCTGGGTCTGCGCGTTGGAGTTTGCGAGCGCCTGACCTGTTGCCGAGGCCCGGAAGCCGCGCATCTTGCGCAGGTTCCAGACCAGAAGCGACAGGTTCAGCGCGCCGAAGATGGCAATGCCCAGCAGCGCCACGGTGATGGCGGCGGTCAAGGCGGGCTCACCACGGCCCAAAGCGGCGGTGATGTCTTCGAAGACCGGCACGGTGCGGCCGGGATGGGGCACCCAATGCATCAGATACATGAAAAAGGTGACAGACAGACCGCCCGCGCCGACAGAGGCGAGGACATAAAGCGGCGACCAGGTGTCGGCGGGACGTGTGAGCGCGTGTGACATGGCTATGTTCTCCTTGATGGGAGAGGGGATAGACCATGCAACCGGGGCGTGTCGGTGACTTTGTTACCGGTGTCAATGAATTTTGACCGAGCCGGTGGTGAAGGGTGCGTTTTCCGCACGGAAAACGCACGGGAAAACCCGGGTTTTCCAGTGCGAAAAACTGGCGTTTTTCGCACGGCTCAGATCACAAAAGGCTGTCGGGCATCTTCTGTTCCGCGGCCGTGTTGGCGCGGCGGAAAACCAGCGTCACAAGGGTCGAGACGATCACGATGAACAGCGAATAAAGGGCCGGCACCGCCATGATGGCCTGTTGCTGGTCGGGCGGAAAGGTGAAGACGATGATGGCAATCGCCAGGGGTCCGTTCTGGATGCCCGTCTCAAGCGCAATGGTGCGCGCGTTGCGCGGATGCAGCTTGAGTGCGGTGGCAAAAAGATAGCCCAAGGTGATCCCGATCAGACCCAGCCCGATCGCCGCCACATAGGTCGCAGGCGTGGTTGACAGCAGGAACTGCCAGTTCTGCGGCACCCATGTCACCATGATGAAGGCGATGAAGAACAGCGCCAGCAGCGCGCCGCAGAACTCGATCACCGCGCCCACATTGGCGTTGAGCTTGCGCAACCCCATCCCGATGGCCACCGGCACCAACAGCACGATCAGCACCCGCACGATATCCTCGCGCGGGATGTCAAGATCGAGCGCCGAGGCGTAGAGCAGCAAGATGATCGGGATCAAGATGACGCCCATCACCGTCGACGTGACCGTCATCAGCACCGAAAGCGCCAGATTGCCTTTGGAGAAATAGGTGAAGATGTTCGATGTCGTGCCCCCCGGCATGCAGGCCATGATCAAGATGCCGATGGCGATGGGTTCGGGCACCACCAGAAACAGCGCCATCACAAAGCCCAGAAGCGGCATGATCCCGTATTGGCTGAGCACCCCGATGCCAAGCCCATAGGGCCGCTTGAGTGCAAGGTAGAAATCGCGCGGCGTCAGCGAGGCGCCCATGCCCAGCATGATGATGGCCACCATGATCCCGAGCAGTGTCTGGGTAAATTCATCGACCATCTTCGTTCACTCCGCCGCGATCTGTGCCAGCGCCTCGGCGCGCAGGTCTTTCCTGAGGATCTTGCCGACATTGGATTTCGGCAATTCGTCGCGGAATTCGTAGAGCTTGGGCACCTTGTAGCCGGTCAGATGCTCCCTGACATAGGCGCGCAGCGTCTCGGCGCTCAGGCCGGGGTCGGAGGTCACGATGAATGCCTTGACCGCCTCGCCGCTTTCGGGATCGGGCACGCCGATGACGGCGGCCTCCCGCACGGCGGGATGGGCGGCCAGAACGTCTTCGACCTCGTTGGGATAGACGTTGAAACCCGAGACCACGATCATGTCCTTTTTGCGGTCCACGATGCGGACATAGCCATCGGCATCCATCACCCCGATATCGCCGGTCAAGAACCAGTCGCCGCGCATGGTCTTGGCGGTTTCTTCGGGTTTTTCCCAATAGCCTTTCATGATCTGCGGTCCGCGCGCCGCGATCTCGCCGGTCTCGCCTTGGGCGACGGGATTGCCGGCATCGTCAAGGCAGAGGATCTCGGTCGAGGGCACGGGCACACCGATCGAGCCTTCGCGCACCTTGCCCAGCGGGTTGAAGGTGAGAACCGGCGATGTCTCGGTCAGACCATAGCCTTGCAGCACGGGCTTGCCCGTGATGGCCTCCCAGCGCGCAGCGACCGAGGATTGCAGCGCCATGCCACCAGCGCTGGCGAATTTCAGATGCCGGGGCGGGCTGTCCTGAAACCAGATTTCATTGGTCAGCCCGTTGAACAGCGTGTTGACCCCGCTCATCCAGGTGATCTTGTAATTTTCGAAGGCACGCTTGAGGTTCGACAGGGGGCGCGGATTGGGGATCAGGATGTTGCGCGCGCCCAGCCAGTAAAAGCCCAGCAAATTCACGGTAAAGGCAAAGATGTGATAAAGCGGCAAGGCGGTCAGTGCCACCTCGCGGCCCTTTTGCACGCCTTCGATCAGTTCCATGGTCTGTTCCATGTTCAAGATCAGGTTGGCATGTGTCAGCATCGCGCCCTTGGCTGTGCCCGTGGTGCCGCCGGTGTATTGCAGCACTGCCACGTCATCGCCGGTGACATCTTGATGATAGGTGCCGACCGCGGACTTGCCGGCGCTGATGCGCGCGCGCCCCGCCGCCAGCGCCTCGGGCAGGCGGATATGGGGCAGATCGATCCGCCTGACCGATTTGTCCCAGTGTTTTTGCACCAGCCCCACGATGCCCCGCGGCAGCATGGGCAGGAATTCGGCGACGCGGGTGATGATGATGTTGGGGATCGGATGGCCCGCCGTTGCGCGCCGCAGCTTGTCGGCGAACATGTCCATGATGATCAGCGCATGCGGGCGGCTGTCGGCGAATTGGCGCGCCATCTCGTCGGCGGTGTAGAGCGGGTTGACATTGACCAGCACGCAGCCCGCCTTGAACACGCCGAAGGCTGCCACCGGAAAGGACAGGCAGTTGGGCATCTGCACCGCGACGCGGTCGCCGGCCTTGAGCCCCGCGATGTCGCGCAGATAGGCCGCCAGCGCATCCGACATCGCGTCGACCTGTTGAAAGCTGAGCGTGCCGTTCATGCCGTTGGGCAAGCAACAGGTAAAGGCCGGTGCGCGCCCGAAGGTCGCCGCCACCGATCCGATCATGTCGGCCAGATTGCGATAGGCAGGCGCGGCGATATCGACCCGCGCGCCCGCACGGTAAAAGGCCGTCCACGGCCGATCCGGATGCTCCATGAGCCTCCCCCTCATGTCACTCCACCAATCGCTCGACGCTAGCGCAACGCGTTTTCGTTTGAAATGAAAAAGCGCCAAGACGTAGCGTCAGCTTCCGCGATAGGTTGAATACCCATAGGGCGAAATCAGCAAGGGCACATGGTAATGGTCATGTTGGGCCATGCCAAAGCGGATCGGCACCTCGTCCAGAAACAGCGGCTCGGGCGCGCCTGGCCCCGCCGCGCGCAGATAGGCGCCGGCGGCAAAGACCAGCTCGTATTGCCCGAGGGCGAAATCTTCGGCCGGCAGGATCGGCCCATCGGTGCGCCCATCGGCATTGGTGATCTTGTGCGCGATCTTTTCGCGCCCCGCGCCGGTGATGCGGTAGAGCGTGATCGCCAGCCCCGCCGCCGGACAGCCGCGCGCGGTGTCAAGTACATGTGTGGTCAAAAAGCCGGGCATCGCAGGTCTCCGTCAAGGGTGGCGCCAGCATTTCCCAGCCTCCTGCCCCTTGCAACCCCTCGCAGGCTTCGCCAAGCCTGTATCCGACAGGACTGGAGGTGCGCGCCATGCACAGATACCCCCGCGACATGACCGGCTATGGTGCCAACCCGCCCGATCCGCAATGGCCGGGGGGCGCCAAGATCGCCGTCCAGATCGTGATGAATTACGAGGAAGGCGGCGAAAACAACATCTTGCATGGTGATGCCGCATCCGAGGCGTTCTTGTCGGAAATCACCGGCGCCAGCGCGTGGCCGGGGCAGCGGCACTGGAACATGGAATCCATCTACGACTATGGCGCGCGGGCCGGGTTCTGGCGGCTGCACCGGATGCTGTCGGCGTATCCCGTCACCGTCTATGGCGTGGCGACCGCGCTGGCGCGTGCGCCCGAGCAGGTCGCCGCCATGCAGGCCGCCGGCTGGGAAATCGCAAGCCATGGGCTGAAATGGGTCGAACACCGCGACATGCCCGAAGATGTCGAGCGCGACCAGATTGCTCAGGCCATCGCGCTGCACACCGAGGTGACAGGCGCCCCCCCGCGCGGCTGGTACACCGGGCGCTGTTCGATGAACACGATGCGGCTGGTGGCCGAGACGGGCCAGTTTGCCTATGTCGCCGATGATTATGCCGATGATCTGCCCTATTGGCGGCGCTTTGGTGACCATGATCAGCTGGTCGTGCCCTATACGCTTGACGTCAACGACATGCGCTTTGCCATTCAGGCGGGTTTCTCCGAGGGCACACAGTTCGAAACCTACATCCGCGACAGCTTTGACAACCTTTATGCCGAAGGACAGGCCGGGCGCCCCGCGATGCTGTCGATCGGTCTGCATTGCCGGCTGGCGGGCCGCCCCGGTCGCGCGCAGGCGCTGGAGCGTGCGCTCGCTTACATGGCGGGGCATTCGGGCGTCTGGTTCGCCACCCGGCTCCAGATTGCCCGGCATTGGGCCGCAACCCATCCGCCGCTTTTGCGCACCCGCCCCTCCGAGATGGATCGCCCCGCCTTTGTGGCGGCCTTTGGCGGCATTTTCGAGCATTCGCCCTGGATCGCGGAGCGCGCCCATGCGTTGGAGCTTGGCCCGACCCATGACAGCGCGCGCGGTGTCCATTCGGCGCTGGCGCGCATCTTTCGCGCCGCCACCCCCGAGCAACGTCTGGGCGTGCTGTGCGCCCATCCCGATCTGGCGGGCAAGCTGGCCGCCGCAAGGCGGCTTACCGCCGACAGCACCGCCGAACAGGCCAGCGCGGGTCTTGATGCGTTGAGCGATGCCGAACGCAGCGAATTCACGGCGCTCAACACCGCCTATACCGAAAAATTCGGTCACCCCTTCATCATCGCCGTGCGCGACAACACCAAGGCCACGATCCTTGCCGCCTTTCGCCGCCGCATCGAACAGGACCCTGCCACCGAGTTTGCCGAGGCCTGCCGTCAGGTCGAACGCATCGCGGAGTTGCGCCTGATGGAGAAGCTGGGATGACCCGCGACATCGTGATCGAAGCCATGGATGGTGCGGATTTCGCCCCTTTCGGCGATCTGCTTTCGGTTTCAGGCGCCCCCGATCGCATCATCAACCAAGGTCTGTGCGGGCGCTGGCATGACCAAGCCCGGATCGACATTGTCGATGGCCGCCCCGGCATCAGCCTGTTTCAATCCGAGGCCCGCATTCTGCCCCTGGCGCTTGCGATGGTCGAACGCCACCCCTTGGGCTCTCAGGCCTTCGTGCCGATGTCGCTCGATCCGTTTCTGGTGGTCGTGGCCCCCGACCACGGGGGCACACCCGGCAGACCGCGCGCCTTTCGCACAAGCGCGGGGCAAGCTGTCAACATCGGCCGCAATATCTGGCACGGCGTGCTGACACCGCTGCATGCCCCGGGCCTGTTTGCCGTGATCGACCGGATCGGCGACGGGGCGAACCTTGAAGAACACTGGTTCGACCAGCCCTTCACCTTGCGCGACGCCTGACGGGGTCGCCTCGGGCCCTCTTTGCTTCGAAAACACGCCCGCCGGAGACGTCCGCCCCCGCCACCCCGCCCCCGGCCGGGGCGGTGCGCCGGTACAGCCGCGCGCGCGGCTGTGCCCGCCCCGTTCAGAGCGGCACGATGGTTGCCAGACCTTGCGCCCGCGCGGCTTTCACGATGGCATCGGCCACGGCCAGATCTTGCAGGCCCACGCCTGTGCCATCGAACAGCGTGATCGCATCGGCCGATGTGCGGCCCGCATGGGTGCCGTTGATCACCGCACCGATGGGGGTGACCGCCTCGGCCCCGATCAGCCCCTGGGCCACCGCATGCTGCGCCTCGCCGATGGTGATGGATTGCGCGACCTCGTCGCAAAACACCGCCGAGCGCGCCAGAAGGGCCGCCTCGACCTCCTGCTTGCCCCGGGTGTCGGTGCCCATGCAGGCCAGATGCGTGCCGGGGCTCACATGCGCGCCCATCAGAGAGGGGGCGAAGCTTGAGGTGATGGTGATGATCACATCGGCCGCTGACAGGCCCGGCAGATCGACAGCACGGAACGCCACCCCCATCTCTTCGGCGACCGCCGCCAGACCCGGCAGCATCTCGGGGTGGTAGTTCCAGCCGATGACCTGTTCGAAGGCGTGGGTTTCCAGCGCCGCGCGCAACTGGAACCTGGCCTGATGGCCCGCGCCGACCATGCCCAGGATCCGCGCATCCTTGCGCGCCAGATGCTTGATCGAGACGGAGGATGCGGCTGCCGTGCGCAGCGCGGTCAACAGATTGCCGCCCACCATCGCCTTGACGCGCCCCGTATCGGGGTCGAACAAGAAGACGCTCGACTGGTGGTTGATCAGCCCGCGCCGCTCCAGATTGTGCGGCCAGTATCCCCCCGCCTTCAGGCCCAGAACCCCGCCCGCGCGATCAAAGCCGCCCTTGAAGCCGTACAGCGCATCCTCGTGCCCCAAGGCTTCGCGGACCACGGGGAAATTCACCGCCGCCCCCGAGGCCATGCCGGCAAACACCGCTTCCACCGCGTCAAAGGCCGCCTGCCGGGTCAGGAGATCGGCGATCATCCCCTCGGGGATGATCACCAATTCATGCGCTGCCGCCATGGTGCCGCTCATCAATAGGCCTTGCCGCGGGCCGAGACCGGCCAGACAACCTCGACCTTGCCGCCGCGCACGCCCACATACCAGTCATGGACGTTGCAGGTGGGATCGCAATGGCCCGGCACAAGGCGCAGCTTGTCATTGACCTTGAGCACCCCATCAGGGTCGGCCACAACGCCATGCTCATCCGAGCATTTGACATATTTGACGTCGCTGCGCCCAAAGATCACCGGCAGGCCGCTGTCGACCGACTGTGCCTTGAGACCGGCATCGACAATCGCCTTGTCGGCCTTGGCGTGGCTCATCACCGAGGTCAGGATGAACAGCGCGTTTTCCCATTCGCCTTGGTCGATGCGCTTGCCGTCCTTGTCGAGGATGCGGCCATAATCGGCATCCATGAAGGCGTAGGAGCCGCACTGAAGCTCGTTATAGACACCCGAGGTGCTTTCGAAATAGTAGCTGCCCGTGCCGCCGCCGCCGACGATGTCACAGTCGATGCCTTCGGATTTCAGCGTGTCGACGGCATCTTTCACCATCGCCACCGCAACGGCGATCTTGGCCTTGCGGTCCTCGTAGCTGTCCATGTGCTGCATCGCGCCCTGATAGGCCTGAAGCCCTGCGAATTTCAGCCCCGGTGCCGCGTCGATGGCCTTGGCGATGGCAACCACGGCAGGGGTGGTTGTGACACCGCAGCGTCCCGCGCCGCAATCGATCTCCACCAGACATTCGATCTGGGTGCCGTGCCTGACGGCAGCCGCCGACAGATCGGCGACATTGGCGATGTCATCGACGCAGCAGATCGTGCGCGCGCCCAGTTTCGGCATGCGCGCCAGACGGTCGATCTTGGCGGGTTCGCGGACCTGATTGGATACCAGCACATCCTTGATGCCGCCACGGGCAAAGACCTCGGCCTCCGAGACCTTCTGGCAGCACACGCCCACCGCGCCGCCGAGGCTTTCTTGCAGCTTGGCCACGTCGACGGATTTGTGCATCTTTCCATGCACCCGGTGGCGCATGCCATGGGCGCGGGCGTAATCGCCCATCTTCTTGATGTTGCGCTCCAGCGCGTCCAGATCGAGGATCAGGCAGGGTGTCTGGATCTCGGCCTCGGACATGCCGGGCAGGGCGGGGATGTCATAGCCCACTTCGAGGGTTTCGATGTCGATGACGTCTTTCATGCGATGTCTCCCATTCGGTGTGTCGGGTCGGGTGGCGGGACAAGTCCCGCCCTACGGCAAAAGGGTAGGGCGGGACTTGTCCCGCCACGCGGTCATGTCATCCAGGGCAGCTTGCCCATGTCGACATTGCCGCCAGTGATGATGACACCCACGCGCTGGCCGCGGAAAATCTCGGGGTTCTTCAGGATCGTGGCCAGGGGCACGGCGCAGCTGGGTTCCATGACGATCTTCATCCGCTCCCAGGTCAGGCGCATGGCGTCGATGATTTCCTGTTCGCTGGCGGTCAGGATGTCGGTCACATGCTGTGACACGAAATGCCAGGTGTTCTCCTTGAGCGGCACCTTGAGCCCGTCTGCGATGGTGATGGGCGCATCATCGGCGATGATATGGCCCGCCTTGAAGGACCGATAGGCATCATCGGCCTGTTCGGGTTCGGCGGCATAGATCTTTACCCGAGGCGCGATATTGGACAGCGTCAGGCAGCAGCCCGACACCATGCCGCCGCCGCCGATCGGGGCGATGACGCTGTCGAGGCCGTCGACCTGTTCCATCAGTTCGCGCGAACAGGTCGCTTGCCCCGCGATCACGCGGGGGTCGTTGTAGGGATGGACGAAATCGGCGCCCGTTCGGGCGTGCACCTCGGCAAAAACCGCCTCGCGCGAGGTGGTGGAGGGCTCGCATTCGGTGATCGTGCCGCCATAGCCGCGCACGGCGGCTTTCTTGGCCTCGGGCGCCGTGCGGGGCATGACCACATTGCACGGAATGCCCCGGCGGCCCGCCGCATAAGCCAGAGACAGCGCGTGGTTGCCCGAAGAATGGGTGGCCACACCTTTGGGCGCCATCGCATCGCTCAGGCCGAACACCGCGTTGGACGCACCGCGCACCTTGAACGCACCGGCTTTCTGAAAGTTCTCGCATTTGAAGAACAATTCGGCGCCGGTCAGCTCGTTCATGTAGGCCGAGGTCAAAACCGGCGTGCGATGGATGTAGGGCGCGATCCGGGCATGGGCGGCGATCACGTCGTCATAGGTCGGGATTTGCGGTGCGGCGATGTCTTTCATGGCGGCGTTCCTTGTCATTCGGCGGCCAGCGCCAGAGACGCAGCACTTTGGCGGTACACATCTTGCGCGGCGGCGACGCCTGATCCCAGCCGGATGGGCAGATCGAGATCGGCCATCACCATCTCGACCGTGGCCAGACCCGACAGCATCATCACATCCGTCAGGCTTCCCAGATGGCCGATGCGGAACACCTTGCCCGCGACCTGACCGAGGCCCGCGCCAAAGGCCACGCCGTAGCGGGTGCTGGCATGGCTGACGATGCGCGCCGCATCAAAGCCCTCAGGCGTGCGGATCGCGCTGACCGTATCGGAATAAAGCGCGGGCCGCGCGGCGCACAGCTCCATCCCCCAGGCCGCGACCGCGGCACGCACACCCGTGGCGATGCGGGTATGCCGGGCAAACACAGTCTCCAGACCTTCGGCCAGAAGCATCTCGGAGGCGACTTTCAGACCGTTCAGAAGCCCGACCGCGGGCGTGTAGGGATAGCCGTTGGCGGCATAGCCTTTGGCCATGTCGCGGATGTCGAAATAGGTGCGCGCCAGCCCGGCGGTTTCGACCGCCGCCATCGCCTTGGCCGAAAAGGCCGCGATCCCCAGACCCGCGGGCAGCATGAAGCCCTTCTGGCTGCCGGTGATCGCCACGTCGATCTTCCAGCCGTCAAATTCGAAGGGCATCGAGCCGATCGAGCTGACACCATCGACAAACAGAAGCGCGGGGTGACGGGCGGCGTCCATCGCCCGGCGCACCGCCGCGATGTCCGAGCGCACGCCCGTCGCGGTCTCGTTATGGGTGGCCAGAACCGCCTTGATGCGATGCGTGGTGTCGGCGGTCAGGATCTCTTCGAAGCGATCGGCGGGAATGCCTTCGCCCCAAGGGGTTTCCACGATCTCGACCGTCAGCCCATGGCGCTGGCACATGTCGATCCACTTGAGCGAGAACATGCCGTTGCGCGACGCCAGAACCGTGTCGCCCGGCGACAGCGTGTTGGTGATCGCTGCTTCCCAGCCACCCGTGCCGGTCGAGGGGAAAATGAACACCTCGGCGTTGGCAGATTTCAGCACGCGGCGCACGCCGTCGCGGGCAGGGTGCAGAATGTCTTTGAACAGGCTCGACCGATGGTCCAGCGTGGGCATGTCGCATGCCCGGCGCAGGCTTTCGGGCATGTTGGTGGGCCCCGGGATGAAAACTGGGTTCTGCAAGCTCATGACAGCCGTCTCCTTAACGCTTGGACCATCAGGTAGTGCTTGCAGCCCTCACGCACAATTTTTTTGAAATCATTTTTCAAAAATGCTACGGTGCCTGCAAAGTGTTTCCCTTCAATGGGTTGATATTTTTCAAATCGTGAAATCATTTTTCACTGCACTGCAGCGAGGCGCGAATGAACGACCCCGACCCCCCTGATTCCCCGCGCCGTGCGCGCGGCCGCCCCAAGGCGTGGGATGACAAATCGGATCAGAACACGATCAAATCGCTGGATCGGGCGATGGCGGTGTTCGAGCATCTGTCGACCACGACCGGGGCCAGCCTGTCGGAATTGGCCACCGATACCGACCAGTCGCCTGCCACCACCTATCGCATCCTGACCACGCTTGAGGCGCGCGGATTGGTGGAATTCGACGCATCTGCACAGCTCTGGCATATCGGGCCCCGGGCCTTCCTGATCGGGGCGCGGTATCTGCGGCGGACTTCGGTGATGGATCGCGCGCGGCCGATCTTGCGGCGCTTGATGGAGGCCACGGGCGAGACCGCCAACCTTGGCATCGCGCGCGACACCCATGTGATCTTCGTGAGCCAGGTGGAAAGTCACGCTTCGATCCGGGCATTCTTTCCGCCCGGCACCTTGTCGCCCATGCATGCCTCGGGGATCGGCAAGGCGCTTTTGGCACAGATGACCGATGACCGGCTGTCGCGTCATATTGCAACCGCGCCGCTTGATCGCTTTACGGCGCGCACCCTGACCGATCCCGCCGCTTTGCGCGCCGATCTGCAAGACACCCGCGCGCGCGGCTATTCCATTGACGATGAGGAAAAAACCGAAGGCATGCGCTGCATCGCCGCCCCGGTCTTTGACTGGCGCGGCGAGGTGGTGGCGGGATTGTCGGTGTCAGGGCCGATCAGCCGTGTCTCGGCGCGCGAAACCCCGCGCCTGGCCGAAGCGGTGCTGCGCGCGGCGGCCGATCTGTCGGCGGCGCTTGGCGCGGATGTGCCGGCCTAGCCCGGCGGGTGGGGCGATCCGTGTTGGTCTGACCTGTCAAGAACCATCTGGATTTGGCGCGTGATGGTCTTGGGAAAGATTTTCGGGTGTTCCATTTCCTTGGTAGCATGCATCACAGCCAATGTGAGATGTGGGCAGGAAATCACGGTTCAGGCCATCGCCAAATGGGCAGGCCTTTCAACGATCCCGGGCCGCTTGCCCAGCCTTGGCGTGAAGCAGCGCCGCGATGGCCGCCAGCGCCTCGCCCCGGGTGCCGGGGTCGGGAAGTGCTTCGGCTGCCGCAAGGGCGGTCGCAAGGAGGTCGGGCTGGGCGGCGCGCAGGGCGACATCGGCAAGCGTGACAGCCCGAAAGGCAGGGCAGCTGATCTTGTCGGCCTGCACGACGGCCTGGGCCGGCTGTCCCTGCTCTGCGGCAATCGCGGCAGCCAGACGCCGCAGTTCGTCTTGTGGGTCGCCCAAAAAGGGCGGACCAACGAGGCAGAAGGTGTCACTCCCGGGCAATGCCGCGTGAATCGCCATCTCCTCGGCCAGCGCACGCGAGGGGCGCAGACGAGTCAACGCGGCCTCGAGCAGTGCCGGTTCGTTGCGTTGCATCGCCCTGACAGCCGCAGCCGCGATCAGATCGCGCCACATCGCGCGCGGCAGGGCGGGCTGCGGCGCTGCGAGAAGCGCGAAGAGCGCCGCCGGGTCGGGCGCATCCAGCGCGGCGATCCAGGGGGCGATCCGCGCGGGCAAGGGGCTTTCCGGCGGCAAACCGGTCAGAAGCCAGCCCTGCAAGACAGGCGCGATTTCCTTCGGGTCAAGGTGGGACAGCGCTGCCGCGCGGAAGAACACCTGCCGGTCGATCTGAGCTTGCGCCGCAGCAAGAAGACCAAGCCGATAACCCGTGGTTTCCATGTTGGCAGGCCGTTGCGGAAACGGGGGCTCGGGCCAGGGCCGGTCGAGCGTTTGCAGGGCGTCGTCGATGGTGTTGGAGTGCAGTGCCACAACATATCGGTCCGACCGCAAGCCCTTTGCAAGACGGGCCGCGGCTGGCCCGGCCAGCGGGGCGTCCCGCAACAGCGGTGGCAGGAGAATGCTTTTTATTTCCTCGGCAGCACCGCAGTCGATCAGCGCTGCCGTCACCGCGCGGTGGTCAGTGACAAAGACGAATTGACCAAGGCCGCGAAGCGTACGCGGCGATAGCCCGGCCGTGGTGGGGCAGGCCGGGCCAAGCTGGGCCTCGGCTACCCAATCCGCCCACTGCGCGACCTCTTCGGGCGCACCAAGTTCGGCGCCATCGGCGCGCAGTCGGGCGCCCTCGCCCCTCAGGACGCGATGGATCACGATCCTTCTCCTTAGATCTTCCCAGGAAACTTCCGTTTTGGCCCCGGCCGCGGCGCCGACGACCAGGCTTTCCGTCAGAAAAGCGCGTGCGGCAGCCAGATCACCGGCCGCATCGAGGCCGACGGCGACCGACAGCAACGCGGACTTAATCCGGCCACTTTGCTGCAGCGCGCGGTCTCTCAGCGCTGCCGCAGCGGCGACCTGTCCCGTGGCACCTAGGATGTAGCCAAGACCGGCTGGTGCAGAACGTATGCCTTCGGCCCGGGTGAAGAAATCCTGCAAGTTCCCGGCCGCAGCGGCGGCGACGCAGGCTGCGCTGGGCGCGGTGCGACACGCGGGATCGAGCGCCGCGGCGGGCGTGGCAAGTAGGATCAGTAAAAGAGCGGCCACACCGCGACGCCACGGTGGCCGGGCTGCATCGAACCGGTGCTGTGCGAAAATGGTCCGTAGAGACTGCCCCATCGCGCCTTTGCGGCGCCCACTCAGCGGCTGGGCACAAGGCGTCGTGACGGCGGTCTGCCGCCACATGCGCACGTCCCCCGCCCTAGCGGAGCCTGATCGCCCGGATGCGAGATTCTGGACCGGCAGGAAACCCTGAACCACCATGTACCCAAGTCACCTTGTACGTGAGTTCAGTGAAGCCAAACTGCGTTTGTGGATAAAGCGATTCCTTGTCGCGGGGCCCTGTCGCCGACGCGCAAACGGCGCGGTTTTGCGTGACTGAAAACGGGGCCTGCGCCAACCTCGGTCGGGGTGCTGAAGATGGCTCCATTGCTTTAACGTCACGATCCGGTCAAAGCGGAGCGTATGACCACCTGACGTCCCAGAAGCCCGTAAATGGAGGCGAGTACCGGAATCGAACCGGTCTACACGGATTTGCAATCCGCTGCGTAACCTCTCCGCCAACTCGCCGCCGGGGTGGTGTGTGTTGAGGTAGCCCAAGCGCGCGCGCCGTGCAAGGCGCGAAAGGGGAGAAACGTCGCATCGCGCCATCCGCCCGTTGCGCGCGCGCGCGGGCTGTGCGAAGACGGGATTGGAAAAACTAGACGGATTGGTTCAGTTCCCATGGCCGACTTCGCCGAACGCCGCCGCATCATGGTCGACACACAGGTTCGGCCGTCGGATGTGACCAGCTTTCCGATCATCGACGCGATGCTGTCTGTCCCGCGCGAGGGTTTTGTGCCCGATGCCGTGCGCGATCTTGCCTATGTCGGCGGCCCTGTCGCGCTGACGCCCACGCGCCAGCTGATGGAGCCGCGCACGATCGCCAAGATGCTTCAGGCGCTGGATGTGACGCCCGCCGATCTGGTGCTGGAGATCGGCCCGGGTCTTGGGTACGGCACCGCCCTGTTGGCGCGGCTGGCCGAGGCGGTGGTGGCGGTTGAAGAAGACCCAAGCCTTGCCGCCGAGGCCGAGGCTGCGCTGTCGGCGCATGGGGCTGACAATGCCGCGGTGCTGACCGCGCCGCTGACGCTCGGCAGTGCCAGAAACGGCCCCTATGACGTGATCGTGGTGTTTGGTGGTGTCGAAGAGATGCCGCAAGCGCTGATCGATCAACTCAAGGAGGGCGGGCGCATCATGGCGGTTTTCATGGATGCTGCCCTGGGTGAGGCACGCCTGGGCCGCAAGCATCAGGGCGTCGTTTCGTGGCGCATGGAATTCAACGCGACAGCACCGGTGCTTGCGGGCTTCGCCCGCCAACCGGGCTTTGTGTTCTGAAACGGGCCGCGCGCTGTCGCGCGGCGCGCAGAATCCGGGCACGGCCCGGTGCGAAAGGACGTGACGCTATGAAGAACAAGGGTTTGCGGATTGCGCGCATTCTGGTCCTGACCATGGCGGCCATGTCAGCCCCGCTTGCGCCGGCCTTGGCCGATACGCTGCGTGACGCCATGGCCGATGCCTATCGCAACTCGAGCCTGCTCGATCAGAACCGCTATCTGCTGCGCGTGCGCGATGAGGGCGTCAATCAGGCGATGGCAGCGCTTTTGCCGACGCTGAGTTTCGCCGCCGCCTCGTCGCGCGATCTGGTGGCAGGTACCACCACCACAACCGCACGGCTGGTGGCCGAGGTCACGCTGTATGCCGGGCGCTCGCGGGCCAATGCCGTGCGCGCGGCCGAGGAAACGGTGAATGCCGCCCGCCAGCAGCTTGTCGCGCTGGAGGCGCAGGTGCTGGGCGATGCCGTCACCGCCTATCTGGAGGTCTGGGAGGCGCAACAGGTCGTATCCGTGCGCGAGGCCAATGTGCGTGTGCTGACCCAGCAATTGCGCGCCGCCCGCGACCGGTTCGAGGTGGGCGAGGATACGCGCACCGATGTGGCGCAGGCCGAGGCGCAACTGGCCACGGCGCGGTCCAATCTGGCTGCGGCCCAAGGCACGCTCGAGATTTCGCGCGAGCTGTTCAACCTTGCCGTGGGGCGGTACCCGGCGGCGGTGTCGGCCCCCGCAGGCCTGCCCGGTCTGCCAGCCTCGCAAGCACAGGCCGCCGAGCTTGCCCGACAAGATCATCCCGCCATCCGCGCGCTTCAGCACGAGGTGGCGGCCGCGGAGTTCGCCGTGGCGCAAGCCCGGGGGTCCATGCGGCCCAATCTGTCGCTGGAGCTGTCGCGCAGCGAGGTGTTCGAGGCGCCTGACGCCAGACAAGAGGGCAATGGTGCGGCCATCGGCCTGACGCTGAGCCAGCCGATCTATCGCGGTGGTCAGCTTGGTTCGCTGGAGCGTCAGGCCTTGGCACAAGCCGAGGCGGTGCGCTTGGGCCTGAACCGTCAGGTGCAGATCAACCTGCAGCTTTTGGGCAATGCCTATGCGCGTTTCGCCATCGCCAGCGCCCAGATCGAGGCCTCTGACCAGCGCATCAATGCGGCGCAGCTGGCCTTTGACGGCATCCGCGAAGAAGCGTCCTTGGGTGCGCGGACAACGCTTGATGTGCTGGACGCCGAGCAAAACCTGCTGGAGGCGCGCATCAGCCGGATCGAAGCGCAATCGGGTCTTTATGCCGCCGCCTATGGCATTCTGGCCGCGTCCGGGCTGTTGAGTGTCGGGCATCTGCAACTGCCCGTGCCCGAATATGATGCCGCCGCCTATGGCGCGGCGTTTTCGGGCGGGCAGCCGCGGGTGATGTCGCCGCAAGGGGCGCGGCTGGATACCTTGCTTCAGGCGATCGGGCGCCAATGATCGCGCGCCAGCGCGGTCTGGTCTGACCGAGGCCAATGATCGCGCGCCAGCGCGGTCTGGT
>ERZ888423.1120-NODE-1120-length-24702-cov-8.604577_pt1 | contig 24702 bp, 23 predicted proteins | sample MGYA00520523_ERZ888423 | MGnify/ENA primary metagenome ERZ888423 (study PRJEB32303, sample SAMEA104408611) | aquatic metagenome | biome: Brackish water; feature: Pelagic; material: water | place: Baltic Sea | collected 2014-06-08T10:24:00 | depth 30,27 m ...
TCAGTCCGCAACCAACAAGTGGTATGCGTTCTTTCCTCTCTGCAACAAGATGAACTTAGCGTGAAGTACGTCCGAACCCTGCATCGCGTCGAGATCGCCGTCACTTCGGGCTTGCAAAGAGACCTGATTCACGTAGTAGCCGGCAGGGTTTCGGCGTATCTCACCCTTGGATTTTGCAAGGCCAACGCTGACCAACATATCTAGCGGGTCAGCACCGAGCAGATCAGTTGCAAGTAGATGAGTTGAGGGAAGCTCAGCACTCAGTAACAACAGAGCATCCTCCGAAGCCTGCGCTATTGGTGCACCAAAGAGCACTGCCGAGGCAGACTCAATCGGGCCGATAACAGAGGGACCATGCAACAAGCTGCACAGTTCACGAGCCAGGCGTCGCTGCCCCTGCCGCTCCCCTGGTGCAGATGCATGCTCGGCAGCGATCTGTTGGCACTCGCTCACTGGCAACAAGGTCAGACGCAGCAATAGCTGCTCAACGTCGTCATCGGGCAGGTTGAGCAGGTACTGATACAGCCGGAATGGACTCGTCCGTTCTGCGGACAGCCACAGGTTCTCACCCTCGCTCTTGCCGAATTTGGTTCCGTCCGCACGGACAATAAGCGGCGCTGTTAGGCCGTGAACCGAATCACCGGTCCTTCGGCGAACGAGGTCGACCCCAGCGGTGATATTGCCCCACTGGTCCGAGCCTGCCACCTGAAGGTCACAGTCATGATGGGAATGCAGTTCTAAGAAGTCATTTGCCTGTAGCAGCATGTAGGAGAACTCTGTGAACGAGATGCCTGACTCCCGCTGCAACCGGGTCTTGACGGACTCTTTGGCCAACATCGTGTTGATCGTTGCGTATTTGCCTACATCTCGCAGGAAGTCGAGCACCGAGAGGCGCTCCGTCCAATCGCGATTGTCAACGAGACGGGCGCAGGAGTCGCCGGGCGTAAAGTCCAGCAATTGAGTGAGTTGCGCACCGATTGCGACCCTGTTTGCATCGAGCACGGCTGTATCGAGGAACTGTCGCTCATCGCTTCGACCAGATGGATCTCCGATCATTCCGGTGGCTCCCCCGACTAGAGCTATCGGCCGGTGCCCTGCAAGCTGAAAGCGCCGGAGCAGCATGATGGATTGCAGGTTTCCAATGTGGAGCGAGTCAGCCGTTGGGTCAAACCCACAGTAGAGACCCACCGGCCCCTCATCGAGTCGCTTCGCAAGCGCATCAGCATCAGTGGAATCCTGCAGCAAACCCCGAAGCTGGAGTTCCTCGAGCAGTTCTGCTCCCGTAGGCATAGCTAGCAACCTCCAACGATCACGACCAGGACAATGGCAGAGACTGTGGCAACTTCACCGAACGCAGATCACCGACCTGAGTTGACCGGCAGCGGCACCACAACAGGGCCGAATCGTACTCGGCTACCCGCCGAATCAGGGACTCCCCCATTCTGAGGATTCCCTCTGGCAATCAGGAGCCAATGCCACCGCTTCAGAGGCAACTGCAACAACAATGGTGGGGTGCGTTTCTCACGGCCATTTATTCTGATGCTGACGGTCATCGCCGTTACTGCCTCTGCGTGCTCCTCAGCGCGTTCAGCAGCGCCCGTGTTGTTGCCAGTGAACGCCGAGCCTTCTGCTATTTACGATATGCACGGAACGCTCATCACCACGCTTCGAGAAGAGAACCGCTCCTCGGTTCCCCTCGAGCGAATCCCTAGCGTTTTGCAAGATGCGGTTGTTGCTATTGAGGACGCAAGATTCTGGGAACACAAAGGTGTTGACCCACGAGCCGTAGCCAGAGCAGCCAGTTCAAACGCAGCCTCAGGAGAAGTATCCCAAGGCGGATCGACCATCACTCAGCAGTACGTCAAGCTAGCCATCCTGACTCCAGAGCAGACCTTGGGTCGCAAGCTAGAAGAAGCGAGCTTGGCGTTGGCGCTCGAGCGGAACTACTCCAAAGAACTGATTCTTGAGTTGTACCTGAACACGATTTACTTGGGCAACGGAGCGTACGGGGTGCAGGCCGCATCTCAGAGTTACTTCGGCATACCCGTGGAGCAGCTTCGGGTTGATCAAGCAGCAATGCTCGCCGGGATCATCCAAGCACCATCGCGGAACAATCCTCGTACAGACCCAGACAGCGCTCTCAAGCGGCGGAACCTTGTACTCAAGCGCATGCGAGATCAGCAGTACATCACGACTACCCAATATGAAGCTGCGGTCGCTGCTCCAGTGGAGTTAGCAGAACTGCAAGCTCAGACTGAACAGGCTGCATACGCCGCCCCGCACTTTGTGGATGCAGTCAAGGACTGGTTACTCAACGATTCTGACGCACTTGGTACAACGCCTGGAGCGCGGCGAGCGGCGCTCCTTCGAGGCGGCCTCAGCATCACCACCACGATTGACCTCAACTTGCAGAACCAAGCAGAAACCTCGATCGCAGAGGTCCTTCCCGGTCAGGGTGTAGACCCAAAGATTCCCGATGCAGCATTGGTCTCGATTGAGCCAGGCACAGGCTTTGTCAGAGCCATGGTGGGTGGGTACAACTACTTCGGAACGCACTCCTACCGTCAGTCCAACCTTGCAATGGGTTCAGGACGTCAGACAGGGTCCACTTTTAAGCCCATCGTGATGGCCACTGCGCTCGATGCCGGAGTATCACCGAGCAAGCAATTCGCATCGCCTGGTAGCGCCCGCTTCAACATCCCCGGTGGTGTCTGGAGCGTGAAGGGCGGAGCCGGGTTGGGATCAGGCACGATGCGTGACTGCGCCGTGGTGTCCTCGAACACCTGCTTTGCAAACGTCATTCAGGACCCCGCAGTTGGGCCCGAGAAGGCCAACGAGATGGCCAAGAAACTTGGCATTGTGTCCACCAAGCTTGTTGCCACGCCGGCAATGGTGCTTGGGCCGAATAACACCACTGTTGAAGATATGGCCGACGTCTACGCCACCTTTGCAAACGCCGGGGTACGCGTACCGCCAACGGTGGTTACAAAAATCACCGGTCCTGACGGTTCGGTTATCTACCAGCATGCTCATTCACAATCCAAGGCGATTGAGCCAGCGGTTGCCGCTCAAGTCTCAACTGCGTTGCAGGGTGTGATTGCGGGCGGCACTGGAACCGCCGCGAATATCGGCAGAGAAGCAGCAGGCAAGACCGGGTCAGCACAGAACAACACCGACGCTTGGTTTTGCGGGTATGTGCCTCAACTCGCGACGGCAGTTTGGGTGGGGTTTGCCGAACCACGGGCCAACAAGTCGGGGCAACGCTCCTTGGTATCGATGACAAGCCCAAACACTCGTATCACTGTCTTTGGAGGAACCTATCCGGCCAGAATTTGGGCAAGCTTCATGAAAGGGGCTCTGGCCGACACGCCGGAACTCCCTCTGATTGCACCAGTACCCCCAGAGGTCACGACCACCACCGTTGCCGCTCCCAACGCATCAGTTCTGGCGCCGGTACCTGCGAATTCATATGTCGAGGTGCCAGACCTAGAGGGAATGTCTCTGTCGGCTGCTAAGAGCGCACTCGAGAAACTTGGGCTGAGCTCCGAGAGCGTGACGGTCTTTTCGGCCACTGAGGCAGCAGGTTCGGTCACCGCTCAGAGTCCTCGACCAGGGTCCAAGCTGCGTGCGGGATCCTCAGTCTGGATTGAATCAATTGCACCGCCTACAACCACGACGACAACAACAACCACGATTCCCGCAGCGTCAACCACCACTGTGGCGGGTGGGGGAAAGCCCTCTTCGCCCAGCACGACTCGAGTCAGCCCAAGAGACTAAGCGGCCGCGATACCACCCTGTCCCAGACGCGGTGACAAGATACCTGCCACATGGAACCCCCCAACACTTCAAGCAACCCGCAGCCAGTCGGCGCTGAACCCGATGACCAACAAGCGCCCCCTAAGCGCCGGCGGCTCACCTATTTCATAACGCTGTTTGCCATCCTCGCTCTGATGGGCGGTTGGGTCTACTTAATATTTTTCTACGACCCAGGTCTGATGATCGACGAACTTGCTGACCCCACCTTCCCTACTCAAGCCGAGAAGATTTGTGCGGCATCTGTAGCCGAGATTGAGAAACTCCCTCTTGCCAATCTGGCCTCCACTCCAGCGGAGCGAGCCGGCAATGTAGCGACCTCAAACACCATCCTTCGTCAGATGATTCAAGACCTGCGCCCAATCGCTCCGAGCGAACCCAGCGAGGTAGCCAAGGGAGTAACCGAGTGGCTCAATGATTGGGATACCTACATCGGTAACCGTGAGGATTACGCGGAGAACCTGCGCAAAGACCCCGAGACTCGCTTCTTGGAGTCGACCAAGGGAAGCAGCACAAAGGGAATCACTCGGGCAATCAACGGCTTTGCTCGCGTAAACCGAATGGAGTCCTGCACCACTCCAGCTGACCTCAGCTGAGTCCCTCTACTGGGCTGAGTCATCCTGGACTGAGCTCAGGTCCTGTTGAGCTATCTGCCACAGCGCCTGATGGCCGAGTCCTGGTCCTGATCGCTGCGAACTGAACCTCGTTAGGTCTGACCGTTGCTGCGGTACTGTTCGAGCGCTTCTAGTCCGGCAGTACATAATCGGACGAGGCCCGGTTCATCAGTCAGTTCGGCTAGCTCTTGTGGGGTTACCCAACGCAATGCTTCGGATTCGTGATTCTTATGCGCGATTGCGCCTTCCGGGGCGAGCACCACAAACCGCAAGTCAAGGTGAAGATGCGAGTCCATATCTCCTCGTGCCGGAATCCGATGGATGTCTAGATCCACTGCTGGCAGCAACACTGCCAGCCCCTCGATTCCAGTCTCTTCAGTTGCCTCACGCAGGGCAACGGCTGCCAACTCATGGTCTCCGTCGGCATGACCACCCGGCTGCAGCCAGCGCTGCAACTTGGCATGAAAGAGCAACAACACATGCGTTCCAGCGTTGTTGACAACAAGTGCTGATCCCGTCAGATGACCCGGCATGGTTGTTCGATCAGCTAGAGCCACACCGTGCTCGGTGAGCAGGCTCAGAATCTGCTCGCGCTCACTGTCGCGTTCGGAGTCGTTCCAGATCGCCTGTTCGATACGAAGCCGAGACTGTGCAGGATCCTGCGATGACGCAATATCTGGATGTCCCTGAGTTAGCGGAGTTTGGCTATTCACCAAGAGACCAGCGGGCGCGCTCCGCAGCGACGCGCTCCCGGAGTTGTTCACGCTGACCTGCAACGGGGCCGGGGCCGGCACCGCCTGGGGTGCTGCGCTGCTGAACCGAGACACCGGGCTGCAACAAGGCCACACCGGCATCGCCAAGAAGAGGCTCGGCCTGCACCAAGTCGCTCAGGTCGACCTTGTCATCAATTGAGGTGCGCACGAGCGCACCCACCACTGCATGAGCGTCCCGAAAGGGCAGACCGTTGCGAACCAATAACTCGGCCAAGTCGGTTGCGGCGGCATATGGGGAATCTGCTGATTCAGCCATCCGCACGAGATCGAACTGAAGCGTTGCGTACATGCCAGTCATTGCACCCAGCCCCAGACGCACCGTGTCGAGGGCATCAAAGAGCGGCTCTTTGTCTTCTTGCAGATCGCGGTTATACGACAGCGGCAATGACTTGAGCGTGGCCAAGAACCCCGTTAGGTCTCCGATCAGGCGACCAGCTTTCCCCCGAGCTAGTTCTGCGATGTCCGGGTTCTTTTTCTGCGGCAACATCGACGACCCCGTTGCGTAGGAATCGTCAAGGCGAGCAAAGCCAAATTCCTCGGTGGTCCACAGCACGATCTCTTCGCCCATTCGCGACAGATGCACGCCCAGCAGTGTCAGCACAAAGAGCGACTCGGCAACAAAGTCTCGATCGGATGTGGCATCCATCGAGTTTTCAAACCTGCGCGCAAAACCCATGTCTTGAGCAGTGCCATCAGGGTCGAGCGGCAGTGAACTGCCTGCAAGGGCACCGGCACCTAGCGGCGAGACGTCGAGTCGAACTCGGGCGTCGGCGATTCGATCAACGTCACGCAAGAGTGCCCATGCATGCGCCATCAGATGGTGAGCAAGGAGCACCGGCTGGGCCTGCTGCAGATGCGTATAACCCGGCAGGTATGCAGCATCTTTGCCGGTACCAGCCTGATCTGCCCGTGTGGCTAAAGCTTCAATCAGGTCAAGTGTGCGGGACGCAATCACTGCGAGTTCACGTTTGACGTAACTACGAAACGCAGTGGCTACTTGATCATTGCGCGAGCGACCAGTGTGAAGCTTGGCTCCCGCTGAACCGGCGATCTCGGTGACTCGCCTCTCAATAGCGGTATGGATGTCCTCGTCGGATTCCACAAAGGCAAGTTGCCCCATGCGGAACTCCATCTCTACTGCATCAAGCGCGCCAAGCACTTGACCGAGTTCCTCCTCGGTCAGCAACCCGCCACGATGAAGGCCACGCACATGAGCCTTTGAACAACGCAGATCATCAAAGATGAGCCGTTGGTCGTAACTCAGACTCTGCGTGAAAGCCACCAACTCTGCGGCCGGGCCGGTATCAAAGCGTCCATGCCAGAGTTGCTTGCGCTCCTCGGTCATCAGCTTTGCGATCCTGGGCCTTGCACTGCCGACCAGGTCTGAACGCCAAGACCCCACAGGCGCACAAAGCCCTCGGAGTCTGCGTGACGGAAGCGATCAGCGGAGTCATAGGTGGCAAGGCCATAGTCGTAGAGGGACTTCGGTGCACGACGCCCGACCACTACGCAACGGTTCGGTTCTAACCTCAGCCGAACATCGCCAGTGACGAACTCCTGTGAGGACTCGATAAAGGCATCAAGCGCCAAACGCAAGGGCGAAAACCACAGCCCGTCGTAAACCATCTCTGCGTAGCGGTGCTCTAAACGTATCTTCTCTCGCTGCAAGTCACGTTCCAAGGTGATTGCTTCCAAATCCGCATGGGCCATCATCAGTGCCAGCGCGGCCGGAGCCTCATAAGTCTCACGGCTTTTGATTCCGACTCGACGGTTCTCGACCATATCGAGGCGACCAAAGCCATAGGAGCCAACGATGTGATTCAACTGGATGATCAATTCGAACAAGGACAATGCCGAGCCATCAAGGGCAACCGGGACTCCCTGATCAAACGAGATGGTGATCTCACGAGGTTCCGTTGCAGTGAGTTGAGTCATCTGCCAAACGCCGGCAGGTGGTTCAGCCCAAGGGTCCTCCATCTCACCGCACTCAATCGCTCGGCCCCACAAATTGTCATCAATGGAATAGAGCTTCTCTTTTGTGGCGCCAACGGGGATGTTGTGCAGTGCCGCGTATTCAATTGAATCCTCACGGCTAAACCCCCAGTTCCGCACCGGTGCAATGAGTTCAAGGTCTGGCGCAAGCGCCATAGAGGACACCTCGAAGCGAACCTGATCGTTGCCTTTTCCAGTGCATCCGTGAGCAATTCCGTCGGCACCATATTTGCGAGCAAGTGCAACTTGGTGCTTGACAATCAGTGGCCGGGACAGTGCCGAGACCAGCGGATACTGCTTCTCGTAAAGTGCATTCGCCTTGATGATGGGAGCTAGATACTCGTCAGCAAACTCTGCACGAAGGTCGAGTTGTTCATAGGCAATCGCTCCAGCGCCGAGCGCCTTTTCACGATTACCTTCCAAGGTTCCCTCTTGGCCGACGTCTGCCGACAGGCAGATGACTTCCAGACCAAGGTTCTCGATCATCCAGCGCACTGCAACTGAAGTATCAAGACCACCTGAATAGGCCAGTACGACTCGCTTTGCCATCAGAATTCTCCGTTTCGGTGCAGGCTCAGATTGAACCCAGTGAGGTTATAGAAAGAACTACTCGCGCTCTGACTCATTAGGTGAGCCCGGCGAGATCGTGAATTAAGTCAGCTACGAAAGCGCCCTGGGCCTCACGTGAGATCAACAGCAGCGTGTCATCTCCTGCCAGGCTGCCAATGACACCCTCGACACCGGCGCGGTCGATTGCAGATCCCACGACATGAGCCGAGCCAGGTGGTGTGCGCAGGACGACAAGATCTCCCGAACGCTCAACCTCTACCACCCAGTCCCCCAGCACCCGCCGAAGGTGGTCCTGTGGGGCAACTTGCGCCTTTGGCATCTCGGGGATGGCATAGGCAGTTTCACCGCCCGGAATGCGCACCTTGATAGCACCGAGTTCTTCTAGGTCGCGAGAGACCGTCGAGACATTGACCTCGACTCCAAGTGTGCCGAGTAGCTCAACGAGGTGAGCCTGATTGGTGACGCGATCCTTTTCGAGCAGGCCTGCAATGAGGTGCTGGCGTTGAGCCTTATTTGTTCGAGTGCTCATGCGGCACCATCGGTGAGCAACCAGTGCATCAGGCCTCGAGCCGTGTGCATGCGATTCCAGGCCTGTGGCCACACCCGACTCTGTTTGCCGTCAAGGACTTCATCGGTCACCTCATCATTGCGATGCGCTGGCAAGCAATGCAGGAACACTGCGTTACTCGCAGCTTCGGACATCAGTTGAGCATTGACCTGCCAGGCGGCAAAGGCTTTGGTGCGCACCTGCTGTTCCTCCTCTTGGCCCATTGAATACCAAGCATCGGTGTAGACGACCTGAGCGCCGGCCACAGCCTGATGTGGGTCCTCAATCAGACTGAGCGAGGCGCCCACCTGATCGAACTGCGCAACAGTGGCGGCGTCGAACCCATAGCCCGGCGGGTTGGAAACCCGAAACTCAACTCCAACGAGTCCACAGGCCAAACCCAGTGACTTTGCAACGTTGTTGGCATCGCCCACATAGGCAACGGTCAGATTTTCGAAGCTTCCAAACGCTTGTCGAATGGTCAACAGATCCGCTAGGGCTTGCACGGGGTGGGCCTCATCAGAGAGCAGGTTGATGATTGGCACTGTGGCAGTGGCCGCAAGTCGCTGAAGCTTGTGGTGTTCAAACACCCGCGCACCAATAATCGATCCGTACCCGGAGAACAACCGTCCAAGATCCTCGGCGGACTCACGTGTGTCGATGCCGATCTCTTCGCTGCGCAAGGTAACGGGGTGGCCGCCGAGTTGCACCACAGCCATTTCCATAGAGGTGCGCGTGCGTGAAGAGGGCTTCTCGAACAGCAGCATTGCGCCTTTGCCTGCAAGTACAGCCGATAGGTCTTCCTGCTCAGAACGATCCAGAACCTGCAGTAGTTCAGTCGCAGTCAGATCATCGATTTCTAACAGGCTCCTCATGATGTTGCCCTCTGTTCGTGCTCTGCCTTCTGTTCGTGCTCTGCCTGCAACTCGGCAAAAACTGCGCTGAGCGCACTGACTGCTTGTTGAATCTCATCTTCAGAGATCAACAAACTCGGTGCTAAACGAATCGCCGTTGGGGTAACCGCGTTGACCACCACTCCTTGGTCAAGCAACTGCGCAGCTGCACGTGTTGCTGCTGCCTCGCCGAGCAAGTCTTCGTCAAGCTCAACAGCTAGGAGCAGGCCAAGGCCGCGCACCTGAGTTACTGCAGGAAGTGCCTGCAGTTGCTCAACGAACTTTGCACCGGCAACGGTTGCCTTTGCAGGCACATTCTCTTCCTGCATCACCCGCAGCACTGCGCGGGCGGCTGCGGCGGCCAATGGCTGGCCACCAAATGTCGTTGCGTGATCCCCAGGCTGAAACGCTGCAGCGACATCTGTCCGCGCCCAACAGGCGCCAATGGGAACGCCGTTCCCAAGAGCTTTTGCCATCGTCACCACATCGGGTTGTACCTGCATATGTTGGAAGGCGAACCAACTTCCGCAGCGGCCAAGCCCCGTTTGCACCTCATCCACCATGAACAAAATGCCGTGCTCATCGCACAACCTACGTACTGCTTGGAAGTACTCGACGGTTACAGGATTTACTCCACCCTCGCCCTGAACTGCCTCAAGCAAGACTGCAGCAACTGTGTCATCGAGTGCGGCCTCGAGTTGGTCGATGTCACAGAACTCTACGTGGCGAAATCCCTCTGGCAGCGGCTGAAACGCAGCGTGCTTTGCAGGCTGCCCCGTGGCATGCAGGGTGGCCAGAGTCCGCCCATGAAAGCTACCGAGAGCGCTGAGTACCACGTGACGGCCGGGGCCGCCGAACTTGCGAGCAAGCTTGATAGCGGCTTCGTTCGCTTCGGCGCCTGAGTTTGCAAAGAACACCTGTCCACCACCGCCGAGCAATGAGTCCAGTGTCTGAGCAAGAGGTGCTGAATGTTCGGTCCCAAACAGATTGGAGACGTGCAACAACTTCTGGGACTGCTCGCACAGTGCTTCGCTGACGGCTGGGTGACTATGACCTAGCGAGGTAACTGCCAGACCAGAAAGCAGGTCAAGGTACTGCTTGCCCTGAAGATCCCAGAGCCAAGAGCCTTGGCCGCGAACAAACTGCACCGAGGGTGGCCCATAGGAGGGCATCAGTGGGCAGTGTTGCAGTTCTGTTGAGGCTCCCATGGCCTGAGCATGAGTTGTTGCGGGAGTCATTCTGGATCCGATTCTGAGAGCTGGGCTGATTGTGACTGGGCTGATTGTGACTGGGCTTGTTGGGGTTCGCTTGCTTCGACCATTGTCCCGACTCCGGCACGGGTCAGAAGTTCGAGCAGCAGGACATGTGGCAGGCGCCCATCAATCAGGTGGACTGACCCCACGCCATTTTCGATGGCTCGGATACACCCGGCCATCTTGGGAATCATCCCGCCCGAGATCACTCCGCTTGAGATGAACTCACGCACTTGATCGGTGGTGACTCGAGGAATGAGCGAATCCAAATTGTTGACGTCTTCAAGCAGGCCAGGAACATCAGTCAGAAAGATCAATTTCTCTGCGCTGAGACATTGCGCAATTTCTGTTGCAGCGTCATCAGCGTTGATGTTGTAGGTCTGGCCAGACTCATCGACCCCGACGGTTGCGATTACGGGAATCAGGTCCATCGACAGCGTCCGCGTAATCAGTTCAGGGTTGACCTTGGTGACTGCTCCAACAAACCCGAGAGCAGGGTCATGCGCCTTGGCAGTCAGCAAACGCGCATCGGTTCCCGACAACCCAAGCGCAACCGGACCAAAGGTATTAAGTGCCGTGACAATGTCGGCGTTGACCTTGCCCATCAGAACCATCTGCACGACCTCGAGAGTCTCTGCATCGGTAACGCGACGGCCGTCGATAAAGGTGGACTCTTTGCCCATTCGCTTGAGCCACTCACCGATTTGTGGGCCACCGCCATGCACCACCACTGGCTTCATCCCGACCCGGTGCATCATGACGACATCTTTTGCAAAGTCATCGAACAACTCGGGACTCGACATTGCATTGCCGCCGAACTTGACTACGACGACAGCTCCTCGAAACGCCTCGATATATGGCAAAGCCTGCAGCAGCACATCCACTGCGATCTCTGGATCACGACGCGGATCAACGCTGCTTGGGGTTTGTGAACTGTTCTGCTGGCCTGAACTGTTCTGCTGGCTCATGGGTACGTCCCAACTTGTTGAAGACCAGCAGTCTCATCTAATCCAGATGCCAGATTGGCGCATTGCACCGCAGCACCTGCGGCTCCCTTACCCAGGTTGTCGATGGCACACAGTGCAATCACTGTTGAGGTGCGCTCATCAACACGAGCAGTGATATGCGCAGAGTTTGACCCAAGCGTTGCCTTAGTAGACGGCAAGCGCTCTGAGACCACGACGAACGGCTCATTGGCATAGAAGTCGCTGAGTACTTGAAGGACGTCCTCGGTGCTCAGGGAAGCGTCAACAGGCTGCGCGTAGCAGGTTGCCAAAATTCCGCGACTCATGGGTGCAAGGTGAGGTGTGAAGAGCACCGTGGCTCCAATGTTCATCTCCATCTCTGGAGTGTGGCGATGATTCATGAGCCCATAGGCAGTGAAGTCTGAGTCCACGGCGCAAAACGTCGTGTTCGGCTTTGGCGGCCGACCAGCCCCCGAGACTCCCGATGCAGCGTCCACGATGATTCGGTCAGTCTGTATAAGCCCTGCCCGAACTAACGGCACGAGGGGTAGCGATGCTGCTGTGGGATAACACCCAGGCGTGGCAATCCGCGTTGCCGTTTGCAACTGCTCGCGATGCAACTCCGGAAGTCCGTAAACAAAGCTGCTGAGCAGATCGGGCTGCGTATGCGCCTCTCCGTACCACTGCAGGTACTCAGCCGAAGTCTTGAGACGGAAGTCGGCTCCAAGATCGACAATCAGCCGCACGCTGTCGATCAACTGAGGAACAATTCCCTGGCTCGCCCCGTGAGGTAGCCCCAAGAACACCACCTCGACCGAATCGAGCAACTCAGTAGACCAAGCATCAAAGACCATCCCCGGGTAGGCCGCTGCCAAACTGGGGTACAGCTCTTCAATTGCAGTGCCGGCCATGCTGTCACCGGTTGCAAATTTCACCTCAAACTCCGGGTGCTGAGCCGCTAAACGCAACAGCTCTGCGCCAGTGAATCCGGATGCTCCAACGATGCCAATAGGAATCATGAGTTCACCTTAGCGCATTCTCGTGCATCATTATGCAATATCTTGCGATAATGTTGATTTCGGCCTTAGTCCCGCAGACGTCCACCATGATGCTGTTCAATCTGATCGATCACCTGTAGGCGGACCACAGTTACTTCTTCATCGGTAAGAGTTCGATCTAAGGCTTGAAAGCGCAGGCGAAACGCCAAGCTCTTCAATCCGGCCCCGAGTTGCTCAGAACGAAACACGTCGAAAAGTTCGACTCGAGCCGCTACCCAGCCAGAGCTACCGGCGGTTGGGGTGGACCGCAGAATCGTCGCTCGAACAGACTCAGCTGTGACCTGCTCATCCACCACAAAGGCCAGATCCATATCGCTAGATGGAAACCTGCTGACCAAAGTCGCTTGAGGTACCACCGAAGGAATCTGCAACAGCACGTCAAGATTTAACTGAAGCCAAGCCACGCGCTGCTCGATTCCATAAGCCTGGAGCACATCAGGGTGAACTTCACCGACAACCCCAATTTCTTGGCCGGCGAGCAGCACAGTTGCTGCACGACCTGGGTGCAACCCGGCAAGTTCCCCGGCTACGAGTTCCACGGCTAGCGAAGCAGGCTCAAGTCCCCAACGATTGACGCTAGCAAGCAGCACTTGCAGCAGTTCGACTGCGGCACCACCCTCTTTGGCCGCGAGCACAACAGCTAAGTGTTCGGTCTCTCCGGCAAGCACCCGATCGAGCTTTGCCGATTCAACAGGATCAGCAATGACGCGCTCGCCTACTCGAAAGACTCGACCGAGTTCATAGAGTTCCACGCTGTTTTGCCGATGACTTGCGTTGTACGCAACGGCTTTCAATAGCCCGGGCAGGAGGGAAGTGCGCAACACCGACTCTTCGGCGACGAGGGGGTTTGCCAATAAGAGTCCGTCGGCAGCTAGGCCTGCTCGTTCCAAATCACCGGGTGCCAAGAATGGAACCGGCATGGCCTCTGTCAGGCCAGCACCTACAAGCGCGCGACGCAAGCAACGTCGATCGAGTTGCCGCTGCGTCAGTTCTCCTGCATGCGGAGATGTTGGAATGGTCTTTGGGATTCGAGCCATGCCGTAATGGCGGGCAACCTCTTCAATGACATCTACTTCGATGCTCGAATCCGGCCGCCAAGTTGGCACCTGCACCAGTAGCTCTTCACTATCGCCAGAATCTTGGACAGGCTCAGTAACAAATCCAATTGGATCAAGTAAGCCCTGGACCTGTTCACGGCTCAGGGCTGTTCCAAGCAGGCCATTCACCTTGTTCAGACGAACTCGAATCCTTGCAGCCTGCGGAAGGTTGCCCGCAACATCGTTTTGATCTGGATGGAGCTGAGCTGGGGAGATTGCCGAGAGCAGTTCAGCAAACCGACGGCCCGCAAGTGGTGCCAACTCTGGGTCCACACCACGTTTAAATCGGAGCGATGCCTCGGAGTGCAGGTTGAGTCGGGTGGAGGTGGCTGCGACGGCCTCAGGGTCCCACCATGCGAGTTCCAACAAGACATCTGTGGTGGTCGAGGAAATTTCCGTTGAGGCACCACCCATGACCCCTGCGATGCCTACTGCTGCATCTGATCCATCAGCAATCACGCCATCTGCTGCAGTCAGGCTGCGAGTGACGCCGTCCAGAGTCAGGATCTGCTCCCCCTCTGTTGCCCATCGCACCCGCAGTTCCCCCGAAGGAAGCTTGGAAAGGTCATAGGTGTGATTCGGCTGTCCTAGTTCGAGCATGACGTAATTGGACACGTCAACAACGTTGTTGATTGGACGCATACCAGCTGCGATGAGCCGCTGAGCCATCCAGCGCGGCGACTGCCCTAGCTGCACACCAGAGATCACTCGGGTGACAAACCGTCCGCAAAGCTCAGGGGCAAGAATCTGCACAGAGGACTCCACAGTCGCGGATTCCCCTGCTGTCGGGGGGCTGTACTCAGTCAGTGCGAATGGCACACCTTGGCGCGCTGCGAGGTCCCTCGCGACACCCATAACGCTCAGCGTGTCGGGCCTGTTCGGAAGTACATCAAACTCAAAGACGACGTCCTCACGCAGATCGAGTGCCTCGGTTATGGGCAGACCAAGAGCAAGATCCGGCGGAAGGATCAGAATGCCTTCGTGGTCATCGCCAATCTCCATCTCGCGGCCAGAACACAACATGCCGTTACTCGCTTGGCCACGCATCTTGCGAGGTGCGATGAGCATTCCCGAAGGCATCTCGGTACCAATTGTGGCGAGGGGGACACGGTCACCCACAGCCATATTGGTCGCCCCACAACAGATCTGCAGAGCTTCACCATCACCTAGATCGACATCAACCAAACAGATCTTGTCGGCGTCGGGATGAGGGCGAATCTCGAGCACCTGAGCTACGACAATGCCACCAAGGGAGGTACCAATCTGATGGATGGACTCAAGTTCCATACCAAGGTCAGTGAGTTGAATGGCAATCTCATCGGTCGTGCCCGTGATGGGGGCAAACTCGCGGAGCCAAGAGAGAAGCACCTTCATGTTGTGTGGTCCATTGGTGAGTCAGTTCAGTCGGGTATCGGGTGGGATCAGCGCAGTATCAGAATTGCGAGAGGAAGCGAACATCATTGGTTACGAACTCGCGAAGGTCTTCAACCCCGTAGCGAATCTTGGCTAGGCGGTCGATTCCAAAACCAAAGGCGAAGCCTGACCACTCCTGTGGATCTAGGCCGCCAGCTCGCAGAACATTGGGGTGCACCATCCCGCAGCCACCGACTTCGAGCCATGACCCATCAGCTGCCGAAATATCGAACTCTGCTGAGGGCTCAGTGAATGGAAAATAAGAGGGCCGCAAACGACTTGTCATCTCATCGCCGAAATAGGCTTTAACAAAGCTCTCGATGGTTCCCGCTAGGTCGCCCATCGTGATGCCTCTGTCGATAACGAGCCCTTCGATCTGATGGAAAACCGGAAGGTGCGTGGCATCAGCGGTGTCTCGCCGATAAACCCGACCGGGGCACACGACATAGATCGGTGGACCCGAACCATCACGCACGGCGCGCAGCATGGATCGAATCTGCACCGGGGAAGTATGCGTGCGGAGCAGAAGCTGTTCCTCGCCAAGGCCTTCTAGTTGCGATGAATCCAGATAGAGGGTGTCCCAGAGCGATCGAGCGGGGTGCGCAGGAGGCAGATTCAGAGCCTCAAAGTTGAACCAATCGGTTTCGACCTCGGGACCATCGGCAACGGTGAACCCCATCGAGCAGAACACGTCCTCAAGGCGTTCCCAGGTTTGTGTGATCACGTGACTATGACCAACAGTTGCTTTCGCAAGCGTCTCAGTTAGATCAACGCGTTCAGTGGCAAGCTGGGCTGCGCGAGCAGCTGACTCGAGCTTCGACCTTGAGTCTTGCGCTGCAAGTTCGAGCTGCTGCCGGGCGGCGTTCATCTGCGAACCAAGCGCTTTGCGCTCTTGTGGTTCGAGGTCCCGGAACGAAGCCTTCATGCCGCTCAGCAGAGACTGCGGCCCAAGGTATTGCAGTTCTAATTCGTGAATCTCGGCGAGCGATTCCGCAGCAACAAACGCGGCAGCACCCTCAACGGCAATCTGTTGTGGGTCAACTGTCATTCCTAGGTGTCCTGCATCTTGGTGTTCGGCCTCGGAGTCATTCTTGTTTCTCAGTCAGCGGCAAGGTTCCGGCCGCGGATTCAAAATGTACTCCGGCTGTTCGACGTTGACGCGCAGCCTCAAAGAGAAATACTGACCCTGCGACAGCAGCGTTCAACGACTCAACTTGACCATCCATCGGAATCGAGACCGCAAGGGTGCACTGCTGAACCAGATTCTGATCTAAGCCATGGGCCTCGCTACCCAACAACAGTGCACCAGCGGCTTGAAGAGGTGCTTGTTCAGCGAGTATCCCCGTACCGACCACCGTGGCCCAGGTTGCAAGTCCCGCCGAGGAACAGTCTGTCAACAACTGTTCGACGTCAACGTTCTCGGCTACTGCCACACGGAACACTGCGCCGGCTGTAGCTCGAACCGTCTTTGGGTTGTAGAGATCCACGGTCCGTTCAGTCATGACGACCCCGGCGCAACCAGCCGCCTCGGCTACGCGGATGAGGGTGCCTGCGTTTCCCGGATCAGCTAGTTCCACAAGCACCAGGAGCGGCCTGTTCGTGGCCACGGCCTGAGCAATCAAGTCTGCAACATCAGCTTGTCGCTGCTTTGCGACCGCCACCATATCTTGGGGTGCTGCAACCTCGAGAACCTTACGTAGGGCACCTCTGGTGACTTCCTTTACCCGAACCTGTGCTGCACGTGCAGCCCAGATTGCCTCATGGTTGAGAGCTTCGGGCTCAACGTAAATTGACTCGATCTCTGCTTCTGCCGCTAACGCCTCGGCGAGCAAGATCGGACCGTCAATGAGATATGCACCTTCCTCGGAACGCGTACTGCGGCGCCGAGAAAGGCGCCGCAGCCGTTGAAGTTCTGGGTTGGTCGGACTGAGAGCGCTCAGCTCTCGGCTCCTGCAGGCTCACTATCGTCAGCGGACTGCGGGGCAGCGGCAAGAGCGTCCTGCGCCACCTTGACGAGCGCCGCAAAAGCGTCATCGTCACGAACGGCGAGGTCTGCAAGCACCTTGCGGTCAACTTCAACCTCGGCCAAGTTCAGCCCGTTGATGAAGCGGCTATAGCTCATGCCATGAATTCGGCATGCTGCGTTGATGCGCTGAATCCAGAGCCGACGCATCTCGCCCTTGCGTGCGCGACGGTCACGGAAGGCGTACTGCCCTGCGTGCATGACGGCCTCGTTTGCGGACCGGAAGCTGCGGCTCCGGTTTCCGTAATAACCCTTTGCCTTGCCGAGTACGGCGCGACGTTTCTTCTTTGCGTGAACTCCACCCTTGACACGTGCCACTGGGCGCTCCTTCTACTAGATGTGACGAAAAATCAGCTCCGGATCAGCGATCCGGTTGGTCTACAAACCCTGTCGGACTAGAGACTCTGCTGGACTAAAGACCCAGCAACCGGCGAGCACGACGGGCATCACCAGGGGACAACTCGCTAGAGCCAGCAAGGCGACGCTTGCGCTTTGGGGACTTCTTTTCAAGGATGTGATTCAGTCCAGCCTTGCGGCGGGTGATCTTTCCTGTGCCGGTGACCTTGTAACGCTTCTTGGCTCCGGAATGTGTCTTCATCTTTGGCATTGTTTTTCCTCTGTCTGATGCGGATCAGTTGGCTTCACCGACAACGGCCGGCTCTGCTTCGTTTTCTGCTTCTTCAATAACTTCTTGCGTTTCAACTACTTCTTCGACCTCGGCTACAGCCTCGATCTCTGCTTCTAGTTCGATCTCTGCTTCGGCTTCGAGGACTTCCTCAACTACTTCAGCGGTTTCGACTTCTTCTGCGGCTTCTACGGTTTCGACTTCTTGCGCTTCTTGAGCTGTGTGCCCATCGGCGCTGATTCCCACTAGTTCGGGTGCCTCTGGTGTGGCATCCGCCATGATGGCGTCCATACGTTCTTCAGCATGTTCCGCTGCTGCTGCAGCCTCGCTTGCCTTTTTTTCCTGAGCTTTCACCATGTCTTGGGCTTTTTTGTCTGGCCCAAGGACCATGGTCATATTGCGTCCGTCTTGCTTGGCCATGATTTCGACCTTGCCGACATTGACTACCTCTGCTGCTACTCGGTCAAGGATGCGTCGCCCAAGTTCTGGGTGCTGCATCTCTCGGCCTCGAAACATGATCGTTACTTTGACTTTGTGGCCCTCAGTTAAGAACTGAGCAACTTTCCTCGTCTTGGTTTCGAAGTCTCCGCTCCCAATCTTGGGGCGATACTTCATCTCCTTGACAATGATGTTTGTGGCCTTCTTACGCGACTCTTTTGCTCGTTGCTGTGCCTCGTACTTGAACTTGGTGAAGTTCATGATTCGGCAAACAGGAGGTCTGGCCTCTGGGGCCACTTCCACAAGATCAAGATCCATCGATCGAGCGATAGACAGTGCCTCGGGCAAAGATTTGATTCCGAGTTGCTGTCCGTCGGGATCGATTAATCGAACCTCGCGGGCTCGGATCCTGTCATTGGTCCGAGTTTCGTCTCCAGGTGAAGCAGCTATGACTGGTTACTCCTCAACATCACGTCCTTTCTGCAGGGATCGCATTGGATTTAGCACGACTGCTCAAGAACGGCGGCCCAAAAACGAAAGGGGCGAGTGCGCGAGCACCCGCCAATGACCGGCAATCGCAGTGCTGTTTGGCACGGCTATTGTGGGCATATCAGATCCTGATCGCACCTGACGGACTCCCACAAGTGGGATTTCGTGCTGTGGCCAGGAGGGGCGGGAGCCCTCTTGCTCAGTTGTAGCTAGTACTGTAACAGCCTGCTTAGCTCCGAACAGCATTGAGTTTGGATCTTAGAAATCCCCATACGTATAACCGGCAACCAAGACTTTGGAGAATCACCATGAGCTCGCTCTGGACACCCGACGGCGAACGACCAGTTCAGCGAGCTGCTAGCCCGGCCGCAGAGGTGGAAGAAGAACTCAGTGGTGACCCACTTCGGGCCGCTGCTGCAGCAATTGGCGTGGATTTGGATTCCCTCACTGAGGAAGAAAGAAACCAGCTTCAAATCGAGCTCAATGAGATGATGCGAGTACGCAGAGAGGTCGCAGCTACTCCGGCAGCAGAGATGCTGGCCAATTATCTGATGCGGTTCTTTGACTTGGCCACGATCTACTTAGAGGGCGAGCCACCGGCTTTTGCCGAGGCTGCAACAGTCATCGAGGCGTTCCGGTCTGTGTTGGATGGACTCGGTGATCGACTCGGAGAGCACCGTCCAATGTTGACCGAAGCACTCGGTCAACTGCAGATGGTGTTCGTTCAGGTGAAGCAGGGCACTGAAAACGCCTCACCTGACTCCTCAGCCACCTAGGACGTAATCTGCACGGCTTCTACCCTGCCGAGTGTCCCCTGCTTCGGTACAAAGGTGACAGCGGTTCCAACTGCGATGTTGCGAGAGCCGTCTGCGATTGCAGTGCAATGGAAGTTGAACGCAGTGCCCTGAGCGTCAACAACTGTTCCAAGGCCAACGAACTCATCAAAGCTCTGAACTGTGCCTGACTGAGTCGCTCGAGTTGCCATCGGTGTGCTCCCTTACTGCTTCAGCGAAACTCGTGAACCATAAACTCAGTGAACGATTTTGCTCAGTGAGAGCTCGATCAAATCCGTGGCCCCGGCATCTTTTAGCGCCGGAATGAGCAAGTTGATCTGATTCTTGGGAACCACAGTCTCTACTGCATACCCGGCGCCACCATATAGCTCGTTGACGGTCGGGGTCTTCATGGCAGGGAGAACCGCAATGACCTCTTCAAGGCGAGACTTTGCGCAGTTCAACTTGACCAGAACTTTTCCACGAGCTTCCATCACGCCAAGTAGCAAGGTCAGGACCTGCTCCATTGCATGGCGCTTCTCTGGATCCTCATAGGCTGCACGGTTGGCAACGAGTTCGGTGTAGGAAATCAGCACCTCGTCGATAATGCGCAGCCCAGCGGCACGCAGCGCGTTTCCTGTCTCGGTGATCTCGACGATGCAATCAACAATGTCGGGAACCTTGGCCTCGGTTGCGCCGTAGGAGAGCCGGATATCGGCCTGCACTCCCTTGGACTCGAAGTAGCGCTGCGTGATTCCCATGTACTCAGTGGACACTCGCACACCCACTGGCAAGTCCTCGGCACTCTGGTATTCAGAATCCTCGGGAACAGCGAGCACAACCTTGATTGGCTTACTCGTCGCCTTGGAGTAGCGAAGTTCACCCAGGCTGACCACATCAGAACCAGTCTCTTCGATCCAGTCGCGGCCAGTGATACCTAGGTCAAACAGGCCATCGGCTACGTAGCCTGCAATCTCTTGGGGACGCAGGATTCGGACGCTTTCGATGCGAGGGTCGTCAATGGTTGCTTTATAGGCCACCGAGGAACTGCGATGCACTGACAAGTCAGCAGCCTCGAACAATTCCATGGTGGCTTTTTCTAAGGAACCTTTGGGGAGTACGAGCTTGAGCACGCAGCGAGGCTAGCCGCAGCACCACAATGAACAGAACTGAGTTCGGTGTTCTGGCGAACCCTCAGCCAGATTCTCACCAATCAACAGTGGGGACTGCTGGGAAAATCTGTGGGCTTTGCTCCATCAACTTGGCACAATCCCAACTCTGCTCAACGGGCACCAGCACGATCGGACTCTTGTTCAGATCGGGCACTTGGATCCACTCGGCGCGAGTAATGAACATCGGATTTGAGGCCCCAATGATGAGCTGCTCCGAGTTATCAGTAACCGTTCCAATCAGCGACAGGTTCTTTTGCTGGGTGACCTCATACTGAAAGATCTCCCTACGAGCAATGTAAATATCACCCTGCAGTTCTTCGGTCACCTTGACGTGCACCGTTATGCCTGGGTTGCCATCACCGTCATCGTCAACCGTGCGGGGGTCATTCGGATCAGTCGGGAGCGCATCGTTAGCGGGGTCAGCGAACTCAATCCCAATACCCGTTGGAGTCGGCGGCCGCTCAAGATGCAACTTTCCGTTACGCAGGCTTACATCCACCTTTGCGGCGATTGGCTTGATGGCACTAGTTGCAGCATCCGAGATGGTGGTTTCTATCGGTTGGTCACCGCGGTGTTCTGCATGGCAGAAGGACTCAGTAGCCATCAGCGAACCGTCTTTCATAGCCAAGTCCGTAAACCCATAGCTGATGATGAGCGTTTTCATGTCGGTGCTCTCATAGGCCACCACGTCGTAATGCGCATACCTGCCCACTAGGGACTCAACTTGATCTTGAGTGGGCTCACCAGACTGAGCGGCAGGCGAGGCAGCAGGCGAGGCGGCGTCTGCAGTGGACTTCGAGGACGCGTCAGCCTCGGGTTCACTGCTGCTACACGCGCTAGATCCGATCAGCAGCATGGCAAGCACCACTAAACCCGTGGCTAGTGGTCGTATCGATGAATTCATAGGGATTCTCTTTTCTCAACATGTTCACGGGTCAAAAGCAGGGCGCACGTTTAGGCTCTCAAGTCTGTAGTCGTAGAAGTCGGCGAGGATTTTGGTCACATTCTTGTGTCAGCGCCGACTCCAAGAATGCGATCCTCATTAGCCATATGTCACCGTTCCACGTAGGCGTCGAGCGCGTCGCTAACTGCTGTGCCCGCGGGCAACAAGTCCGGGCCAATGCTCAGATCAACCGCTCGTTGGAAGTGATGAATGAGTCGCTCATGCCACCCAATCTGGAAAGGCTGAGCTCCTGGAGATTCAACCGAGGCTTGGATCGGCGCCATATTGGCCTTGTCCTGGGCCATCACGGTGTCAAAGAGTTCTAAGCGTTGCAGGTGCTCCTCGGGCACCTCGTCCCCCTGCCATTCTGGGGCAAACCAGTTGAGTTCAAGCTCGGTGCTGCGCTGGTCTACGGGCCACATGGACAAGAAGGTGAACGCTCCGGTGTCCATCGGCACGACGAGGTTGGGAAAGATGCCAAACGAGGTAGAAGTCTGGCGCCACAGCAGACCAACCGAAGGGTTGTCGTACTGATCAGACACCATGGGAAAATCTCGTAACTCCTCACGCTTCTCAGTCGTGAGGCGGCTGTGACCGTTTGGCAGCATCGACACGGTGACTGACTGGTCGTCGTAGAGCAGCGCCGCGTTATCTGGGTGCACAGTTCTGATGTGGTACACCTCCAAGAAGGCGTCGACCATGAGCTTCCAGTTGGCGTCGACTCGGTGAATTTGCCGACCAACGCGGCGCATGCCCGGGCCGTTGATGTCGAGCATCTGCTCACAGATCGGACCAAGGAAATCAATCAGAGGTTCGGCTTGAGCGTCTTCGTTGATGAACACCCATCCCTGCCAGACTTCGCAGCGCACAGGCACAAGAGCCAACTCATCTGTGTCTAAGTCCACAAAGCTTCGCGAATCGGGAACGGCTTTGAGCTTGCCTTGTGTGTCGTAGGACCAGGAGTGATATTGGCAAGTAAGCCGCTTGGCCACGCCGCAGACATCGCGCGTGACAGGTGCTCCGCGATGACGACAAGAGTTGTAGAAGGCGCGCAAGACATTGTCTTGTCCTCGAACAATCACAATCGGTGCACCAGAGCGGGTAAAGAGTTGGTACGCGCCCGGTTCGGCCCACTCGGACTCGTGGCCAGCAAAAAGCCAATTCCGATGAAAGATCTGCTGCATTTCCAACTCGAAGAAGTCTGGGTTTGTATAGCGAGTCGCTGGAATCAGCGGCACGGCAATTGCATCAGCGAGCGGGGCTGTGCGGGCCTTTTCCACTGCAATGCGCTCACGAATGGTCTGTTCAATTGCAACGTCCATGGTGACTCCCCAGAACTGGTTTCGACTCGGCGAGCGAGGCCCGCATCGGCCTAGAGCTAAACACCGTTTATCTCTAGAAGCACACACTGTACTGAACTGTTTGAGGACTTGGTGGCGCGTCCAGAAATCCACCTCTCTGCTTATCCCCACCTCTAGAATCTTTGCATGACAAATAACCAGCGGTACTCATCTCGAACCCGACTAGCCATCCTTGGCACATGCCTACTTGCCGTCGCTGCGGTGACGCTTGGAGCATGTTCCAAAGACACGACAGAGGACACCACCACAACTGCCTCAACTACCAGCACCACGGTGGACACTGCCGTTTCAACTACCGGTGACGCAGCCGCGGCTGCCGCTGCCGCAGAGCGCGTTCTATTTGACAAAGAGGTTCAGGCTCAGCTCATTGTGGTTGGCTGCTACAAAGGCAAAGACGATGGGATTATTGGAAAACAGACTGATGAGGCAATCATCTTGTTCCAGACTGCTTCCGGCTTGACCGTTGACGGCGAACTTGGACCGAAGACTGATGCGGCACTCGCTGCTGCTGCGAACTCGAAGAAGGTTGTTTGTACGGCGACCACGGTGACCACCAAGGCACCTTCCACAACTGTTCCTCGCACGAACCCTCCTTGTACTGCTGCAGCCATTAGTGAAGCCATTGCACCGAACACCGTCAATGGCTACATCTGCGGCAACAACTTCGCTGCTGGCTCACAGAGCAACGGCGACTTTGACTCGGCATTCCTGCTTGCGGCAGGCGATGACAACAGTGGACAGTGGGTAGTCATCCCAACCGATGCAGCAACCTGTGCCGATAAGGACATCCCCGCAGCAGTCCTGGCAGAGTCCCCTTGCAAGGTCAGCTAATCAGTCATTCTGACTTCAACACAAGTGCTTGATTCTGCGCTGTGGTTGCCTCGGCAATCACAGCGCAGAACTCTTTTTACCCAGAGTTGCCGAATTAGATAGCAGCCACCGTTACAGGAATGGCGTTGAGTCGAGCATTGCCTGAGAGTGGGTCAATGAACTGATCCCCTGTGAGCAGGTTGCTGTTCACCCCGGGGGTTGCTGCGGCAACAGAGCCCACGGTGCCCGGAGCATCGTGTCCCCATCCGTGCGGAAGGCTCACGGTACCAATGGCTACCTCATCGGTGATTTCAACCAGCGCTACGACCTGACCAGTCTCTGACTGCAGGGATGCATCTTGCCCATCGAGAATCCCGAGCTCGGAGGCATCAACCGGATTGAGCTGCAGAGTGCAGCGCTGCTTGCCCTTCACGAGCACCGAAATGTTATGCATCCAGGAGTTATTGGAACGCAGGTGCCTGCGACCAACTAACAACAAGCGGTCATCGGGAACCGAGTTCAACAGGAGCACCAGCCGCGGCACGTCCACCGTGATCGAAGGGTGCGCCATCTCTATCTGCCCCGATGCCGTTCGCAGCATCTCAGGCAGGCGCGGCTTGAGCGGACCAAGATCAATTCCATGAGGCGCAGCGAGTAGTGCTGCAAGGTTGAGATCCTCATACGGTCCGGTTCGCAACATCAGATCGAGGATGGCCTCAACCCCGGTGTAGTTGGCAGCGGTCGCAGCAGCTTGTTCCTCCTCGGCATTCAACCCGCCGCGCTCCGCGACTGTTTGCAGCATCATGGAATACATCATCTCGGGGTCGGCCTGTGCGCCAAGTCCGCTCGCAATCAGGGTGAGCCGAGCAAAGATCTCGTGCTCATCTATTCCGGGCTCGGTTGCGTCATCAGCATCGTGAAGCGGCGGGCTGTAGTTGGCAATGTTGCGGACCGAGAGTCCGTAGAACGCAAAGTCGAAATGAGGCTTCGCTAGCGCCGAAGGCGAGGGCAGGATGACATCGGCATGGCGGGTGGTCTCGTTGATGTAGATATCAATCGAGACCATGAATTCCAACTGGG
>ERZ888423.1123-NODE-1123-length-24662-cov-5.295079_pt1 | contig 24662 bp, 22 predicted proteins | sample MGYA00520523_ERZ888423 | MGnify/ENA primary metagenome ERZ888423 (study PRJEB32303, sample SAMEA104408611) | aquatic metagenome | biome: Brackish water; feature: Pelagic; material: water | place: Baltic Sea | collected 2014-06-08T10:24:00 | depth 30,27 m ...
ATCGGAAGCCGACTCGAAGCTGGTTCCGGCCGGGATCTCGTCGGTCACGGTGAACGCACCCGATGGAACGGCGCCTTGATTGACCACGGTGATCTGATAGGTGGCGAGCCCGGTGGAGGCGTCATAACCGGAGACCACTTTGGCCAGGGCCAGGTCGTAGCTGGGTGGATCGGGGATGGTCAGGCAGAAGCCACTGACGTAGGCGGACAGGCCACCGTGAGGCAGCACGTGGGCGGCCGGGTCGGCAGTCGCCGGTCGGGCTGCGGTCCGCTGGGGTCACCACTGCCGTACAGGTCCCACACCACGGTGTCGGCGGTGGGCGAACCCCAGTCCAGCACCGTCCAGTCACGGGTCGACTCGGTGCCCACGGTGACGAAGCTGTTGCGGGTCGAGTTGTAGGCAGTGGCCGCCGGCGACCCGAAGTTGGGGAGATCGAGCTGCACGGCCGGGGCCGTCCCGAGCCCGACGATGCCGTTGGCACCGCCGTCGTTGTCGACGGTGGCAGCAGCACCCGTCGTCGTTGCCGCCACTCGGGCCCCTCCCGATTCGAGTGCAAACTCCGACGTGCCCCAGCTGGTGCCGGCGAAATGACGCTGCCCGCCGATGAGGAGGTGATCGATGGTCACCTCCTCCGGTGTCGAGGTCCCGCCCTGGAGGAACTCGAAGACGACCCGTCCGTGCTGGTCGTCGAACGGGAAGTAGCGGAACACGGTGCGGGTCGACGCGCCGCCGGCCGCCGACAGATAGTCCTCGACACCGACGAAATCGGGGTAGACGCCTTCGTCGAGCATGATGCCGTTGTGAGCGAAGGGCCAGGTGATCCGCAGGTCGACGTCCTGCCCGAGGATGTCGGTCAGGGTGACACTGTTTCCGGCGGCCTGGGAATTGCTGGCGCTCCCCATGCCGAGATTGCCCGAACCGGCCGGCGCGGTGTCGGCGGCGTAGTCGCGCCAGTCGATGCACCCCGTCGTTGCCGCCGAGACCGGAGCGGCCGCCACGGCCGGGAGAACGGCCGCCAACATGAACGCGAACAACGAGGCGCCGAAGCGACGGGGTGACATCTGCAAACTCCAATGCGGGAACCGCGCACCTGCCCCGGCGTGCAGCCGTCACGCTAGTCGCAAGTGCCCGACCACAGGTCGATCATCGAAACCGCTGCTGGAACGCCTCGCTCTGGAACCGCAGTCCGACATCGGTGCGAAACGATCACCTGTCGGGCCGGTGCCCGGACCTCAGTGGAGGGCGGAAACCGAGGTGGGGTTCAGACGGGTCACCTTGATGGACTCCCGATCGAGCAACTCGGGGATACGAGGGCTGATGTCGTTCAGCCAGGTGTCGCTCTGGTAGACGGCTTCGTACAGGGCCACCCGCTGCTCCTCGGACTCGAAGCGGCGGATCCACACGTACAGATCGTCCTCTTCCTCGCCGGTGAAGCTGCCGACGATCGACATTCCCTGGCTGACCTGGAACGGGATGATCTCGTTCTCCATCATCTCGACCCACTGCTCACGCTTGCCGGGGTGGGTTCGGTACTGGCGCAGTTCGAACAACATCGGAGAACTCCTTGGGTGACGGTCGCAGGTCCTGCAACGCGGGATCGACATCATCGACCACGATCGTCACTGCTCGCCAGCTCGCCCCACCAGGTCGCCCGCCGGTCGCCGTTCCGGTAGCTTCGAGCGGGTGAACTACGACGAGGTGACCGCAGGATGGGCCGACTTCTCCTACGACGGTCCGCCGCCTCCTCCCACCCAGGAGGCAAGTCCTGCCCGCCGGTTGCGTGACGCCATCGAGCCGATCGCCATGCATTCGGTCTGGTCCCGCTCGGTCAATCAGCGGTTGGCCGAACTGGGGCTCGACTTCTTCTCCGGCTATGCCTGGAGCCGGGCATCGGCACTCGGTGAGCCCGATCCGGGGGTCGTCGTGTCGAGCTTTGCTGTTTTCGAGCCCGGCCTGATCACCGCCGTGTACGAACAGGGTCGGGCCATCGTGGGGCGCGACGATCTGATTGCCGTCCGGACCGAGGCCACCACCGCCAGTCTGCGTGACGTGCTGGCCGATGGCCTGGACGAGGCTGCGGTCTCCGGGGTGGCCGACGCCCTCCAGGTGGCGGCCCAGACCGCGGATCCCACCGGTCGGCCGTTGTTCGCCGGATTCGCCACCCAGGCCTGGCCCGAGGATCCGGTCGGTCGCCTTTGGCATGCGTGCGAACTGCTGCGGGAGCACCGCGGCGACAGCCACATCGCCGTCAACGTGGCCCACGGCATCGACCCCGTCGAGATGAACATCCTGACCGAGCTGTGGGTCGGTATGCCGCTGTTCTCCTACACCTCCAGCCGAGGCTGGGCTCCCGAGGTGATGGAGGCCACCGCCGGTCGGTTGCGCGAGCTCGGCATCATGTGGAACGACGAGCTGACCGACGGAGGTCGAGCCACCCGAGATCGCATCGAGGCCGACACCGACGCCATCGAAGCGTCGATCGTCGAGACCCTGGGCGACGACTTCGATCGCATCGTGTCCCAGTTGTCGTCGTGGTCCCAGCGCTGCATCGAAGCCGGCGCGTTTCCGCCCGATCCGTTCAAGCGGGCCGCCGGCTGAGAGCACCGACCGTCGACGGCCCCGCTACAGGCGGACAGTGCTACAGGCGGACAGTGCTTCTGGCGGCACCGACCGTCGCTGGCGTCGGTCAGCGACGCCAGATCGGGAACAGCGGTCGGGAACAGCGGTCGGGAACAGCGGTCGGGAACAGCGGTCGGGAACAGGGCCGTCAGAGCGTGAGGTCGGCGCGGAGCCGGCCTCGGTCGACGACGACATCGCCGTCGAGAGCAACCGTGCAACCCCGCATCGGGATGTCGACATGACCGCGGCAGTAGCGGCCGGCCACCTCGTTGGCCCCCGTCGAGTACAGGAAGTTGCCGGCGAACGCCCGCAGCTCGGTGCCGTTGTGTTGCGACTTGTCCCACATCGCCATCGACTCCCAGTGGGCGGCCGGGTTCATCCCCCAACCGGCGTGGCTGACGGCAAAGGCTTCGGGCTCACCGAAACTGTCCAGATACGAGCGGAAGAACTCGGCATCGTGACCCTCGCCCTTGATCGAGGTGATCGTGTCGTCGGCGATGTCGAGCTCGATGGACGACCGGATGTACTCCTTGAACGACAGGTTCACGTCGCCCGGGGCCAACACCAGCTTGCCATTGACGGTGCCGGCGGCCGGGAAGCACAGCACCAGTCCCCCCGGCCAGTGGGCGATGGTCCCGGGCTCTGGGCAGTAGCCGATCGAGCCGCCGATCACGGCCCCGGCCAGCTCGATTCGCAGATCGGTACCGGCTTCGGAGGTGACCGACATGACCTTGGCCGCGCTCAGGAGTTCCTTGCCGTGGTTGATCTTCTCGGTCAGCGCCGGCAGGTGCGGCCAGCGTTCGCTGTTCTCCGGGTGCTCGTTGCTGATCATCAGGATGCGGGTTCCCGCCCCCAGGATGTCGAACTTCTCCGGCGCATGCAGCATGCCCTCGAGCGTGCAGTCGACCACGAAATCAGCGGCCTGGAGTGCGGCCAGGGCCGCAGGATTGTGGGCGATTGCGACCGACGCGCCGGTCGAACGAATCGGCAACGGCCCCGGATTGGGCGGGGTCGCCAGCACGACATCGACCACCGAGGCACCCAGCGACTGAACGGCCAGCCGGGCCGTCTCGACGATGACGGCTCGACTGCGAGTCTCCGACAGCACCACAACGGTCTCGTCGGGCCCCAGCGCACAGGCCCGGAACTGCTCGGCGTACCGTTCGATCCACTGCCATTCGGTCCGTTCACTCATGCTGGTGCTCCCATTTCCTTGTCGGGGAAGAGCCCCGCTCGTCCCAGTCGGTCGAGACAGACCTCGACGCTCCACGGCAACATCGTCGCACCACAACGCGCATCGCGGTAGTGCTGCTCCAGCTTGTTGGGGCGCAGGATCGAGCGTCCGCCGCAGATCCGTATGGCAATCGAGGCCACCTCTGGTGCTCCCTCCATCGTGGTCACCATCGCGGTCCAGGCCCGACGGATCCGGTTGGTGTCAGGATCGACTCCGCACTCCCCCAACACCCGGTAGGTCAGGGCCTGGGCCCGCTCGTAGATCAGATTCATCTCGGCCCAGCCGGCCTGCTTGACGTGGTTGTCCCGCCGAGCCGGCGTGTCGTACTCGCCCCGCAGATACGCGGAGGTGAAATCGAGGATGGCGCCCATCAGCCCCAGGTAGGCGAACGACAACGTCATGTAGAAGTACGGCCAACGAACGGCGGCCTGATCGAACATGCCGGGCGGCAGCCACTCGTTGCCGGCCGGAACGAACGCGTTGGCCATCAGCAGATTGCGGCTGTCGGTGGCCCGCATGCCCAACGGGTCCCACTCCCCCTCGATGCTGACCCCTTGGGCCGTCGACGGCACGCCGAGCAACCGGAGCCGATCGTCGCCCGGAACCAGCGCCAACACGTTGTGCACGTCGGCAGCCGAACTGAGCGAGGCGAAGATCTTGCGGCCGCTTATCTGGTAGCCACCGTCGACCTCGAGAGCCTCGGTGTTCACCCCTTTGGTCGCCCCGGGCTGATTTCCTTCCGAGAACGGCTGGGAATGGATCTTGCCGTGATCGACAATGCCTCGGTACAGCTCGCTCCGCCGCGACTCCAGCCACTGACGGTCGCCGGCCGACAGTTCCATGTCGTCGCCGATCTGCCCGACCAGCAACGTGGTGGCGACGTGCATGTTGAACGTCAGTGCCGTGGCCGGGCAGTGCCGGCCGAGTTCCTCGGCCACCAGCGCGTAGCCCACGAAGTCGGCACCGAGGCCACCGTGTTCGACCGGGATGGCCAACCCCAGAAGCCCCGCCTCGGTGAAGTCCTCCCAGTTCTCGGTCGGGAATCGAGCCTCGCGGTCATACGCCGACGATCGCTTCGAGATCATCGGGCCGAGGTCAGCCATGAGGCCGACAAGAGCAGCCCGCTCAGGAGTCAGGAGTGGATTAGACACTTCCCGAGCGTAGTGGAACCACCCCCACTAGGGTCGGGCGAGCCAAGGAGAGGGACCCACCGATGAGTCAGAACCTGCGTCATTTCACCAAAGCCCTGTACGGCATGGATGCCGTCGTCCAGCGATGCCCGACCGACGCCTGGGACAACCCATCGCCGTGCGCGGGATGGACGGCCCGAGACGTGGTGGGTCATCAGGTCGGCGTGCTCCTCGGCACGGCCGACATGGCCCGAGGCAACGACATGACGTTTCCCGAGACCCCCGAGGACCTGTCCGACCCGGTCTCGCTGTGGAACGCAGCACGCGACGACGTGCTCGAGGCGCTGGATCAGCCCGGAGCGCTCCACCACCACGGGCCGTACTGGTTCGGCGAGATGAGCGTCGATCAACTGATCGGCATCGTGACCTGGGACCCTCTGACCCATTCCTGGGATCTGGGCAAGGCGGTCGGCGTCGACGCCGTCGTCGACGCCGCGTTGGCCCAGCATGCGTTCGAAACCATCTCGACCATGCGTGCCGGCCTGGCCAGGATGCAGCTTGTGGGCGAGGAAGTCGCCGTGCCCGCCGACGCCGACATCGTCGATCGCTACCTCGGCTTGGTGGGACGCGACCCGTCGATCTGAGGGCTGCGTCCGACCCGAACCGCTCTAGATCTGATCGAGCAGATCGGCAGCGTCGACATAGGGCAGGTCGAACGCCTCGGCCACCGCCATTTCGGTGATCTGACCCTTGGCCACGTTCAAGCCGTTGCGCAGGTGGTCGTCGGCAGCGAGCGCAGCACCGGCACCCTTGTCCGCCAGGGCCAGCACGAAGGGCAACGTCGAGTTGTTCAACGCGTAGGTCGAGGTCTTGGGAACCCCGCCCGGCATGTTGGCCACGCAGTAGTGCACGACCCCATCGACGACGTAGGTCGGCTCGGCGTGGGTCGTGGCGTGCGAGGTCTCGAACGCACCCCCCTGGTCGATGGCCACGTCGACGAGGACCGAACCGTTGCGCATGCGGCGAACCATGTCTGCGGTGACCAGTTTGGGAGCACGTGCCCCCTTGACCAGCACGGCGCCGATCACGACATCGGCAGCCACGACCAGTTCTTCCAGGGCCGCGGCGGTCGAATAGACGGTCTTGAGAGCCGAGCCGAAGCGGGCCGACAGTTCGTCCAGCACGTCGACGTTGCGGTCGAGCACCGTGACGTCGGCCCCCATCCCGATGGCCATCTCGATCGAGTTCTCCCCGACGACACCACCGCCGATCACCACCACGCGGGCCGGGGCGACCCCGGGGACACCACCGATCAGGAGACCTGCTCCGCCCTGGGGAGCCTCGAGGGCATGGGCCGCGGCCTGGATCGCCATGCGGCCCGCGACCTTGGACATCGGTGCCAACAGCGGCAGGCCACCGTTGCGGTCGGTCACCGTCTCGTAGGCGACGCAGGTGGCCCCGCTCTTGATCAGATCGTGGGTCTGGTCGGCGTCGGGAGCAAGGTGGAGGTACGTGAACAACAGGTGATCGGGCCGAAGCATGGCCCGTTCGATGGCCTGGGGCTCCTTGACCTTGACGATCATCTCGGCCTTGTCGAACACCGTGGCCGCGTCCGGAGCGATGGATGCTCCGGCGGCTTCGTAGACCTCATCGGTGGCCCCGATCCCGACACCGGCGTCGGTCTCGACCACCACGGCGTGGCCATGGGCCACGAGCTCGCGGACGCTGGTCGGCGTCAGCCCTACTCGTTGCTCGAGGTTCTTGATCTCCTTGGGAACACCGACCTGCATGATGCGAGACCTCTCACGTACTCGGAAACTGGCCGCCGGTTGCAGCCACCTCATCTCTCGACCAACGGTAGGAGAATCTGGAGCGTGGAGGATTGCGAACATGTGCCGCCAGATGGGTTCTCGCGCACTTTTCCATTGATGGAGGCCATGAGACATCACTAATGTTGCATCCATGGAACACGATGCCACCGATACTGCCATCCTGAATCTGCTCCAGCGCGATGGCCGCATCACCAACATCGAACTGGCCGACCGCGTCGGCTTGTCCCCGTCGGCCTGCCTTCGGCGAGTCCGCCACCTCGAGGAGGTCGGCGTGATCAGTGGCTACGCCGCGCTGATCAACCCGGAGGCCATCGGCCGATCGACCTCGGTCTTCGTCGAGATCTCGTTGTCGAGCCAGGAAGAGCGCGCCCTCGATGCGTTCGAAGCGGCCGTGGTCGATCACCCGGCGGTGCTGAGTTGCCATCTGATGGCCGGCGACGCCGACTATCTGGTCCATGTCGGCTGCAACGACGTCAGCGACTACGAACAGCTCCACCGCACCCACCTGGCCCAGTTGCCCGGGGTGGCCCGCATCCGCTCCAGTTTTGCCCTGCGCACCGTCGTGGACCGCATCGGCTTCGACCTCGACTGAGGCGCCCCGTCCCCAGGATCACCGGGTCACAGGAAACGGAGGTACGTGTCTCGTTCGTAGTCGGTGAAGACGTCCTGCTGCTGTTCCCAATCGGGGTGGGCGGCCACGTAGTTCTGCCACTCGATCCGCTTGTGGGCAACGAAGTTGGCCACGAGCGAGGAACCGACCGCCTCGACCAGGGCTTCATCGGCCACGAGCGCGTCGCAGGCGGCATCGAGATTGGATGGGCAGCGACGCTCGGTGTTGATCTCGTCCATGCCGTCGCCGGTCTCGGGTGATGGGCACGTCAGACGTCCGACCACGCCCAACAGCGCGGCCTGGAGCAGCGCAGCGACCGCGGTGTACGGACTCGCAGCGCCATCGGCCATCCGATGTTCGATGCGGGTTGCCGCCTCCCGATGGGGGGGAATGCGAACCGCAGTGCATCGGTGGTCATAGCCCCAATTGGCCCATTGGCCGACGAGTTCACCGGGCACCAGTCGCTTGTAGGCATTCACCGTGGGGGCCATCAAGGCCGTGAGGCCTTCGTGGTGCTTGAGGATTCCGGCGATGCACTGCCGGGCCAGGGTCGACAGCTGGTCATGACGGTCAGGACTCCAGAAGGCATTGCTTCCGTCGGCTGCCGTCAGGCTGAAGTTGATGTGCATGCCCGAACCGGCCCGGCCGGGCAGCGGACGTCCGAGGAACGACAGCAACAGACCGTGTTCGTACGCGATCTCCCTCGCCAGTTCCTTGAACAGGAAGATGTTGTCGACACTCTCGAGCGCCGGTGCGTACTCGAGCGTCAATTCGAACTGGGGCGTGTCGAACTCCGAGTTGATGGCCTCGACCAGGAAGCCGCAGGCATCGGCCGTCATCATGATCTCGTCGATGACGCCGGTCGGATCCGCCATCGGACCGGTGCCGTACACATAGGTGTTGGGAGTGTCCAGCGGCCGCCAGCCACCGGCCTCGTCGGGCTCGAACAGGTACGCCTCGAGCTCGATCCCGATGTTCACCTGAAAGCCCCGCTCCTCCCATGCCTCGACGGCCCGACGAAGGGCGTGGCGCGACGATGCCGGGTACGGCTCGTCGTGGAACGACAGATCGGCGACGACCACCCCGGTTCCGGGCTCCCACCCTGGCCTGGCATCGGCAAGGTCGAACGTGGCATCCAGGTCGGGGAAACCGGTGGGGTCGATTCCGACGTCCACCATGTTGATGACCTTGTCGTAGCCCTGCTGGTACACGCCGACGCAGAACGAGGTACCGCGACCCGCGGACCGGGCCGGCAGGTACTTTCCCCGGGCCAGCCCCAAATGGTCGGGCCACAGCACCCGGAAGCGATCGAAGTCAGTCATGGGTTCTCCCTCGGGGTTCATTTCATGCACGGGTCACGACGCCGGGCACGACGCACAGCATCTCATACAGCAGGTTGGCGGCCAGTAACGACGTGTTGCCCGTTGTGTCATAGGCCGGTGCCACCTCGACCAGATCGGCTCCGACGAGATCCAATCCGCGGCACCCACGGATGATCTCCATTCCCTGGATGGTGGTGAGTCCCCCGATCTCGGGGGTCCCGGTGCCCGGGGCGAAGGCGGGGTCCAGGCCATCGACGTCGAAGCTCAGATAGACGGGACCGTCACCCAACTGGGTCCGCACTTCATCCATCAACGGCACCAGCGAACGATGCCAACACTCCTCGACCTGCACGACCCGGAATCCCTGCTGTCGGCTCCAGTCGAAGTCGTCGGCGGCGTAGCCGGTTCCTCGTACTCCGATCTGCACCACTCGAGCCGGGTCCAACAGACCTTCCTCGACCGCTCGTCGGAACGGTGTCCCGTGAGCAATCTTCTCGCCGAACATGTCGTCGTTGATGTCGGTGTGGGCGTCGACGTGGACCAGCCCGACCGGACCGTGTTCGGCTGCCATGGCCCGCAGGATGGGGAGCACGATCGTGTGATCACCACCCATCGACACGGTGACCAGATCGTTGGACAGCAACCCTCGATAGTGGTCCTCGATGCGGGCCACCGAGTCGAGCAGGTTGTACGGGTTGGTGGCAACGTCGCCGACATCGTCGATCACGAGACTGTCGAACGGAGCGGCTCGAGTGGCCATGTTGTAGGGACGAAGGAGTACCGACTCGGCCCGGATGCCCCGGGGACCGAACCGAGCCCCCGGACGATTCGACGTGCCGAGATCGAACGGGACACCCACCACGGCCACGTCCAGATCCCCCACCGGTGTCGTGCCCGGAAGTCGCATGAAGCTGGCGATCCCCCCGAAGCGCGGCATCGAGTTGCCACCCAGAGGCTGAGGGTTCGGCGCGACCATCGCACGATTGTACGGATCCGAATGGATGCTGTCGGTGACCTACACTCGGATCGATGGACCGGGCCACCGAACAACCTCCGACACCACCAGCCGGAGGGGCGCGCCGATGACGGCCAAACGGGTGCTGGTGATCGCCCACGATCCGGGCTCGACCTCGGCCATGGTCGGTGAACGCCTGGTCGAGCGGGGCTACGAGCTCGTCCACGTCCACCTGACCACCGACACCTCCTCACCCAGCAGCGACGTTCCGCTCCCATCACCGACGGAGTTCGACCTGATCCTGCCGATGGGGGCCGTCTACTCGGTCTATGACACCGACAGGATCGGCACCTGGATCGGTCGCGAGCTCGATCTGCTGCGCGAGGCCGACGCCGAGGGCGTTCCCGTGCTCGGTGTGTGCTTCGGTGGCCAAGCCCTGGCTGCTGCCCACGGCGGTTCGGTCGTGCCGAGCGACCGCATCCAGGTCGGCTGGCATCAGATTCCGTCGTCCACTCCCCAGCTGGCCACCGGGCCCTGGATGCAATGGCACTACGACCGCTTCGAGGCACCGTCCGATGCCATCGTGCTGTCGAAGGACGAGTGGGGCACGCAGGCGTTCCGACTCCGACGCAACCTCGGACTGCAGTTCCACCCCGAGGTCGATGGCGCACATCTCCAGGCCTGGTTCGACTACGACGGCATCTCCGAGCTGGCACGATTCGGCATGGACGCCGACGCACTGATGGCCGAGACGATTCGCAACGCCGCCATCGCCCGACCCCACACCAACCGATTGGTCGACTGGTTCCTCGACGAGATTGCCGTGACTCCCACATGAGCAGACCCCTGATCGGTCTTCCCGGTCGCCGCAAGACGGCGGCCCAGGTCGAGGGCTTCCCCCAGGCCCTCCACGGCCTCGACATCGACCTCTACCTGGCCGACTACTCCCGCAGCGTCCTGCACGCCGGAGGGCTACCCGTCAACCTTCCCCTCGATGCCGACCCGTGCCAGTACCTGCCGCACCTGAGTGGCATCGTGCTGACCGGGGGAGCCGACATCGAGCCCGAGTTCTACGGCCAGGACCCCGACGGCAACGGCGGCTACGAACCGGAGCGAGACGAACTGGAGCTCGCACTCCTGGCGGGGGCTCTCGATGCCGGCCTGCCCGTGCTCGGCATCTGCCGGGGACTGCAGTTGCTCAACGTCCACAGCGGTGGAACCCTGCACCAGCACAGGCCACTCCACGCCCGCTACGACGTCGATCCGTCGGCCCGGGTCCACCCGGTTTCCTTCGACGCCGGTAGCTGCCTCCAGGCGATCCTGGGCCCTCGGGTCACCGTCAACTCCCTCCATCATCAAACCGTCGACCGTCTGGGCGGCGGCCTCGTCGTCACGGGACGAGCCGACGACGACACGATCGAGGGGATCGAGATACCGGGTCGGCCCGTGATCGCGGTGCAATGGCATCCGGAGATGCTGAGCAACGCCGATCCGCTGTTCTCGTGGCTGATCGAGCAGGCCAACCGATCGAGTCGACCCGACGGCTGATCCCGCCTCTCGACGAGCCGGCCGCTGTCAGTCGATGGCTGCCGAGCCCAGGTAGGCCGCCTTCACCAACGGATTGGCCTGCACCTCGGCCGGGGTTCCCTCGGCGATCACTCGACCCTGATCGAAGACGTAGATGCGGTCACTGATCCCGGTGATGAAGTTGAGGTCGTGATCGATGACGATCACCCCGGCGCCGACGGTGGCCGCAACCCGACGGACCTGCTCCACCATGTCGAGCGACTCCGAGTCACTCATGCCACTGGTCGGCTCGTCGAGCAGCAGGAACGCTGGCGCCAGGGCCGCGGCTCGCGCCAGCTCGAGACGCCGGGAATTGCCATAGTCGAGTTCGCGAGCCCGTCGATCGCGGTGGTCCCACAGTCCTACATCGGCGATGAGGGCATCGGGATCGACGCGATCTCGGCCCGGTCGATGCTCGCGGGCCACCAGGCTCACCGTCTCGACGTTGGCTTGGACCGTGAGCGCACCGAAGAGTCGAAGGTTCTGGAAGGTCCGGACCAGGCCGGCCCGAGCCAACTCGTGGGTGGGAGCTGCAGTGAGGTCGGCATCCCCGATCCGGAACGTGCCACCGGTCGGCTCGACCAAGCCCGTGATCACGTTGACGAACGTGGTCTTGCCCGCGCCGTTCGGTCCGATGATTCCGACGACCTCCCCGCTGTTGGCGACCAGTCCAGCATCCGACAACGCCTGGAACCCCCCGAAACGGACGTCGATCCCCTGGGCCGTCAGCGTCACCGGGGTCGGCGCAGCCAGCTCGGGCAAGGGTTCGGGCCGAGCGTCGGCGCTGCGGTGAAGACGTCGATGCAACCAGGAGTCGACTTCCCAGTCGTCCAAGATGCCGACGGGCCGCCAGATCATGAAGCCGAGCATGGCCAGGCCGAGAAACACCGTCGGGAGACCTTCGCGGAAGACCCAGTCCAGGGGTGCACCGTCGAGCCCGACGCCGAAGATCTCGAAACCGTCGGATCCGGTCCGGCGGGCCAGCTCTCGACCGACGGTGATCACGGCAACACCGAGCACGGCGCCGCTGACGCTGTTGCGCCCGCCGACGATCAGCATCACCAGCGTCAACAGCGTGTAGTCGAAGAAGAACAGGTCGGGCAGGATCGTCCCGAACTCGAAGACCCGGAGCGACGCGGCAACCGCCACCACCACCACCGACACCAACAACGCCGCCATTTGCTGCACCAGCGGATTGATTCCCATGGCTCGGGCCGCCAGGTTGTCCTCCCGGGCCGCCACTGCCAGTTGTCCGCTACGACTACGGCTGTAGAGACGGGCCACGACGAGGGCAGCGAACAGCGCCAGGTAGACGGGTAGCCGAGACGACAGCTTCTCGCCGATGCCGAACGACAGACCGGCCCGCTCACCACCCGTGAGCGCGATCCAGTTGCGTGCCACTTCGTGGGTGACGAACAACAGGGCCAGGGTGATGACGGTCGCGGCCACTGCACCCGACTTCGCTCCCGAACGGGCGAGACCGATACCGATGGCGACCGCAGCTGCCAGCGTGACGACAACGGCAATGCCGGTTGCCACCGCCGGCGACACGACGACCGACTCGAGACCGAACGGCGCCCCCACCTTGCGATCGCTGCCCACGGCGAAAATGGCGAACGTGTAGCCGGCGATGGCCCCGAAACCCATGTGGCCGAACGAGAGGACCCCGGTGTTGCCGACATAGATCTGCAGGCCGAGAACCATGATGGCGTCGATGAGCATGGCGGTGACGAGCCGCTCGGCCGAGCCACCGACGGCGATTTGATACAGCAGACCGCCACCGACCAACGCCCCGAACAGCACGGCAGCGCCGAGCAAGGGAAGGTACAGATCGCGGCGATGGTCGGGGAACATCAGACTCGCTCGGCGTGGGCCACGGTGATCAAACCCTGGGGGCGGAAGATGAACAAGAGCGCAATGAGGACGAACACGACACCTTCGGTCAGCTCGGCGACGCTGGCCGGGAGCTGCGATCGCAACAACACTTCGGCCAGACCCAGGGCCAGACCGCCGAGCACCGCGCCCCGAAGACTTCCGAGCCCGCCGATCAGGGCAGCCAGGACACCCTTCAACATCGGATCCGAGCCGGCCGTCGGTGTGGTGTTCCCGGCTCGCATCAGCCAGAAGATGGCGGCGATGCCGGCCAGGAACCCCGAGAGGGCGAAGGCTCCCCGAATCACCGAATCGGACCGCACACCCATCAGGCGAGCGGCATCGAAGTCGGCGGCCGCGGCCCGCAACGCAAGCCCGAACATCGTCTTCTGCAAGATGGCAACGGTCACCGCGAGCGTGACGATGGTGACACCGATCACGACGGTGTCGAATACCTCGACCGTGAGCGGCCCGATCGAATAGGTGTTGGCGACCCAGCCCGGTCGAGGGAAGGACTTGACCGAGGCCGAGACGTACATGAGAAAGATGGCCGAAACCAGGAAGTGGATACCGAACGAGGTCAACAACAAGGTGAAGTCCGAGGCTCCGCGCACGCGACTGAACGCCAACCGTTCGATGACGAGGGACGTAACGATCGACACGACCACGACCAGCGGGGCGACCAGATACCACGACCAGCCGGCCTGGAATGCGGCATAGCCCGCATATCCGCTGACCGTGATCAGCTCACCGTGCGCGAAGTTCAACAGGTGCATGACACCGAAGATCACGGCCACGCCGAGTGCCAACAACGCGTAGATGCTGCCCCGTCCCAAGCCGTCGATGAGATTCTGGAGGAGTTCGATCACGACTCAGCCCCCCACGAAGGTGTCGAAGAGATCCTCACGGGCCAACAACTCCTGGCCCGACCCGTCGGCCACGATCACGCCACTGCGCAACACGTACGCCCGGTCAGCGGCCTGCAGCATCCGGGTCGCGTTCTGTTCGACCACCAGAATCGTGCGGCCCTCGGCCCGGAGCCGGTCGATCAGATCGAACACGAGGTCCACGATGATGGGGGCCAGCCCCAGGGACGGCTCGTCCATCATCAACAACTTCGGCCCGGACATCAGGGCCCGGGCGATTGCCAGTTGCTGGGCTTCTCCGCCCGACAGGAAACCGCCCGATGTCGTCCACTTGTCCCGCAGCACCGGAAAGAGTTCGGCCATCTCTTCCAACAGCTCGACCCGGCGAGCGTGCGGGACCGTGACGCCACCGATTCGCAGGTTCTCCTCGACCGTCATGTCGACGAAAATTCGTCGATGCTCGGGAACCAGGGCCACCCCGGCCCGGAGCATCTTCTCCGGCGTCTGACCCGTGACATCGTCGTCGCCCAGATGCACGGTGCCCCGACTCGGCATCAACAAGCCGGCGATCGACCCCAAGAGCGTGGTCTTTCCCGCGCCGTTGGGGCCGATGAGGCCGACGACCTCACCTGCCCCCACGGACAACGAGACATCTCGCAGCGCCGTGATCGCACCGTATTCAGTTGTCAGACCACGAACTTCGAGCACGCTGCTCCTCGATCGACACTTCTGAGTGATGCGTTCTCGGACGGCTACTCGGTGGCGACGAGAACATCGGTGTTGTTCTCGACCCGGACGATCGGCACCGACTTGGGCGGAATACCGTTGGTGCCGGCGTAGGTGATGGTGCCGGACAGACCTTCGAATCCGGAGATGGCCCGGACGGCCTCGCCGATGTCGGCGGGCTCGGAGCAACCGCAGTCGAGCATGGCCTGGATGCCGAGGAACATCGAATCGACGTAGAGGCCCATGAAGCCTCGGCTGTCCAACGTCTCACCCTTGGCCGCTTCGAAGCCGGCCAACAACACGTCGTTGCGGTCGCCCGGTTCGATGGCGATGTGGGGCGTGTGCAGGATGCCCTCGTTGTTGTCCTGGGACACGATGCCCGTGGCACTGAGTGCATCGACCCCGATGTAGGTCAGCCCGTCGAGGCCTTGGCCTTCGAGCTGACCTCGCAAGGCCGTCACCTGAAATGCCAGAGCGGCGGAGAAGACGATCTCGTTGTTCTCGGAGATTCCGGCGATCTCGTTGACCTGCGAGGAGAAGTCGGTGTCGGCACCCCACACGTAGGTCTGGGTACTGACGACCTCGCCGCCGCCGTCGGTGAAGGTGGCGGCGAACACATCAGGGTTCACGCCGGTGTAGGGCACGCCCTCGCCCTCGGTGAACACGATGGCCCGGGTGAATCCGTTGTCCAGGGCCCAGTTGGCGGCAGCGGCCGACATCTGATTGTCGTCGAAGGTGACCAGGTAGGAGTTGTTGGCAGCATCGGCCAGTGTCGGCTCGGTCGAGGCAGCGACGAACAAGGGCACCTGACCCTCGGTGGTCTGCAGGATCGGCAGCGCGAAGTCAGCGAAAGGCGGGCCGATCAGGAAGTTGGCTCCCCAGTCGAGCAGCTCGAGGGCGGCCAGACCGGCGTCGTTCCCGACATCCTGGACCTGCACCTCGACGGGAGCGCCGTTGATGCCGCCCGAGCAGTTGATCAGTTCGGCAACGTAGGGCACCAGCTTCGAACCCGGGATGTCGACGAAGCCGACGACATCGCTGAAGTCCATGGCCATGCCCACCTTGATGGGATCACCGGACGGGGCCTCGGCGCAATTCTCGAGATCTGCAGCGAGAATCGCGTCGATGTCCAGGCCAGCGGCGCCGGCCGAGTCATCGGTGCCGGCCGAGTCATCGGCGCCGGCCGAATCATCGGCAGCATCGGAACTCGACCCGCCACAGGCGGCGGTCAGCAGAGCAAACGCAAAAACGAGCGCAAGCCATTTCTTCATTGATTTCTCCCATGGGTTCCTGACCGCTCAAAACTGGTCAATCGTTCGGATCCGAACATTTGGTGCCGAACCATAGTCCGGCTTGGTGCCGGGCAGTCAAGGGTCTGTTTTTGGTGTTTCGTCTATGTTGACCTCGATGATGGCGGTGGGCCCGTGTCTCACGAAGCCGCCAGAGCTCACCGACCACCGAAGAGAGTCCCTGACCATGATCGACCTCACCACGCCCGACCTCTACCTCGAGGACATCCCCTACGACACCCTTGACCAGCTCCGGCGCACTCCCGGTCTGGTGTGGCACGACTACCCGAACACCATCACCGGCGAGCCCAGAGGCTTCTGGGCCGTCACCCGTCACGCAGACATCCAGTACGTGTCCCGCCATCCCGAGATCTTCTCGTCCGCCATCGGCCATTCCAATCTGTGGGACCTCGAAGCCGATGCCCTCGAGGCTCGGCGATCCCTCATCGACTCCGACGCTCCCGACCACACCCGACTACGGCGAGTGGTGAGCAAGGCCTTCACCCCCAAGAGCCTCGACAAATGGGAGGGAGCAACCCGCGACATCACCGCTCATCTCCTGGACGAGTTCGCGGTCAGAGGCGGCGGCGACTGGGTCGACCTCGTTGCCGCTCCCCTCCCCATCAACGTGATCCTCGCCATTCTCGGCGTGCCCCGCGCCGACGCCGACTTCCTCGTCGAACTGTCCAACTATCTGGTCGAGGGCACCGGAGACCGGCCCTCGCTCGCGCCCGATGCCTATGGCAACGTCACCGAACTGCGACTGTTGCCCTTCGCCAGCCCGGCCTCCCATGCGTTGTTCGAATACGGCGGCCGGATCGGGGCCGAGCGACGAGCCGACCCCCGGGACGACCTCGTCACGCAACTGGTCTTCGCCGAGATCGACGGCGAGAAGCTGAGTGAGCGCGAGTTCCGCACCTTCTTCCAGCTGATCGTCTTCGGCGGAAACGAAACCACTCGCACCGCCCTCAGTCAGGGCGCCATCGCCTGGGCCAACAACCCCGAGCAATGGCAACTGCTGGTCGACAACCCGGGACTTCTCGATGGTGCCGTGGAGGAGACGTTGCGCTGGACGACACCGCTGCTCCACATGCGTCGCACCGCGGCCGTCGACACCGAGTTGGCCGGCACCCCGATCAAAGCCGGCGACAAAGTGGTCATGTGGTACGCCGGGGCGAACTTCGATCCCGAGTTCTTCCCCCGTCCCGATCAGTTCGACATCACCCGAACCGACAACCTCCACCAGTCCTTCGGCGGAGGTGGTCACCATTTCTGTCTCGGCGCCTACCTCGCCCGCATGGAGATCCGTGTCGTGCTCGAGCAGATGATCGAGCGGGGCATTCGGTTGGAACAGCGAAGCCAGCCGACCCGTATCGCATCCAATTTCGTGCACGGCATCGCCTCACTCGAGATGAGCGCAACCCAGGCCTGAGGTAGCGGGCGCAGCCGAGCCGCTCGCGGCTCAGCCAACCGAAGCGACGAACCACCAGGTGATTGCCAGCAACACCAACGCCAGGACTGGCAGCACCAGCAAGGCCAAGGCCATGCGGGTTCGACTGGCCTCGTCGTCCGGCGTCGCTTCGTCGGCCCAAACCCAGCCGTCGGTGCCACCGATCCGCGCTCGGGCCAGCGCTCGTTCAGAGCCCTCGATGAGATCGAGCAACCGGTCGTGAGCCTCGGTGATCACCATCATGAAATCCGCATCTCCGCCCCGGTCCGGGTGATGGATCTTGGCCAGCTGTTTGAAACGCGTCTGCAGATCCGTCGGTGTGATGTCAGGCGACACACCGAGGGTGCCGGCGAGGCGGTGACGCTCGGAATCGATGTCGAGACGATCGGGACTCCTCATCGCGATTCAGATGTGCTCGAGGTAACGGTCGCGCTCGAACTCGCTGACCTCGTCACCCTCGTCTCCCACCGCGTCGGCGTAGAGACCCAGTTCATGACGAGCGAGGCTGAGGTACGTGGTGGAGAACTTCTGACCCAACCGGTCGGCCAGGCTCGAGCCGGCGAAGGCGGTGATGGCCGAAGCCAAGGTCGTCGGCAGCGGGGCTGCGTCGCCGGGATCACCGTACTTGTCGCCTTCGCCCTTGGGACCAGGATCGAGGTTCCGTTCGATCCCGTCCAGCCCCGCAGCCAGGACCGCAGCGATGGCGAGGTAGGGATTGGCGTCAGCTCCTGCCGAGCGGAACTCGACCCGATTGGCCGGTGAGTTCTCCTCCATGATGCAGCGAGCCAGGACCGTGCGATTGTCGCCGCCCCACACCACATGGGTCGGGGCAAAGGTGTACGGGCGTATCCGTTTGTAGCCGTTGACGGTCGGCCCCGAGGTGACGAGCGACATGGACACCGCGTGCTCCATGAGACCGCCGAGCCAGCTCCTCATCAGCTCGTTGGGTTCCTGGGCCGAATCGGCGAAGGCGTTTCGACCTGCAGCGTCGTTGAGGCTGGTGTGAATGTGCATGCCCGAGCCGCCCTCCTCGGCCCACGGCTTGGCCATGTAGGTGGCACGCAGACCATGTTCCCGGGCGATCTGCTTCACCACCGACTTGAGCAGCGCCGTGTTGTCGGCGACGCGCATGGCCTCGCCGTAGGTCACGTTGATCTCGATCTGACCGCAGGCGTACTCGGTATTCGAGCTCTCGACATCCATGCCGGCGCCGATCAGGGCTCGACGCATGTCAGCGATGGCGGCTTCGAGTTCGAGGCTGTCGGTGAGCGAGCTGTACTGGATCGAGTCCTGGGCCGGGGTCCAATCGGGTCGACAGACGAAGTTCTCCAACTCGGTTGCGACCATCGGCGAAAGCCCGGCCTCGTGGCAGCGAGCGATCTGAGTCGCCAACACCGATCGCGGCGACATGGGCTGCGGATCGCCATTCAGTTCCGTGGCGTCGGTGAAGACCATGACGTAACCGGGACGGTGCGTCAGGATTCGGGCCGTGGCCAGGTCGGGCCGCAGGGTCATGTCTCCGAACCCGGCCTCCATGTTGATCCACTCGTTGTCGACCAGATCGCACAGAACATCGAAGGTGAACAGGGCATCGGCAATGTTCACTCCGGACTTCCACGCCCGTAGGAAACGATCCACGGGTACACGCTTGCCCCGCAGGTGCGTGAACATGTCGGGGTGGGAGACCTCGACGGTGTGGATGTCGTTGGCGGCCACGAGGGCGCTGAAATCGTCGATGTTCATCGTTCTCTCCCTGCTTCGCCGTGCTCGGGCGTCAGTTTCCGGCGCCGGGAAACCCTAGGCGGAATCGTTCCCCAAGGGCGACCGGCGAGCCGGACCACTCGACAGTCGTTTGGATCCAAACTATCCTCTGGTCCGTGACCGTGCACGAGCCGTTCCTCGATCTCGGCGACGACCACGCCGACCTCGTCAGCCACGACACCTACACGTCGGGCGTCCCGCACGCCACGTTCGCCCGACTCCGGCGAGACGAGCCGGTCAGTTGGGTCGACGAACCGAACGGGTCGGGCTTCTGGGCCGTCACCAAGTACCGCGACATCATCGATGTCAGCCGCACACCGGACCTCTTCACCAGCGCCGAGGGCATTCGGCTCGAAGAGATGGATGCCGACGAACAGGCGGCCCGTCGCACGATGATGGAACATGATGCACCCTCGCACACCCGCTTGCGCCGGTTGGTCAGCCGGGGCTTCACCCGGCGACGCGTCGAGAGCTATGAGGAGCAGATCCGCGACCTCGCCGCCGACGTGGTCGACGCCGCCGTCGCCAAAGGCGACATCGACTTCGTGACCGACATCGCCCAGCAACTGCCGATGAAGATGCTCGGCCGACTCCTCGGAACCCCCGACGCCGATGGGCCCTTCCTGGTCGAACAGGGCGATGCGCTGTTGGGCAACACCGACCCCGACTTCACCGATCACGTCGTGGATCAGGTCGACACCGACGAGTTCCGCCTGATCCCGTTTCGTTCCCCATCGGGGCTTCGCCTGTTCGACTACGCCCGCCAACAGGCAGCGCTTCGGCGCACGGATCCGACCGACGACATCATCAGTCAGTTGCTGGCCGAGACCACCGATGGATCGGTCCTGACCGAACACGAGTTCAACAACTTCTTCGTACTCCTGGTCGCAGCCGGCAACGACACCACTCGCTACACCATGACCGGGGGCCTCAAGGCCCTGCTCGAGCGGCCACACCTGATCGATCATCTGCGCGTCGCCGATGACCAGCAGTGGTTCGATGCCGTCGAGGAGATCCTTCGCTGGACCTCGGTCACCATGCACTTCCGGCGGACAGCGACCCGAGACGTCGAACTACGGGGCAAACAGATCCGGGCCGGCGACAAGGTCGTGATCTACTTCGTTTCCGGGGACTACGACGACGAACAGTTCGCCGACCCGTACCGCTTCGACATCACCCGTGATCCGAACGACCACATGGCCTTCGGCCGGGGCGGTCCTCATTTGTGTCTGGGTGCTTGGCTGGCCCGCATGGAGGTACGGGTGACGTTGCAGGAGTTCCTCCGACGAACCCAGACGATCGAGCAGATCGCCCCCGAAACCCGCCTCCGCTCCAACTTCATCGCCGGCATCAAGTCGCTCCCCCTCCGCATCACGTGACCGACGCGTCACGTCACCGACCGGGCCCGAAGGGCGGTGGGTCAATCGGGGGACTTTTCGAGGGTACGGAGGATTCGACGGAGTGATTGCGCCATGGCTTGCTTCTCGGCTGACGAGAGCGCCGAGCTGATACGGGCCTCCTCGCCGTTGAACAAGGGAAAGATCGTGGACATCATGGTGTTGCCCGCCTCGGTCGAGGAGATCAGCACCAAGCGCCGGTCCGACCCGTGGGTCCGTCGCATCACGAGGCCGCGCTTCTCCAACGTCGAGACCACGCCGGTCAACGTCCCCTTGGAGATACCGGCCTCGGCCGCCAGGTGACGGGCCTCACGTTCACCCCACACCCACAACACCCACAACGTCGTGAAGGCGGTGAAGGACATCTCGAACGAACCCAGCACACTTCGTTCGAAGTGGTGACGGGCAGCATTGGCGACCCGGAAGATGTTGGACACCGCCGCCATGGCCTCGAAGTCCAGTTCGAGATCACCGATCCGGGCTTGGATGTCCTGTTCGGCCTGGCTCAGATCATCGTTGTCGCTGCTGGAGAAACCGGTCGGCACGAAAAAAGTATGCTCAGGTCAGCGATGCGACCGTCGATCGCATCAGATCCCACACTGCGGCAACGTGATGGCGTTCGGTTCCCTCCACCCCGATCGAGACTCGCACCATCCAACTCCCATCGAGCTTCGACGCGGTCAGGTAGGCCTGGCCCGACCGATTGATGTTGGCGACCCACTGTTGGGTGTGAGCTTCGAGTGCCTCACCGACCATCGGTGACCCGTCGGCCGTCGACGGGAGGTGTCGAACACAAACCGTTTGCAGCGACACCGGCGCCACGAGGGTCCAGCCCGGTTCGGCGTCGATCTGCTCTGCCAACCACGCCGCACTGTCGAGGTCCCGCCGCAGCCGGCCCCGCAACGCCTCGGGACCGTCGAGTCGCAGGTGGAACCAGAGTTTGAGTGCCCGGAACCGTCGACCGAGCGGTAGCCCCCAGTCCCGGTACTGGGTCACCTGACCGTCGGCGCTGGACTGGAGGTAGCTGGGGTTGGTCGACAACACCCGGACCAGGTGTTGAGGGTCGCGCACGTAGAACAGCGAGGTGTCGAGGATCGTGCCCAACCATTTGTGGGGATTGAAGGTGATGGAGTCGGCAGCTTCGACGCCTTCCCACATCGAGCGCCGTTCCGGCAGGATCATGGCCGACCCCGCCATCGCTGCGTCGACGTGGAGCCACGGCCGGTCGGCCGAACCGTCGGGGCCCAGTCGGTCGAGGACGTCGACGATGGCCGGGAGCGGATCGACGGCGGTGGTGCCCGTGGTACCGATCGACGCGATGACGGCGGCCGGTCGACGACCGGCCGCCAGATCGGCAGCAATCGACTCGTCCAGCGAAGCCGGATCCATGGCTCGGGTCCAAGGATCGTGGGCCACCGTGCGCACGTTGTCGAGACCGAAGCCCGCCACCGACGCCGCCTTCACCACCGACGAGTGGGCCTGATCGGTGGCGTACACGACCAGGGGCTGTTCGACCGATTGGAGCCCTCCTGCGGCTTCGCTGAACTCGCTGGCACGTTCGCGTGCCACCAGGAGCGCCACGATGGCGGCCGTCGACGCAGTGTCCTGGATCGTGCCGACCCAAGCTCGGGACAGCCCGACGAGTTGACGCATCCAGTCGCAGACCACCTCCTCCACCTCGGTCAACGCCGGGCTGCTCTCCCACGAGATGCCGAGGCTGCCGATGCCCGACGACGCAAGATCACCCAACACCGACGCAAGGGCAGCATTCGAGGGGAACCAGCCGAAGTGCATCGGGTGCTGGACCGTGGTCACGCCCGGCACGACGACCCGGTCGAGATCGGCCAGAACGGACGCGAACGGTTCGGGCTCGGTCGGTGGCACGTCCGGCAGCATCGAGCGCACCTCTCCCGGCGCGACCTGGGCCAGCACCGGCCGAGTTTCGATCGATGCTCGATAGTCGGCGATCCAGTCGATCAGCTCGTGGCCGGCCGCTCGGAACTCCTCTGGCGTCATGGCCGGTGAGGGTAGGCCACGCTGGGTCGCCGTGCCCAGTGTTCGTTACCGCGAGTTCACCCAGAGTTTCGGCGGGCGGTACCCCAGCTCCTGACCCCCGTCACCCCGTCCTCATAGGTTGCGGGCGGCCCAACGAGGGCAACGTAGTGCGACATTCGCACGAGAACGGAGCGGAGCACATGGTGGACGACGGGGTGTCGAACAAGTCGGGCAACACGCCCTTCGCCGAGATCAGGGCCCAGCGCCTGAGCCGGCGATCCGTACTCGGAGGAGGTGCTGCCGCCGCCGTCGGATTCTTCGGGGCCAGCATCATCGGAGCCGGCCCGGTCGCCGCTCGCACCACGACCTCATCGGGCCCGTCACTCCTCGGTTTCAAGCCCATCCCGCTCGGCTACTCGGATCACATCGTGGTCCCCGAGGGCTACACGGCTCGCCCGTTCATTCCGTGGGGAACCCCCATTCTTCCCGGTGGTCCGGCCTGGAAGGGCACCAGCAACACCGCGAAGGAACAGGAACAGCAGATCGGGATGGGCCACGATGGCATCGGCTACTTCGGCCTCGGGGGCGGGCTCGATCACGGGCACTCCCACGACGACATCGGCAACCGCCACGGCATCATCTGCGTCAACCACGAGTTCACCGACGAGGCCTTCCTCCACGACGGCGGCATCGAGGACTGGACACCGGAGAAGACACGCAAGAGCCAGGCCGCCCACGGCGTCTCGGTCATCGAAGTGAAGCAGGTCGACGGCGAATGGAACATCGTCGACGACGGCGGCTACAACCGGCGCATCACCCCCAACACTCCAATGGAGTTCACCGGACCGGCTTCCGGGCACCCACTCCTGCGAACGGCGGCCGACCCCGACGGCACCTATCCGGTGGGCACCGTCAACAACTGCGGCTCGGGCATGACGCCGTGGGGCACCTACATCACGTGCGAGGAGAACTTCAACGGGTACTTCGGTTCGACCCTGGGCGAAGCCTTCGAACCGACAGAACTCCAGAACCGCTACGGCATCACGGCCGATGGTTTCGGCTACCAGTGGCACACCACCGACGAACGGTGGGACGTGTCGGCCCCCGGATACGAGAACGAACACCATCGGTTCGGCTGGCAGGTCGAGATCGATCCCGATGACCCGACGGCAACCCCCAAGAAGCGCACCGCGCTCGGCCGATTCAAGCACGAGGGCATGGCCATCGTGATCGGCCGCAACAATCGCGCCGTCGCCTACATGGGCGACGACGAGCGTTTCGACTACCTCTACCGATTCGTCAGCGACAAGCCCTACACCTGGTACCTGCGTCGAGGCATGAGCCCGTTGGACGAGGGCGTGCTGTACGTAGCCAGGTTCGATGCCAATGGCAAGGGCGAGTGGCTGCCACTGGTCCACGGTCACGGACCACTGACCGCCGAGAACGGCTTCGCCGATCAGGCCGAGGTCCTGATCAAGACCCGGATGGCGGCCGACGCGCTGGGTGCAACGCCAATGGATCGCCCGGAATGGACCACGGTCGCCCCCGACGGTTACTGCTACCTGACCTGCACCAACAACACCCGTCGCCAGGAAGGCGACGAGAACGCTGCCAACCCACGAGCCGACAACGAGTGGGGTCACATCGTCAAGTGGTACGACTCCTACCAGCACGTCGGCATCAACTTCGACTGGGACTTCTTCGTGCTGGCCGGCCCCGGCGACGGGGTGGACGGCTCGACCAACACCTCGGACAGCGCGTTCGGGTCACCGGACGGCTTGTGGGTCGACCCCGATGGTCGCCTCTGGATCGAGACCGACGGCAGCCAGCCCGACGATGCCAACAACCAGATGCTCGTCGGCGACCCCTCGACCGGGGAGATCCGACGGTTCCTGACCTCGGTGCCGGGCAGCGAGGTGACCGGCATCACCATCACGCCCGACCAGCGGACGATGTTCGTCAACATCCAGCACCCGGGCGACGGCGATCCCGAGGTCTCCAACTGGCCGGCCGGCACGCCCGGAGCCGCTCCCCGGGC
>ERZ888423.1124-NODE-1124-length-24657-cov-18.296643_pt1 | contig 24657 bp, 22 predicted proteins | sample MGYA00520523_ERZ888423 | MGnify/ENA primary metagenome ERZ888423 (study PRJEB32303, sample SAMEA104408611) | aquatic metagenome | biome: Brackish water; feature: Pelagic; material: water | place: Baltic Sea | collected 2014-06-08T10:24:00 | depth 30,27 m ...
CTCGCATAAGACCTTTCAAAGCGCTTTTGCCCTTTTAAACCATACTCCACAGTTTTCAGGCAGCGACGCCTTTCCTGATTCAAATAATAAATATTGTGGGTTTGGAGCGTTCCGTTTTCATAATATACTTTTTGATCAATGAGTAACGAATCGTTGTCCCAGATAGAGAATTTACTGCGTACCCTTGGCTTGCCTTCAAATGTATTGAGTATTTCTTCTGTAAGCCTTCCCTTCACAAAGGTACGGCGCTCATAAATTTTGCCTAAATGCAAAATTTGACAAACTCCTTCACACGGCGTTTTTAAATCATCCTCGTAGAAAGTTGAGAACAAGTAATGCCCGCCCTTCTTATTTTGTGGCTTGAATGCACAGTTGTCTTGTGCCTGAAGAACAAGCGTCGAACAACCAAAAAAAAAGAAAAGTAATTGCGTCAATTTCATTTACTGAATAGATAACGCTTAAAGTTCGGGATTCTTAGGCTCAATGAATTCTTTTTTCTTTGAAAATCAAAAAAAAGTAAATCTCTTTTCTTCTTCTTGAAAAACTAAGTTATAGAAGACCATAGGTTAGGTTTTAATTGTTATAAATTCGAATCAATTTGTCTTTAAGACTTTACTCTGACAAACGAAATCAGTTCTTGGAACTTCTGTTTTAGAAATGGCACCAAAACCGCCGTCCACTTCAGTAAAGTTGCGGTAGCCACGCGCTTGTAAAATAGAAGCGGCTATCATGCTGCGGTAACCACCTGCACAATGCATAAAAAAATGCTGACTAGGGTCAATATCTTTGGTCCAGTCATTGATATATGCAAGCGGTTTGCTGTATGCATCCTCGACATGTTCTGCCTCGTACTCGCTTTCTTTGCGAACGTCAATGACCATAGATTCGCCTACCTTAAATTGCGCAGCAAATTCATCGGCTGTAATGCGCTTCACTTGATCAACCTCTTTACCAGCTTCTTGCCAGGCAGCAAAGCCACCTTCTAGGTACCCCAGTACTTTATCGAAGCCAACGCGGCTAAGTCGGGTAATAACTTCTTCTTCCATCCCGGCCTCAGTAATTAATACAATTTCTTGCTTGACATCGCCAATTAGGGCTCCAACCCATGGAGCAAAGTCACCGCGAATACCAATATTGACGGCTTGCGGAATAAAACCTTGGTAAAAATCAGCAGCTGGGCGCGTATCTAAAATCAATGCACCAGTAGCCTCAACAAGTGTTTCGAAAGCTGCAGGGCTAAGTGGCGTCATCGCCTTTTCTTTTACAGCCTCAAAACTGTCGTATCCTTTTTTATTCATGGCTACATTGTGGCCAAAATAAGCTGGAGGAGGCAATAAACCGTCTGTTACGGCTGCAATGAACGCCTCTTTGTTTGGCTGATTGAGCGCATAATTCATTTTCTTTTGATTGCCAAGTGTGTCCACGGTTTCTTTCATCATATTTTTACCGCAAGCAGAACCCGCACCATGCGCTGGATAAACGGTCAAGTCGTCGGCCAATGGCATAATTTTAGTCATCAAAGACTCATAAAGCATACCCGCCAATTGTTCTTGGGTCATGTCGGCAGCTTTTTGAGCGAGGTCTGGGCGGCCTACATCACCTAAAAAGAGGGTGTCTCCAGAGAAAATAGCTTCATCCTTACCTTCTTCGTTGATCAACAAAAAGGTTGTGCTCTCCATTGTGTGCCCTGGCGTGTGCAATACCTTAATTTTGACAGCGCCTATTGCAAATACTTGACCGTCTTCGGCAATGATGGCCTCAAACTCGGTTTTTGCAGTTGGTCCATAAACAATTGGCGCACCTGTTTGCTTGCTTAAGTCGAGATGGCCAGAAACGAAATCAGCATGAAAATGCGTTTCAAAAATATACTTGAGCTTGACGCCATCTGCTGCAATTCGGTCTAGGTAAGGCTGCACCTCTCTTAGTGGATCAATAATAAATGCTTCCTTGTTACTCACAACATAATAAGCGCCCTGCGCTAAACAACCGGTATAAATTTGTTCTGTTTTCATTTTTGGAAGGTAATTAATTATTTAATGATGGATTTCTTATTTGCTCAAATTGAATACCTCAAATGTATCACGAGAAATCTTAATTCAATGTAACTACTATTTTCTCGCATCAATCTTCCCAGAAATCGGGGTTTCCATTTTCTTCGAGTAATTTTTGCCAGTTGTAGTTGGGGTCATCTGCATCGAAAAGAATGGCTTTATACTCTCCTTCAGAGATTTCATAGCGCAACACCTCTTCACCGGTATAGGCTTCAATGGCATCGAGCAATGGAATTTCGTCTTTGCTGCAAAACGAGATGGCCTGCCCAAGCGCATTGCCTCTTCCCGTTCGGCCGCAACGGTGCACATAATTTTCTGGGTTGTCAGGGAGGTCATAATTGATCACATATTCCATGTTTGGAATATCGATACCCCTAGAAGCGACATCAGTAGTGATGAGCACTTGGTTTTTGCCCTCTCTAAATTTTTCGAGTAAACCAAAGCGTTCATTTTGTGGAACACCGCCGTGCAGCGCCTCGGCATGAACACCAACACGTTCCATGGCCTTCACGATTCTTTCAACCCGCACTTTGGTGCGCGCAAAAACCAAAAAACGTGCCTCTGGGTATTCGCCAATCATATTTTCTAGAAAAAAACGCTTGTCGTCCATTTCAATGAAGGCAACCGCATGCTGGACATTCTTGGAAACAGGGTTTTGAGGCGAGAGCTGAATACGGATTGCTGAGCGCACCACGTCGTAAGCCAAGGATTTGATTTTTTTATCGATAGTAGCCGTAAAAAATAAGGTTTGGTGCTTTGTCGGAATTTTCTTGATAATGTCTTGGATGTCTTTATTAAAGCCGAGGTCGAGCATGAGATCGGCCTCATCCAAGACAAGTGTATGCACACCTGATACATCGAGATGCCCCTGGGCAATGAGATCAAACATACGACCTGGTGTGGCAATGAGCACCTCAGCGCCTATTTGTAATTGTTTGATTTGCGCTTCTTGCTCTACCCCACCATACAAACCAATTACCTTTACTTTCGTTTGGGCGCCAATTTGCTCAAAAACACCCGTAATTTGTTGCGCAAGCTCACGCGTTGGCACGAGTACAATACAACGGATTTGAATAGAGTTGGCGGCGTTTTTTTTGTATTTAAGTAACTTATTAAGGACCGGAATAACAAACGCTGCCGTTTTACCGGTGCCCGTCTGAGCAACGGCCATGACATCTTCTCCATCCAAAATGTGTTTTATGGCACGGTATTGGATATCTGTAGGACGTCTGAAACCGAGCACTTCTAGTTGGTCCTTAATTTTTTGGTCAATAGGGTAGTCTTCAAATTTCATGAACACAAAGATACGACTAATAATAAAGACCCTTCTTTTACGTTTATCAATTCAAAATCTAAACAATGAAAATCAAATTACTCCTTTCCACTGCCCTTTTGACCAGCAACCTCATTGCCAATGATAAGGTTACCGTTAAAAGCACTTTACACAGCGTTACCGTCTACACCCAAGGCGCTCAATTGCAGCACAAAGCCAATTACACAATTAAAGCGGGCCTCAGCGAGGTCATTGTAGAAGGCATTTCACCGCAAATTGCTGCCGGAACTATTCAAGTAAAAGCAACCGGTGCGGTGGTCATTTTAGATTCTAAATATGAATACTACTATCCACAGCCTAATTTAACGGTTAATGCAACCGAAATTCCCCTTAAAATACGCAATGCTATTAAAGGTGTAAAAGACTCCATCAGACTTATCAATTTTGAGCTGCGCGATATCAACGACGAAATTGAAGTATTGGTAGCTGCCCGCAAAATTATCATCTCGAACGGCGCTGTTAAAGGCCAAGGCAAGGTCAATGACAGCATTCAGTTATTGAAAGCTACTGTCGATTATTACACTACCAAGGTGTCTGAACTCAATAAAAAGATCAGTAGCCTTGACCGTCAAAAAGTAAAGAAAACCGACCTCTTATCAGACCTCAACACAAGACTCGAAGACTTGCAAAATTACGCCGAGCAAAACAATCCAACACCGGAAAAAAAAGGGGTTCCACGCATTATTATCACTTTTATGGCCAAAGATGCCGCTAGTGGCCGCATCGACCTCAGCTATTTAGCTTCAAACGCCGGCTGGACTCCTCTCTACGACATCCGCAGCGAAGCCGAAACAGGTAAAATCAGCCTCACTTACAAAGCACAAGTTCGACAGCTAACAGGTTTAGACTGGGACGACATCAAGCTCAGCATCTCGACCAACAACCCCTACGCTAATAAAACCAAACCAGAACTTAGCCCTTGGTATATCGACTACCAAGAATATAGAATAAAACTAGAAGAAAAAGCCAAACTTCGATATGACGCATACGATGCACCTGCAGTCAATAGTTCTGCTTTAAACATGGGTTTTATGTATAAGACTAATGCTTGGGAGAACAACGCACTTGGCGCCGAACAATTCACCACCATTGTTCAACAACTCATCTCGGCCGAGTTCAAGATAGACTTCAACTACAGCATTGCCTCAGACAATCAAGTGCGCATGGTGTTGGTCAAGCAGTCTGAGCTCACCACGAGTTTTCGTTACTATGCCGTGCCTAAACTCGACCCAGGCGTCTATTTAGTGGCACAAATGACCAAACTAGACGAGCTTCAGCTCGTGCCAGCCAAAGCCAATATCTTCTTTGATGGCACGTACATTGGCGAAACCTACCTCGACCCCACTACCATGGACGACACCCTCAATTTGTCTTTGGGCAAAGACCCAAATATTGTCGTGAAGCGCACGCTGCTCAAAAACCAATGCAAAGAACGCATGATTCAAGATAAAAAAGAACGGAGCTTTGCCTATAACATAGAAGTGCGCAATCTGAAGTCTTCCGAAATTGAGCTTTTTATACAAGATCAAATCCCCCTAACCACCAACCCTGATATTACCATTGAAAAATCAAATTTAGGTAAAGGTAAAATCGACGAAAAAACTGGGCTGATCGAATGGCAATTGAAACTCAAAGCCAAGGAAAGTCAGTCCTTTGACTACGACTTTAAGGTGCGCCATGCCAAAGATAAAACAGTACAGATCTAAAGACAACGCCAGCCTATTATAAAAAATTAAAAAATAGGTCCTGACAAAAACGCCAAGCGAAGCTTTTTTCTAACTTCGTAGCATGAATTTTGTCATTGTCGACGTCGAAACAACAGGTGGCCATACCAAAGAATCCAAAATCACAGATTTGGCGATCTACAAGCACGACGGAACACAAGTCATTGACCATTTCCAGAGCCTAGTCAATCCAGAACAACGTATCCCAGAGTTTATCGTTCGTTTGACAGGCATCACCGATCAAATGGTTGCTAACGCGCCAAAGTTCTACGAACTGGCCAAAGAAATCATTGAATTTTGCGAAGGCTGTGTTTTTGTGGCCCACAACGTAGCCTTTGACTACGGCATGTTTAAAAGTGAATTCAAGCGCTTGGGCTATGAATTTCGGATGCCCCAGCTGTGCACAGTGCGTGCGGCGCGGTACGTGCTCCCTGGCCATGCATCCTATAGCTTAGGTAAAATTTGCGCCGACCTCCGTATTCCAAACACAGCGCGTCACCGTGCCGATGGCGATGCCAAAGCCACCACAGAACTCTTTGGTATACTCATACAAAAAGACGAAAACCAATTGCGTACATTTATTCAAGATGTGCTCAATCCGAAATCAGTACATCCAAATCTCAGCTTGGAAAGTATAGAAGAGCTCCCCAATAAAACAGGTGTATACAAAATGTATAACGAGTTCAACCAAATCATTTATATCGGCAAAAGCATTCATATCAAAAAACGCATTGAACAACATTTGCGCAATACCAAAACAGCGAAAGGACAGCAAATGATCCAAGATATCTGCAGAGTGGAATACGAACTAACCGGTTCTGAACTCATTGCCATGTTGCTCGAATCTCAGCTCATTAAAGAACACAAGCCCATCTACAATCGCAAATTGCGTAAGAGTTTGTTTCCCTATGGGCTCTATGACCAACAAGATATCGATGGCTACCTTCGGCTTAAAATAGAAAGCACCGCCAAAAAAAATGAAGAACCGCTTCTGCAATTCACTTCTCGCAAAGATGCACAAGGTTACCTCGAACATCTGGCTGAAAAATTGGAATTGTGTCAGAAACTATGTTATTTGTATCCTACACAAAGTGCTTGTTTCCAATATACCATTCAACAATGCAAAGGAGCTTGTATACAGGAAGAAGATCCGGCATCTTACAACCTAAGAGTGCAGTCTTACATTGATCAACTTCAATTCAATGGAGACACCTTCTTTTTGGTCGATAAGGGCAGAAATAAGGGTGAAAAGAGCCTCGTTTGGATCGAAAACGGTATTTACCGAGGATATGGCTACGCACCTTTTCATTTTCATGGCAAAGAACCGCTGCACTGGAGTAGATACATCCAGACCGAAAAAGAAAACCGAGACAACAAGTCAATTGTGCATCAATTTATGCGCAAACCTAGTGGACAAAAACGAATCGATTTAACGCCCATCACAAGATGATTTTACAGTCGGCAGGAAAACTAACCATCTTAGGTTCAGGGACCTCCCAAGGGGTGCCTGTTATCGCGTGCCAATGTCCAACTTGTCAGTCTTCAGATCCCAAAGACAAAAGACTCCGATCGAGTGTACTCATTGAACTACCCGACCTTACTTTTGCCATAGATGCTGGCCCAGATTTTAGACAACAAATGCTGAGCGCTAAGGTGCAGCACCTCGATTGCATTTTGCTTACCCACGAGCACAAAGACCACATCGCAGGCCTAGACGACGTTCGGGCTTTTAATTACCAACGACAGGCCGATTTTCCAATATATTGCACACCCAAGGTTGAAACTGCACTCAAACGAGAATTTTACTATGCTTTTGAAGAAAATCCGTACCCAGGAGTACCTAGGTTTGAGATCAGAAAACTCGAAAAGGGGCGTTTTGAATTGGGCAATTACGCCCTTGAGGCCATAGAGGTTTGGCATCACAAAATGCAGGTCTTAGGGTTTAGAATAGGTAAATTAGCGTATATCACAGATGCCAAAACCATCACCAAAGAGGAGAAACTTAAACTTTTAAACCTCGACGTACTCATTATTAATACGCTGCACGAATATACCCACCTCTCCCACTTTAATTTGGAGGAAGCGCTACAACTCATAGCAGAAATACAACCTAAACAGAGCTATTTAACGCATATTTCACATCTTTTTGGTTTGCATGAAAAGGTCAATTCTACCCTGCCTCCGAATGTCAGTTTAGCTTTCGACGGACTCGAACTCTCATTTGATTTTTCCGATTAATTTTACAAGATGTCTTCGTCCAATTTTATCGATATAGCTGCGCTCATCAAAAGTAAAAATCCACGTTTACTTCGTTTATTACCCACTTTTGTCTTGTCTTTTTTAAAACGAAAACTACATCAGGACGAAATCAACGCATTTATAGCTGCAAACGGGCATCTAAAAGACCACGATTTTTGCGAAGCCATCATTGATTACTTTCAAATCCAAATTGAAATTGAAGGTTTGGAACATATTCCAACAAATGGCGGTGTCATTCTCGCCTTGAATCATCCCTTGGGCGGTATGGACGGCGTGGCACTCATTCACGCACTGCGCCAAACAAGGCCAGATGTTGTACTCATTGTAAACGACCTTTTACTGTCTATTAAACAACTCTCCAATCTTTTTGTCGGCATCAATAAATATGGGCGCAATCATGGAGGTGTTCGTCAAAATATACGCGGTGCGTTTGAGAAAGAACAAGCCGTCATCATTTTTCCGGCAGGTATGGTTACACGGATTCACTATGGCCAAATTGTAGAGCCTGAATGGAAAAAGACTTTTGTGACCTATGCCAGAGAATTGCACAGACCCATTGTTCCTATATATATCGAAGGTCGTTTGTCGAAAACATTTTACCGAGTTAATCGTTGGCGTAAGAGACTGGGTATTAAAGCAAATTTAGAAATGTTCTTACTCGCCGATGAAATGTTCAAACAAAAAAAAGGTAAGATTTCTTTTGTGATCGGCAAACCCCTCACTGATTATGATTTACCCTCTGAACTTGACGATTACGCTACCGCTAATTGGATAAAAAACCACGTTTACAGCCTAAAAGAAAACCATGAAAAACCTCATTGACCCTATTGACAGAGCTGTACTTCTCAAAGAACTCAGCACCGATCGTTTTTTGCGCACAACCCGTAAAGGTGGCAACGAAATATACAGAGTAAATGCCGAAAACGCCCCAAATGTACTGCAAGAAATTGGTCGTTTGCGCGAACTTACATTTAGAGCTGCCGGTGGAGGAACAGGTGAAGAAGTCGATCTCGACGCACACGACTTCGGCCCCTACGCCTATGAACAACTCATTGTTTGGTCGGTAGAGGATCAAGAAATTATTGGTGGGTACCGATATAAGGTTTGCCCTAAAGCCAAAGACCAAAGCGGAATTTATCATTTATCTACAGTGCACTATTTTGACTTCAGTACCGCCTTTAAAAATGACTTTTTACCTTTTACGATAGAATTAGGCCGAAGCTGGGTTCAGCCAAATTTTCAACCGAATATCAACCCCAAAAAAGGCTTATTTGCACTCGACAACATCTGGGATGGCCTTGGTGCGCTCATCAGATATTATCCAGAAGTGAAGTATTTCTTTGGAAAAGTCACCATGTATCCAGATTACAATAGAGAGAGTAGAGATTTCTTATTGACTTTTTTACACCATTATTTTAAAGATCCAGACCAACTAATCAAAGCCTACCATCCTTTAGATTTTAGAACAAATGAAAAGAATTACCTCGCGCTTCTCGAGGGTTTAGAATTCAAGGAGGGATACAAAATCCTCAATCAGTACGTAAGGGAGCGCGGTACTTTTATACCACCGCTCATGAATATTTACATGAACCTCTCCCCCACTATGCGCACTTTTGACACAGCGGTCAATGCAGATTTCGGAGACGTCGAAGAAACCGGGATTTTAGTCACCATTGCAGATATTTACTTGGAGAAAAAAGAAAGACATTTAGAGTTCTAAATCATGTCCTTTTGATGCTTGAGCAACTCACCACCACTCGAGCTCAATTCTACCCATTTTATTTTTGATTTTTGCTTTGATTCTGCCCAGCAGAACATCCACGTGGGCGATTGCTAATCTTCTTTCAATTTCTTTAGCACTGCACTTGTATTCGTATTTCATTTTCAGTATTAAAGCCTCTTTTTTGGATACACAGCCCAGGGCCTCTTGGTATAATTCAGAGAGCGCCTGTTCTTTTCCGAGTAACATTTCATCGGCAACAAGTACATGCTGAGTGCTGGTTTTTGTCCACACCATATTTTTTTGTGCTTGATTTTTTCGCAGCTGCGAAATACAAAAATGAACCAAAACCGTTCTCAACCAGGCTTTGGATTCAAAAAGATGAGCATCTGCGTCTTTCTTGAGGTGCAATAAGCCAAACAAGTGAATTGCAAAATCTTGTAAAACATCTTGTTGCTGAGGTCCATCGAAATAACGCGCAATGATTTGCTTGAAAAACCTTTGTTGCGTTGCATATAGGCTTTCAAATTGGCTGTGGTGTATACTTGTCGGCTTCATATTGAAGGTCATAACAATTATTGTTCCAAAGTATTTGACGCTAAATTTTATTGTATTTTCACAATCTAATTCGCCGTCTGACGTTTGACAAATATGAAAATCTTTTGCTTCATTCTATTAGGTCTTCCTTTTATTGCAGGGGCTCAGTACACTTGGGGCTCGAGCGCTTTTACCTACCTGAATCAACTCCATAATGCAAAGAATGCAGCTGTTGGTGGAAGGCTATATGCAATCAACGATAAAGAGGTAAGCCTTACTTTAGACCAACCTGCACTGCTCGATGCTCAAAATGTCAAGCAATTTCATACTTCTGTTGGAATATTGCCAAGTGGTGTGCATTACGGCACACTTGTTACAGCCATACAAACCAAGTGGGGTGTTTTTGCGCCGTATATCCGCTACATGAACTATGGTTCATTCAATCAAACAACTGTAGAAGGATTACAAACAGGTACTTTTAATGCACTCGATTACAATATCGGAACAAGTTACAGCTATGCGCCAAATCCTTTTTTCAGAATGGGTGCTCAAATCAACCTATTAGGTTCAAATCTCGAGCGCTTTAGTGCCTATGGCGTCTCGACCAACCTCTCTGCCCTCCTTATTCATCCAAAGGAATTATTGATGGCGTCGGTGGGAATACGCAATGCCGGTTTCATTTTTAAAGATTATACTGCGCAAGCTCAATCTGTTCTTCCTTTAGATATTTACGCTGGCATCAGTTATCGGCTCGCACACGCACCGTTTCGCTTCCATATTGTGGGGCATTCGCTGAATCGTCCAGAAAATATTTGGCTCGATCCAAATGCCAAAGAAAGTACTGATCCTTTGACTGGCGATACCATTCCTATTTACATCCCTAATTGGGGAGAAAAGATAGCCAATCATCTTCATTTTCAGCTAGAACTCATTCCAAAAGGCGCCATTCAAATGCGTTTAGGATTTGATTACAACCGAAGACAACAACTCAAACTCACTGATTTCCCGGGCCTGGCTGGTTTTTCTTTTGGGCTGCGCATGCATGTCAGGCGTTTTGATCTCGATTATGCCGTTCAATATTATTCCAAAGCAGGGAGTATTCAAACAATAGGCCTAAGCTCAGATCTATCTCGTTTAAAAAAGAAAATTTAGATCGGCCGGTCGTGAAAACCACCTGCTAATTGGCGGTAATCTTCATGAAAAGACCCATCTAAATTTCGAATATAAAACTGCTCAAAAATACAACCTTGCTCTTTTCGTTCAAAACAAACAACCCAGCGTTTGTCTAATTTTTGAGGGTTTGCATGAAAGCGCATTTGCAGTGTGCAGTTAAGGCCCTTCTTTGCCAAATGAGTAATGGTTTGCTGCGCTATAAGCGGTGGTAAGATCAGCCATAACTGACCTTCAGGTTTTAAGCGCATCCGCATTTGATCCAAAAGTTGTTTGAATGCAGGCTCCGTGATGTGTTTTGCAACTTGATGTGTTTCGTTTTGAGCAACTAAACCATCGATAAAGTATGGTGGGTTGGAAACAATTACATCATATTTTTCTGTTTTTGAAAGTTGCTCAAGCGAACAATTGATGGCTTGGAGTCGGTCAAAAAAAATGGCGTGCTGAAAATTAAACTGCGCATCTTGAAAAGCTCCTGAATGAGGATCTATGCCCGTAATCTTTGCGCTTTTGAACCTTTGTGCAAGCAGCAAGGCAATAGTGCCATTACCCGTACCCACCTCCAAAACTTTGGCGTTAGGAGGAACTTGACGCACAGCAGCTCCAAGAAGGATGGCATCGGTATTGACTTTTAAAGGGCTGCTGTCCTGACGAACAACAAAATCTTTAAAAGCAAAATCAGCCATTAATAAGCTTTTGCAAAAACTACTCGACCCGTAGAAGGCTTGCCTGTAACCATACAAACACCGGGTTCTGGAGTTTGATCAAAAGGAATGCAACGGATGGTTGCCTTGGTCTCTTGTTTGATGCGCTCCTCGGTTTCAGGCGTGCCGTCCCAATGAGCTAGATAGAACCCACCTTTTTCGATTTCGATTTTAAATGCGTCGTAAGAGTCAATTTGATGGGTATTTGCAGCACGGAATTCTGTGGCACGTTTAAGTAGATTGTGTTGAATATCTTGAAGTAAGGTTTCAATGGTGCTGACCAAGTTGTCGAAATCTAAGGTTTCTTTGGTTTTGGTATCGCGGCGGGCTATTTCAACTTTGCCGTTTTCGAGGTCGCGAGGGCCCATAGCCAAACGCAAAGGCACACCTTTGGTTTCGTATTCTGCGAATTTCCATCCTGGACGGCGGTTGTCGTCGTCATCGTATTTGAAGCGAATTCCTTTCGCTTTAAGATCCGAGGCTAACTGCTTGAATTTAGCTGTGATCTGTGTAAGTTCATCTTCTGTTCGATAAATAGGCACTGCAACCACCTGAATTGGTGCCAATGCTGGCGGAAGCACCAAACCGTCGTCGTCGGAGTGTGTCATGATGAGTGCACCCATTAGGCGGGTTGAGACACCCCAAGAGGTAGCCCAAACAAAATCTAATTTCCCCTCTTTATCAGCAAATTTTACTTCAAAAGCTTTGGCAAAATTTTGACCTAGAAAATGGCTGGTCCCGGCTTGTAAAGCTTTACCGTCTTGCATAAGTGCTTCAATACAAAGGGTGTCTTCCGCACCTGCAAAGCGTTCACTTGCCGTTTTCCGGCCTTTGAGTACAGGCATCGCCATATAGTTTTCAGCAAAATCGGCGTATACTTCTAGCATTTGCTCCGCTTCTGCGATTGCTTCTGTTTTGGTGGCGTGGGCAGTGTGGCCTTCTTGCCATAAAAATTCGGTGGTTCTTAAAAATAAACGCGTGCGCATCTCCCAACGCACCACATTGGCCCATTGATTGATTAAAATCGGAAGGTCACGGTATGATTGAATCCAGTTTTTGTAAGAATTCCAGATAATTGTTTCAGAGGTTGGTCTAACGATGAGTTCTTCTTGCAATTTAGCATCTGGATCGACAATAATGCCGCTACCATCTTCAGCATTTTTGAGGCGGTAGTGCGTCACAACCGCACATTCTTTGGCAAAGCCATCGACATGAGCTGCCTCTTTACTCAGGTAGCTTTTGGGAATAAAGAGCGGAAAATAAGCGTTGGAGTGCCCTGTTTCCTTGAATTTGATATCAAGTACATCTCGCATGTTTTCCCAAATGGCGTAGCCATAAGGTTTAATGACCATGCAGCCTCGCACATCGGAGTGTTCGGCGAGGTCAGCTTTATAAACGAGGTCGTTGTACCAAGTTGCGTAATCTTCTTGACGGGTGACTTTTTTTTCGGCCATAGGATGCTTTGGTTGAGAGCACAAAGATAGGAATTTCTATGGTAAGCGAGGCTTGATGGTTTGTTTACTGCAGCGGTTATCAATCAAACTATTCAAATAAAATTGGTAAAGCGCACTCATTTTTTTAGCAATAATAACTTGTTCTGTGGTGTAGGAGCGCTTGATACCTGGCGTCCATGCAATGGGTAACAAATTGGTGCCATTATAGATGAAGGAGAGCAAATTGCCGTTTTCATAGACCATCTTTTGACCCTGCTCTTGCGCGTAACAAGAAGAACCAAGTTGAAATGGTGCCTTTTGAATGCCCAATAAATCGAGCACAGTAGGCATCAAATCAATTTGCTGGAAAACCACGCCTTTTGTTGGTTTTGGAAGCGCAAGGCTCGGATGGTAAAACCCAATTGGGATTCGATAGCGCCAATCTAAAGTTTGAAATTGATCTTGACGCGTGGGCCCTACGTGATCTGCAGTAATGACAAATAAGGTGTTCTTGAACCATGCTTTGTGCTGGTTTTGTTTAAAGAAACGACGCAGCGCCTGATCTGTATAAGAAATGGTCTGACAGAGCGACTCTGGCCCGGTCTTTAACTGACCTTCAAAAGCAGATGGAACCGCATAAGGGTGGTGTGAGCTCAAAGTAAATAAGGTGCTAAAAAATGGACTTTGTTCTTTGTCCAACTGCCGACCAAAATAGGATAACATATGGTGATCCCAAATGCCCCAATTGCCATCAAAATGCGACGGATTCGGATAAGACTCTAAACCTACGTAGTTACTAATTCCTATGGCCTTAGTAAAACTCTTGAAATGCATAGATCCTTCCTTGGCACCATGAAAAAAAGAGGTATGGTAGCCGATATCTTTGAGCATTTGAGGTAAACTATTCAATTGATTGCTGCAATACGGGGACAAAATATAAGATTCAGGTAGCCATGAGGGTAGCCCAGCTAAAATGGCCGGAACCGCATCCATGGAGGTGCGCCCATTGGCAATAGCGTATTGAAAGAAAAGTCCTTTTTGTAGGAGCGAATCTAAAAATGGCGAATAGGAGTTTGGACTATTTGGCCCCGCATAATTGGTTCCAAAACTTTCGAGAATGAGCACCACGACGTTGGTATTTTTTGGTAAAATAACTGGCGACGCGCCATCTTTTACGGGTAAAAGTGCGGCGAGTTCTTGGGGTCGGTGAAATTCTAAATGTGATGTAGCGCCATCATTTGAGGTCTTGAGCACCGTAAAGGCGGTATTGAGCACAATTGGAGCTTGTTCGAGGCTGCTCATAGCGGTTGCATCAATGATGCCAACCGGACGCAATTGCAGACCACCTCTTGCCGTAATGATCATAGCGCCGCAAAGCACAATGAACTTGAACCATTCCAACTTGGTTGTCATGGATTTTTGCTGGACCTCCATTTTGATAATGAGCCGACCAAGAAGCGTAGCCATGAACAAAAAAAGCAGTGGTAACCACCAAAACTCAGCCAAAAATTCACCTGCTAATGAACTGGTTTCTGTGCCAGTGAGCAAATGCAGAAAATAACTGAAGCCCGATCTTTTTTGCGTGTATGAAAAATAAGCGATATCCCAGGTATTGAGCACGAGAATAAGTAAACTCATGAGCGCTAGATATATTTTGACCAGCAGGTTGAAGACCTTCTTTACTTTCAGATCTAGTATGTTGATAAATGGATTGACAAACAATAATATTGGCAAAACCAAATAAGCAATTGTGATGCTATCAAAATATATACCTATAAAAAATAAAGAAGCAGTTAGCTCATTGAAAAACGTTGCGTTCTGTAAAGTAAAGGCAACGCGAAGCAAACTCATGCAGAGTAATAACAGTAAAAAATACAGAAGTAGCGGTTTATTCTTCAAATTGCTTAATACGCGAGAAGTTTGTCAATGGTAGGAAGTAAGGTATGCTGCGCCAAAAATTGTTGTTCGAGCTGGGCTGCAAAGGGTACAGGCGTATCAATTGAGGCCACGCGCAAAACAGGCGCATCTAGCTGATCAAAACAATGCTCGGTTACCAAAGCCACGATCTCCCCACCGATTCCGGCAGTGAGGGTGTCTTCATGCAAGACCAAAACCCTACCGGTTTTAATTGCAGCCGAAATGATCGATTCAAGGTCTAAAGGCAAAAGCGTGCGTAAATCCAGAATTTCAAATGAAAAATCAGGACGCGCTTGCGCTGCTTCTAAGGCCCAGTGTACGCCAAGACCATAGGTAATGATTGTGAGGTCTGTACCGTGCTGCACACTTGCTGCTTTTCCGATAGGTGTATTGTAATAACCCACTGGCACTTGGCCTTTTAAACTACGGTATAAAAACTTATGCTCAAAGAACAACACAGGGTTAGGATCCTCAAAAGCTGCTAATAAAAGCCCCTTTGCATCTTGTGGATTGGAGGGGTATACAACTTTAAGGCCTGGTGTGTGAACAAACCACGCTTCATTACTTTGCGAATGAAAAGGTCCAGCTGCTGTGCCTGCACCGGTAGGCATGCGCACCACAACATCTGCATTTTGGCCCCAACGCCAATGCAATTTTGCTAAATTATTAATGATCTGATTAAAGCCAACACTTACAAAATCGGCAAATTGCATTTCGACCATTGCTTTCATTCCAGCAATACTGAGCCCGAGGCCTGCTCCGATAATAGCCGATTCGCAAAGTGGTGTATTGCGCACACGGTCTTTACCAAAAAGCTCCACGAAGCCTTCAGTGACTTTGAATGCACCACCATATTCGGCGATATCTTGCCCCATTAGCACCAAGTTGTCGTGTTTGTGCATGGCTGTTCGCAAGCCATCTTGAATGGCATCTATGAAGCGGACTTCTTGTGTATCAGAGCCCGCATTGATCTGTTCAAACGCGAAAGGCGCATAAACATCTGATAGCTCTTCTCTAAGATTGGGAACTATTTGGGGTGCAGCATTGGCCAGATCAAAAGCTTGCTGAATGTCTAACTTAAATTGCTTTTTAATCTGATCTATACGCTCCTGGGCCAAGATTTGTTGGTCCAATAAAAAAGCTTCGAAGTTAGTAACGGGGTCTTTGGGTTTCCATTCGGTTTGTAATCCTTCAGGATAATACTTTGTTCCGGATGCCTCTTCATGACCGCGCATGCGAAAAGTCATGAGTTCTAGAATAAATGGCCTCGGATTTTCTTGAATTTGACTGCGGATGTTTCGGACAGCTTCAATGACAGCTAGTATATTATTGCCATCTACTTGGATGGCATCCATGCCGTAACCTATACCTTTGTCGATAAATTGCTTGCAACGGAATTGCTCCGATGAAGGCGTGCTGAGCCCCCAGCGGTTGTTTTCAATTGCAAAAATAACAGGCAATTGCCAAACTGCAGCTACGTTGAGGGCCTCGTGGAAATCACCTTCCGATGCCCCGCCGTCTCCGGTAAATACCAACGTTGCGTCTTTGGTTTGGCGAATTTTGGCAGCCAATCCTATCCCGTCTGCAATTCCTAATTGAGGACCGAGGTGGGAGATCATGCCCACTAGTTTGTGGTCTTGCGTTCCGAAGTGAAAACTTCGGTCGCGGCCTTTGGTGTAACCATTTGCTTTTCCTTGGAACTGTGCAAATAAACGCTCGAGCGGAATTTGACGCGTCGTAAAAACTCCGAGGTTTCGATGCATTGGTAAAATGTACTCGTGGTCTTGCATAGCGTAGGCGCAACCAACTGATACTGCTTCTTGACCCCAACCCGAAAACCATTTGGTAATCTTCCCCTGACGAAGCAAAATGAGCATTTTTTCTTCGATCAGGCGAGGAAGAACGAGTTTTTTATAGATGGAGACGAGCTCGTCGTTACCGAAACTAGAAATTTGGTAATGGATATTGGATGACGGCATAGAAACTATACTTTTAAGCCGCGCACGACGCGTTCTTTGCGCTTAGTGCGCTCTAATTTTTTCTTCACAATCAAAAGATGTGCAGCACGTGGCGCCCCTCTTGAGAGATCTACTTTGTACTCGTTGCCACCATAATTTAAGCGTGCACCCCCTTGAGCCGACCAATCCGCATCGAGATAAAACCGTCGGATGCTTGCGCCATCTGACTTCGTAGCAAAGGGAATAAAGCGTTGGTCTCCGGTTTCAAAACGCACCAATAATTGGCCTGCATCGCCAAAATCTTCAAAAATACAACGTGTTCCGGCAGGAATAACGACCGATTCTGACTGTGAGCTAGAGGATGATACGAGCGCACCATTTTGAGTGGTAAGCTCGCTAGATTGTCTGTTGATTTGATTGAGGATGATGGTATGGGAGGTATAAAATTGAACTTGGCGCAATTTGGCTTCTGTATCTAAAGTAAATTCGTCGCGAATAGCGGTCGTAAATGGGATTTTTGTTCCGCAAGAAGAAACGACAATTGCCAAAAGAATAAAAAGTGTTATTTGTTTCATGTTTGTTAAATTTGTTCAAAATTAATTAAAAGATGCGTGCATTTACCAAACTTCCCGTCTATCTTTTCGGACTGACGTTTTTGGTTGTGATCAGTTGCAATCAGCACCAAGAAAAAGACGCTATCACTTTGGATTCAATTCGACCGCATTCAAGTAAAAAGTACGTACAAAATAGCGCTGGTGACCAGCAAGATACGCTGCGCAAGTATGTCAATTATTATGCCAACGACTCCGCTTTCATGCAAATTTCGAAAGTGAGGCTCGATAGCACACCGGCCCTTCATTTTATAGATCGTTTTAGCGCAACCCGACAAAAGTGGATTCTGCAAGACTCCAACAATGTTTTCTATCAGTACAAGCAATGGCATTTTAAAGACAGCAGCGCTTGTCTTGAAGCATTTTACAACTGGCTCGATCAGGCTGGACGTCAAAAAGAGAGTGTAAAGCTATTTGAAGGAAGCATATCGAGTGCTAACTATGAACTAATCATCGTTGGTCAACAAGAAGTGCTCTTTGTCGAAGCTCCGCGGAACTTTAACTACAAAAAGTGGCTTCTTTGGTACAGCGGCACCAAAGATTACCTTCCTATTAAATATGCGCTATATGTGCAGCCAAAAAAACGAACCAAATGGTTCAAGTGCACCAACAATCAAATCGAAGCCTTATGAATATTGTCAATCGCGGATTTATTTTTGTTAAACCCAAAAATCCATTTATTTCCTGGGCTCAAAGTAATAATCCTGAGATCATTATCGATGAAAATGCCGAAGGAAGTGTGTATTTAATTGAAGAGGATTTTTGGGACGACGACTTGGTCTTGCAACAATATGCCAAAAAAATTGCACAGCAAGAATTTAGTAGCATCATTGAAGATCAAAACGTTTGGCCACAATGGAATGACTTAGATGAATTTGAAGCGTTTTTTAGCATTGAAATGGGTTGTACATGTATTGATTTGCGAAACGAACCATTACAAAAAGAATCATTTTAACCCCCTAGAGCCGCTCCATTAAATTGGAATTCAAATACGCTGGATCAAACGTTACTTCGGCACCAAGCCAACCTGGTTTATCAAAAAATTGATCTTCATCAGAAAGTTCCAATTCAGCAATAAGCAGACCTTCTAGTTTACCATGAAAAACATCGAGCTCCCAAGTATCGTTGTTGTTCTGAATGTAATAACGCGTTTTGTGTAAACAAGGTAAATTTGCCTCCAAAATAATCTCATTCGCCTCGTTTTGAGGTATTTCGTACTCAAACTCACTGCGGGTAAGACCTGTACCCAATTTAATCGTAAAAAATGCCATGTTATCTGTGACGCGTATGCGCACCGATCGATCGGTGCCGCGCAACAGGTAAGTTTGTTTCAGTTCTCTTTGCCCAATACATTTTGCTGATTTCCAGCTATCGTTGGCGATGAGAAACTTGCGTTCGATTTCTTTCAAGATTCGATTTTTTGAATTATTTTTACCCTTACGCAACCGATTCGTTTCAATTTGCGTCAATAGCACAAATCTAAACTTTCTATATGAAACTTTACACTACTTTATTTTTCTTGCTTCTCGGAAGCAGTACCCTATTTGCTCAAAAATCTGTAACCCAAGCTGGAATCAAAATTACAAGTGCCCCGTTGCACTGCAATGTGCCGTCTGAAGGCTATGAGGCAGACCTTATTGCACTGACTATTACCAACACCACCAATGAAGTAAAAACGGTTTCTTACAGCTTTGAATTATACTACGACAACAACTGTGCAACTTGTGGCCACGACGAATACCTCTACACCCAAACTTTGCAACCCAACCAAACACTGCAGGGCGTATGTTTAGACCGCAACAACATCGGGCTCACCATTTTTGACCACATGCCAGCGCACCTCACCAAAACCCAATTGACAGACTTCAATATTTTGAACGTTTCTGTCCAATAATATGTACACCAACTACTACAACATGACCTTCAAGCAACTTATTACCTGTATCGCATTCGCTTTTGGCTACCATCAAACAACGGTTGCGCAGTGTACTGTTCAGGCCATTGCCCAAGACACCATTGTTCCGTGTAACGGCTCCACCACGCTGAGTGTCAACGGATCTGGCACCAGTGTACTGGCCTTCGGAGAAAACTTCAATAATGGTGTGCCTGTTGGTTGGGATTTTTCTCAAATTGTTACCATTGCCAACAATACCTGCGGCGTACCTAGCTTAGACGGTTCAGATTTCATGTGGATGGGAAATACATCAGTAGCACCGCGCGTCATGACCACCGTATCGCTCGATGTATCTTCCGGCGGAAATGTTTGTTTTGAGATGCGCTATGCAATCCAATCACAAGCATCACCTTGTGAGGGTCCTGACCTCGCGAACGAAGGCGTTTACTTACAGTACTCAACCGATAATGGATTTACTTGGGTAACCATGAATTACTGGAGTCCGAATGGCGGCTATGACTCCTACATGACCGCCTGGAATCAATATTGTGAGACCATTCCGCTTGCAGCGCAAACAGCCGCAACAAAATTTCGTTGGACCCAACTCGCAGTATCTGGTGCTGGTTTCGACCACTGGGGCCTCGACAACATCACCATCTCAGCCACTATACCAAACTATACCATTACCTGGCTACACGACAACTACACCTACCCCACTGGTGTCTACACGGGCGACAACCCTACACCTGTTTCACCAACTGGTACAACAAGCTATATCGTCATGATGTCAGATAGCACGAATATCTGTTATGATACCATCACGCTATTTATTTCTTATCCACAAATCGATAACATCCTAGAAAACGACCCAACTTGTGGCAGCAACAACGGAAGTTTGGTTGCAAGCTCATCAGGAGGAGCGGGCGGCTACACATACAGCCTTGACGGAGGTTTGACTTTTCAGCCTAGCGCCACCTTCACGGGCCTGAATGCCAATAATTATACGGTAATTCTTGTTGATCAAAACAACTGCTCTGATACACTTCAGGCCGCATTAAGCGGGGTAGATTCCGTTGATGTCAGCAATATGATAGTCACCACCACCACCTGTGGGCTCGACAACGGCATTATTGACCTCACCATCACTGGAGGGACGCCGCCATATCAATACAGCCTAAATAACGGTTCTACTTTCTCAGCGAATGAGATTTTCAACAACCTTGTTCCCGGTGCATATCAAATTTACATTGAAGATGACAACGGCTGTTTTGATACAACCAGTGCTACGATCTACCCTTCAACCAATCCACTTCTCGGACAAACCACAAGTACGCTAGAATTCTGTAGTTTACAAGACGGTAGTATTACCACAAGCGCAACCTCTGGTGTTGGGCCTTACGTTTTTGTGTTGCACCAAGGCGCCTCTTTAGTAGCCACAAGTCCGAATGGCACCTTCCCGAATTTACAATCCGGAAGCTATTGGGTCACGGTCATTGACCAAATCGGCTGTGCCGACAGCACGCAAATTACTGTAGACAGCATACCTGCCCCTATTTCGCCAATGACGGATACCATACTCTGTAACCTCACCTTACAAGTTTTCGGAGTGGTTTCCTATACAGGAAGTAATTGGTCTGCGAATGCCAACGAAATTAACTTTAGTGACCCTGCCAGTCCAAACCCATTAATTACAGCCGACACCGCTGGCATCTACCTGATCAATTTGCAAGATACGGTTTGTAGTTACAATCAAACTTTTAGCCTCACGTTTGTTGCCGATCCTTTCACTGCCGTAATCGACACCACACTGTGCATTGGAGAAACGGCGAATATAGTTGCTGTTCAACAACCGCAAAATGTCAGTTATCTCTGGAGTACCGGCGCTACAGAACCAACCATCCAGGTAACTACCCCAGGAAACTATATTATTTCTACTACAAACATGTGCGGTACCCTTATCGATACAGCAAGCGTTGAGTTCTATTTTTGTGATATCGAACTCCCGAATGTATTTACACCCAACAACGATGGCAACAACGATTACTTTCAAATGCTATTCTATGGCGGTCTAAGTACCTTTGAATGTATAATCATTAACCGTTGGGGCAACACCATTCGAGAATTTGCAGATCCAGCCTTCCAATGGGATGGCACCGACAAAAACGGCAATCCTATGGAAGAAGGCGTCTATTTTTATGTCGCCAGAACAGTGACGAACGCCGGCGATGAAATTGAAAAGCATGGGCTCGTCCATCTCGTTAGGGAATAGCAATATTTCCTATCTTTGTATGTGCTTCAACTCAAAAAAAATACTCCAAGATGGGTGATTGTCGTTCTCGACTTACTCATTCATCTTTTTGCACTATTTTTTGCCTATTTAATCCGCTTTGACCTCAAGGCGGATTTTTCATTAATTGCAAATGAATGGGCAATACTCTCGAAATCAATTTGGTTTTTTGTACTGATCAAAGTACTTGTTTTTGCCGTTTTTCAAATCCACCAAGGACTTGTTAGGCTGAGCTCTACCTCGGATTTCAAAAGAATTTTTATCGCCGAACTGATCACCTCACTTATTTTCATTCTTGGAAGTATGCTTCGCTTCTATAAGCTAGATGGATACTTTCTTTTTCCAAACTCTGTTTTACTGATGGAGTTCATTTTTAGTACGGCTTTTGTCATCTCCGGAAGATTTATTGTCAAGTTACTATATTTGGAATACACCCGAGACAAAGGCAAAGAAGAAGCTATCCTTATTTTTGGCGCAGGGATATCCGGGCAACTCACCAAACGCTTGATTGAAAAGGATACGGCCAATCTTCAGCACGTTATTGGCTTCCTCGACGATGCTGTATCATTGCATGGCAAACGTATTGAAGGCACACGCGTGTACCCACCTAGCGCACTGGAAAAATTACAAGCCAAGCATCAAATAAGCACCCTGATCATTGCTGTGCAAAATTTAGAACGCATTAAACTCAAAGAAATATCAGAACAAGCCTTAGAACTTGGCATTCAAATCAAAAGAGTCCCTGAGGCCAGGGCTTGGGTCAATGGTGCATTCAATGTAAGGAGTATCAAAAAAATTGACATCAATAGCCTCCTTGGCCGGCCAGTCATACAAGTTGAAAATCCAAAAATGGAAGCGCACTTTTTGAACAAAACCATACTGATTACCGGAGCAGCCGGAAGCATTGGTAGCGGTCTCGCTGCAGCCCTGATTGCACAAAAAGCAACGCAACTCATCTTACTTGATCAGGCAGAATCTGCGCTATTTGAATTAGAACAGCGCTTCCAGCAACTCAAAACCCATACAGAAATTGCTTATGTCATTGGCGATATCTACGACGCTGCTCGCATGCAGCACCTCTTTGAAACATACAGACCACAATTGGTCTTTCATGCAGCAGCCTACAAACATGTTCCGCTGATGGAGGCCAATCCGGCTGAGGCGATTCGCAACAACATAGGCGGCACCAAAATTATTGCTGAACTTTCCGCGCAATTCAAAGCCGAGCAATTCATCATGATCTCCACGGACAAAGCGGTGAACCCAACCAACGTAATGGGGGCTTCTAAGCGCATTGCCGAAATGTTGGTGACTGAACTAAACGAACAACACCATACCGCTTACATTACTACTCGTTTTGGAAATGTGCTCGGCTCCAATGGATCTGTTATTCCTGTATTTGAAAAACAAATTGCTGGTGGGGGTCCACTTACACTCACCGACGCAGAAATTACCAGATTTTTCATGACCATACCCGAAGCTTGTCAGTTGGTCTTGGAAGCAGCCACAATGGGTCATGGAGGTGAAATATTTGTCTTTGATATGGGTGCGCCTGTAAAAATCTTAGACCTCGCCAAAAAAATGATCCAACTCTCTGGATTGAGGCCCTACACAGATATTGATATCCAAATAACGGGGCTGAGGCCCGGTGAAAAACGCTATGAAGAAGTACTTGCCAATGCGGAGAATACCATGCCAACTTATCACCCCCAAATATTAATTGCCAACACACGGCCCGTAGCCGCACCGCAACGTAAAATGATTGATCAGTTGCTTGCAACTGCTGCCAAGCAAGACAACGAAGGCAGTGTGCGCCTCATGAAACAATTGGTGCCCGAATACATTTCTAATAATTCCTTATTTGAAAAACTTGACCAATGATTGAGCCTGCAAAAATACAAGTACGACTCACCGACATCGACATCCTAGGCCACGTCAATAACGCGATCTATCTGAGTTATTTTGAGATGACGCGCATCCACTACTTTAATGAATTGGTTGGTTACAACACCAAGCAACAAAAAAGTATTGAAATACCCATAAAAATTCGAGAGGCCCTCCTCCGTATCACCCAAAATTAAGTCACTTATGACCGCGCTTAAAAACATACTTTCGCTCCTATTCCTTCTTTCAATTTGTGAATTATCCTTCGCTCAAGTTCCGGAAGTATGTAAGTCAACTCGGCAGCCATGCCCCATGGCCAGTACTAAGTTTTGTCATGAACACATTGCCTTTGACGAAGACCACAACCTGTATTTATTACGCAAAGATTTTGCCACCCCGTACACAGGAACATGCGTGAGTTGCTACCCAAGTTTAGTCGTAGAAGAAAAATTGAATTTTGTCAACGGGAAAAGAGAAGGGACGGATACCTCTTTTTACAGAAGTGGTTGTATTCAATCGATCCAAAGCTACCAAATTGGTTTAGAGAATGGCGCAACCTACATCTATTATGATTCTAGCAACAGAGTTCAATTCGAAATTTGGTACCAAAACGGGCAACTTCATGGCCCGTCTATACAATGGAGCGCTAAAGCACTTGCAGACACCCTTATGTACAAGCACTATAAAAATGGAAGGCTCGACGGACCACAACGAACTTATTTCTCCAATGGTAAAATAAGAAAAAGTAGTGTCTACAAGGACGGATTCAGTGATGGACCACAAATTACGTACAATGAGGTCGGTCAGAAAGAAAGTGAAATTCATTTCAAAGCTGGTAAAAAAACCGGCACCTGGACTTACTTTTTTGACAGCGGTAAAATGGCAAGAACCGAAAATTGGCGAGATGGTAAAAAAAATGGTGTCTTTGTGAGTTACAACGAAAATGGTCAGGTCTTGAGTACGGAGAAATACAATGCGAATCTTCCGGTCGGTTTACACCAGACTTTTTACCCAGACGGCAAACTCAATTACAGCTGTTCCTACTCCAATAAAGGAGAAAAATTAGAGGAGTACGTTATTGATCAATATGGCGTTAAAAAACAATTGTTTCCAATTGTTGACTAGCGCTTAGATCCATCTCCATATCAAAGAAATCCCCATTCCGAGTAATCCTA
>ERZ888423.1125-NODE-1125-length-24651-cov-26.807814_pt1 | contig 24651 bp, 22 predicted proteins | sample MGYA00520523_ERZ888423 | MGnify/ENA primary metagenome ERZ888423 (study PRJEB32303, sample SAMEA104408611) | aquatic metagenome | biome: Brackish water; feature: Pelagic; material: water | place: Baltic Sea | collected 2014-06-08T10:24:00 | depth 30,27 m ...
AACTCAAGAAAAACGAACACCAGCGAACAGCTACGAACAACCTGCACTTAACTGGATTACAAAAACGCTGGATACACCTAAATCAAGAATTACTGATTTTCGGCAAACATGACTCTTAATCAGTGGGTTCCGGGTTCAAGTCCCGGGGGGCGCACGGAAAATCCAGCTACTTCTCACGAGAGCTGGATTTTCTTTTGTTTTAGGGCCAGAAACCCCCATACAGGACTCTCTTAGGTAAGAGCGGTGCTTTGCTAGGCCGCCCGCTTGTGCTACCTTTACTTAACTTAATTAACATAATTTTAGTCCTTAGGAGTGTTTATGGGCCAGCAAGAACCGAAGTCAATAAATGTCGGTCCTCGTTCAGGAATTCGAGCAAGCATCGGTTTGGTAGCAATTCTTGGGCTTTTGGTTATTCCCTCTGTAGTTGTAACAGACTCGGCTTCCGCCAACGGAGCATGTTCTGGAGAGGTGCAGCCCGCGGGATCGGGCTCCATGATCGACCCCTACCTCGTAGCGACGGCACCAAATCTTATTTGGATTTCGAAGAAGCGCGCCGTCAACTCGCTCCAAAAGATCTACCTTCAAACTGCCGAAATTGACCTTGGCGGCTGCACCTTCTCGCCGATTGGAGATAACTCTGAGCCTTTTGGTTTTTTCAACGCCGCCACTTATGACGGTGGTGGTTTTGTAATTCGGGGGCTGAAAATCGTCGGCAGCGGTGGTAGCACCGGATTGTTTGGACAGTCGCTTGGCGTTATTCGAAACGTAGGAATCGAGAATGCTTTGGTATCGGGTGACAGCCAAGTTGGGGCTCTAGTCGGTTACAACCGAGGTAACGTTTTCAATTCATACTCCTCTGGGCAGGTTTCCGGAAGCACAGATCACATTGGTGGGTTGATAGGCCATAATGACGCAATTGTCGGAAACTCCTATTCGACCGCTAGCGTTAGTGGATCCATGTACGTCGGTGGTCTAATCGGGCTTCATTGCACCCAGTCTGCAGACGTCACCAATTCTTACGCATCGGGCACCGTCACCTCGACTAACACCGCTCAAGCTGGTGGGTTGTTTCCCAGCAGTGACGCCTGCGCTAATCCTGGTTTAGAAGTTGACGCTTCATTCTGGGACACTCAAACCACAGGGCAATCCGGATTTACTATTGCTGGAAAAGCGGAGGGCAGATCGAGCGCTCAGATGAAAACCCTAGCCACGTATACTACGGCCCCTGCATCATGGGACATTGTCCAAGGCTGGGTGCCCTATAGTCCTGATCCGACTGGGGGGAACCCAGCGCGTATTTGGGGAATTTGCTCGGAGTTCAACAGCGGATATCCCTTCCTGCTGTGGCAGGCGTCCTCGGATCCCTGTGTTTCGGCGGCAGCACCTGCCACCACCACTACCACTACTCCAACTCTTGCAACAACGGGTGCAAACGTTGAGTGGCTATTAGTTGGTGGATTGATTGCTGTAATTGCTGGATCAGGTTTTCTAGCTGTTAGCAGACGTAAGCGCACTGCCTAAACACTCCAACAGAATTGAACCCCCAGATCCTTTTGGGGGTTCAATCATTTAATTCATTGGGCACGTATTGGGCACGACCACACCAGCCACTCCACCAAATCCCCGTAACTACTAGCAACCAGATACACGGTCCAACTGGGCCTTAATCAGTGGGTTCCGGGTTCAAGTCCCGGGGGGTGCACTGAAAATCCAGCTACTTCTCACGAGAGCTGGATTTTCTTACATATTGGGCGTTCTTTTCGGTAGATCTGACATGCGGTTGCCACCTTATTACCGTTCGCCACTCAAGTGTCTATTAGTATGCCCAAAACCCCAAACTAGAACTTACTTAAGTTAAATCAGTTCTACTATCGCGTTAAATTGGAAACAAAACCATGAAATTGCCAATCAGGAGAGTCTCAGTTGCTCTCATCGCGATTCTTGGAGCATCCCTACTCTCAACGCCAGCTCAAGCGGTAGAGGACATCGCTATCTCTAGAACCGCTTTTGGAGCGGGCGTAGCTTCCAATGTCGGCATAAGCCTTAGTGGTTTTGATGAGACTCAGAGCTACCAGGCAACAGTGAAGTTCGTCAACAATGTAACAAACGTAGATGTCACTAATGGAACGTTGGCGGCAACTGCTAGCGGTACTGAGTTGGTTGCTACCTACTCGTCATACTCAGGAACGAAGCTTGGTTTTAGAGGTACTTATGCGCAAGTGGCAGCTGCACTCGCCTCAGTGACCTGGAATCCAAGCAATGCTAGCGGAGACATTAGTATTCGAATAGGGGTTGCTCCTTACGCTGGTACTGGAACATTTTATGACGCCAACTCACAGCGTTACTATCGATATGTTTCGACAGGAACTTCTTGGACGGCGGCACGAACAGCTGCGGAGGACACCTATCTTTATGGCTTACGGGGATACCTGGCGGAAATCAATTCTGAAGCAGAAAATAACTTTATCGGTAGCGAAACATCAGCCACGAACATATGGATTGGTGCTACCGAAGATGCCACCACGGCAGCCAACTATACAAGCAACTCTTATAACGGAACCGCTGGGCAGCGATGGATTTGGGCAGGAGCGGTACAAACTCCTTTGCCTACTGGAAGCGGAGCTCTTGCACAAAGTCCTTCAGCAGCTTTTTCAAGCTGGGCGGGAGGAGAGCCCAATAACGACCTGAAGCCAGGCGCCGACTGTGCGGTCACAAATTGGGGCAGCACTGGCTTGTGGAATGACTTACCTTGCACTTATTCGACTGGCTACCTTATTGAGTTCGGTGGCCGCGGTGAGTCAGTTTCGCTTTCATCCAAGACATTTACTCAGACAGTGGTGGCAAAAGAGGCTGTAATTTTGGGGGATCTCCAATCAAATGTCACTTGCAGTTTTAGTGGAACTTGCGCATTGCCTCTTGCGCTAACCAACCCCACGGCTAAAAATTCATCAAACGTGGACGTCGCAGGCACCTATGAATATACAAGTTCGAATACTGCATCAACTACAGTGAGTGCGAGCGGCAGTGGAGCGACTGTTACTTTGGTAAGCGCCGGATCATCAACCATAACCGCCACATTCACCCCCACGAATACCACCTTGTATGCAGGAAACACCAAGTCCTTCACGATTAGCGTTAGTGCATCTGCGCCTGCAGCCCCAACAGGGTTTGCTGCCACTGCGGGAAATGGCAGTGTGGCACTTTCCTGGAACTCCGGATCAAATGGCGGATCCCCAATCACGGATTACTTAATTGAATACTCGACCGATGGGTCCACTTGGTTGACCTTCAGCGACGGCACTAGCTCAAGTACTTCAGCCACAGTTTCAGGGCTCACGAATGGCACGGCTTACTCCTTCAGGGTTTCGGCTATCAACTCTGTGAATACAGGCTCTGCCTCTAGCGTGGTGAGCGCAACTCCGACTCTTCCTCCTGCCCCTATTTCTACTCCTTCCCCATCTCCGACTCCCGCGCCAAGTCCAGCCTCGACCCCTAGGCCAACTCCCACCAGCACGGTCGAGATAGGAACAGCAACACGACCAGCGCCGCTTGTTGTGCGGGTCATTGATGATCTTATTCAGGCGCTAAAGCCCGTTATTGTCGACGTACTAGCCACCCCACCCGCAAATGCACCAGTCCTGCCAGCTGCAACTGCTTTGAGTTTGATAACTTCGACTGCCAACAAGGTGCTAGGAAATTCCCCTTCACTGGTGCTTTTTGATGGCCAGTTCCAGGCCTCAAGAGTGGTAATTCTAGATAACACCATTGCACAAGTAGTTTCCCCTAGTGGTGGACTGTTGAACCTACAAGCCAAAGACGGAGACGCAGCTATTGAGGTGAGTGATTCAGGGCGCATTCAAATAGCTCAGAGCAATTTAGTTGAGGCCCAAGGAAACGGTTTAGCCCCCAATACTGAGTTTGCTGTCTACATGTTTTCTGAACCGACTCTTCTCGGAATAGGAAGAACAAACGATAAAGGTGAGTTCTTTGTCTCCTTTATCCTTGAGAATGAGCTGCCGCTAGGCAATCACACTCTTCAAGTCAATGGGTTAATGGTGGATGGCAGAACCTCATCGGTTTCTCTGCCGGTAACCGTTGTAGATAAACCAGAGGTCGCTGAAGGCGGCCTAGCCACTGACCTCAAAGACTCAGGAGCTCAAAGTCCCTTTTTGCCTTTTGAACTATTGCCATTCATGGGACTATTCGTGCTGATCTCAGGACTATGGTGGATCCTGGCGGCGATGAGGCGGAGAAAAAAGGACGAGAGATACACAGCCAAAGCTTGACCCCTTTGAGCCAAGCGGAATCCGGTTACCTCTCACGAGTGCTGTATTTTCTTCATCTCCAGCAATCCCCTGTGTTTTTCTCGAAGAACTGAGGGTTCCGAAAACGCCCAAAATAAGCCAAACTTGACCATGGCTAAAAAACAAGGCGTGTTGCCCCCAGAAGAACAGCCCAAAGAGGCAGAGGCCTCAATGATTCCCACCAAGTTTCTCGACCGAATCGAAGATGTCTTTCACGTGGTCCTGACCGCTTTACTGTTTCTGGTTGCCCTCGGAGCGGTGATCTTTACTGTCATTCGATTGTTCACAACAGAGCCGTTTTACCCAAATGGAATGCTCCAAGCAATCAATGACATCTTGTTTGTGGTGATCATTCTCGAAATCGCTAGGACTGTAATTGCGAGATTCAAAAGCGGCTTCTACCAGCTGAGCAGGTTCCTCGTGATCGGTGTGATTGCTTCTGTGCGACACATCTTGTCTGTTGGGTCTTCCTTGACTCTATCGATTGGAAAAACTCCAGAAGCGTTCGAGCGCGGAATTACTGAACTGTTGGTGAACGGCGCAATAGTCATCTCTCTCGTCTTGGCAATTTTCATGACCCGCATGGCGGAGCGCGAAAACGAAGCCAAGAGATCTCCTGGCAGAAAATCACGTAAGGACTAGTTAGCTAAAACTAGACTCCCATAGTTCCAAGCACGATGACCCAGCCAAGTACTGACTTGGATGTCAGGCTTAGCCAAACGTAAGCTCTTTCTCCGTAGGCGTAGACCTTCCACTTGCCGATCTTTTTGTACTGAAGATACATATTCACGGCAAAGGTGTTGAAGAAGATAAAGGTCAGCAAGAATCCAAACTGAGCGTATACCGGGATGGCATCTGCGATGTTGTTGGTGGAAACCACGAAGTAAATGCTTCCCATGATCCAAGGCACGATTCCAGCAAGAACTCCCACGTTGAAGGAGAACCAGCTGGTCTTTTTGGTCAGCTGGTTGTGCATTTCCATCATTAGACCCATCATGTTCATAACGAAGTTCAAGGTAAAGATTAACACGATTGTGGCAACCTCAATTAGGCCACCTAGCATCATCAAAACAACAAGCATGAGCGAGGAACTAATTGCGTATTCCCACCAGCGAGCTGGATTAATGCCATTTTTGATGTTTTCCTCGTAGCGACGGATATAGTTCGGGGAGGAAACAAAGAGGTGGGCGATAGCAGAGAGCCCAAGGAAGATAGGTGCGATCAGGGCTATTGGAAACTCAAAGAGGGTCTCACTTACCGGGCGGATTCCCTCCGGGGTCTCGGTGAAGAAGCGGGTGATCACTGGGATCTTGGTTTCCGCGTTAAGAATGTACAAAAGCACAGCTGCCTGCAGCAGGTGCATTACTCCAGCAAATCTGTTGAAGTTTTGTAGTTGTCTACCCAGTTTGGTCTTTGGCTTCATTTTTGGTCCCTTTCAGAGATTCATAGCTTGGTCTAAGCCTAAGCTCTGACTTGAAAGAATCCCCGAAGATTGGTAGCTAGAGACACGGCCAGCCCCTCGGGTCGTAGTTAGTCGGCTAGTCCCGCATTCGACTTCAATTGATTTGCGATATCGAGGGCTGCTTCTGCATCTGCTGATGTGGCGCCTTCTTGTGGGCCACCCAAGACCCAGCTTGCAAAGGATTCAGCCTGCAGCCTGAGGGCATCAAGTTGAGGTTTTCCCCAGTAGAAGGTGTCAAGATCTCGATTCTGGTGTGCTCTTTTGAGGTAAACACTTCAGCTGAGACTAAATCCCCACCGGGTCAATTCCGACCGTGACTTCAAAGGCACCGTAACTAACAGGCGCATTTGCCAGACTGATTTCAGGACTTCGCTTAGTCAACGAGATACCTCCTAGACAAATTGTATTTGGTGTTTGGGTTATGGCTACGTCCACTCCCAAACTCCAAAATCTATCCCTTACTCTAGAGATGAAGCGAACATGAGAGCACTGGGGGTCCTTATGCCAAATTTGTTGAAGTTGTCCATCGCTGCCTGCACCGTTCTCCTTTTAGCTGGCTGTTCAGTTTCTCCAGACTCGAATAATTCGATTCCAGCTTCGCCGGAGGCGAGCGAAGAGGCAATTGTTGAGCTCACCCAAGAACAAATCACTGAACTGATAACTTCCCTTCCAGACGGTAAAACCCGGGAAGCGCTCAAAGCTCATTACAAAGCAATCGATGAAGCTGCTAAGCAGCTCGAACCGTTCGAGATTGAATACACCACAGGGCCAACAGCCGACCCGGCCAGGGTTGAAAAAGTTGTGAATCAGTTCTCTGACAAGCTCAAGATGTTTCAGTTTCTTGGACTTGAGTCTCTAGACCAGGACTGGGTTTTGGCAAGTGAGAAGGATTACCAGTGGTGGGTGGATTTCAGATCTGCGCAGGACCCAAGTTTTCCGGTAGAGATGTGGAATAAGGAAATCAACGAACTTGGGCACTGCAGGCTCAGTGCGGATATTTTCTGCGGTGCGGGTAACACCGTAAACGGCAAAAACTACCAAGACAATGTCGTTGGAACAGCCTTCACAAATCGTGGACTTGACTCTGTATCCAGACACGAGGCAGCTCACTTCTACCAAGCAGTTTTTGGTTACGGTGGCAGGTGCTGGATGGCTGAAGGGCAGGCAACTTTCTTTGAGACCTATCTTGAATCAAGCTCTAGGTCTAGAGATCAAGTGCTCCTGAGCCTAAGTGGCAGTCCACTAGGCATTGCGCAACTTTCCGAGTCAGAACTTTTGGGGCTGATAGAAAACGATCAGATCTGCCAGCCGGACTCAAACATTGCTTACGATTTGGGGATGCTGGGATATGAGTACTTATATATGAACTTCAGCTTTCTAGATGTTCACGAGCTTCAGGTGCTTAGTAGCACTGAGGGCTGGAACCAGGCAGTATCTCAGGTGCTCGGGATTGAGGCTTCAGAGCTCAATGATGCGTTAGCGGCATACATCTTTGCCGAAACCAGGTAGCACACCGATTTACTCTCTTGTCCATGGTTGGAATGTGAGACCCACTTCTCCACATCATAATTCCGTGCGCTGCCCAAGCAATACTCGAAGCATCCAGGAGTTCTCTTGGGTGGCTCAAAAAGTACTTTGTCTTTGGGTAGTTTGTCTTGTCAAAATCTAGATCTGAGTTTTTGCCACTTCTCATGTCAATAATCAGAGATGCCAAAAACGCTATGTGGTATTCAAAGTCCTTTTGTAATTCGACCGAATAGCCATCATCAATCAGGTTCTTCACCGCTTTGGATAGAACTGGGTACTGGGACAGCACTGTAAATGCGCGCATGTTCTCGGCCCATTCCAGGCTCGCCTCAAGATAGGCTCGCAAACGCTTCTCGGCATTTTTTGGAGCATTACGGGTTGCAGTCATGACTTTATCTGACCAGCCACGGTATGCCCAGATCGAAGCCTCGGCAATCAAGCCATCGCGAGAACCGAAGTAATAGTTGATCATCGGGTGCTTTAGATTCAACTGGTCACACACAGTGCCCGAGTTGAAATCAACTGGCCCGGTTTCAATCATCTGATCAATGGATGCAAGAATTATCAAATCTCTGGTCGAGATAGATGTTCCCAGGCCATCCGCGATGGCCTGAACCTCAGGACTTAGCTCAACGGAGCCGTTTACGCTCTCGCGGGGTCTTCTAGACATTTTCAAATACTAATACATGTCGAATTCAAACCTTCGGATATCCCCACATTAGTTAGCTGAACTGCGAAAGGAGGTTACTTAACAGAATTAAGTATCACGAGGTATCAAGCAAACTTTTTAATCACTTCAGTTCGCGCTGACCAGCAGCGCCGTAACATGCTTGACTACCAGATTGTTGCGGCAGCTTCTAGCTCACTGGGTGTACAGCTGCTGGTATAAACATTGGTCGAGTAACCAAGCTTCACGATAGTTGCACAATCCGCCATTCGCTCAACCGCGATGGTTCCGACCAGCCCGGTGTAACCCTCGTTGGCGGTAATAATGTCGGAGCCATATTTGAACCACTGTCTAGCATGAGCTGCTTCGTGAACAAGCACTGAGATTCCAACAGTGTTTACATAGATGTCATATAGGGCTGGATCAAGCTCGATTCGAACTGGCGTTGAGTTGACGCCACCCACCCAAGCGCGACCGCAAACGTAGTAACCATCACACAAACCAGGAACCCAACTAATAAATGAGTTTGGCGCCAAAGCTGCAACGTAAGAGGTTATGTAAGCGAGATTCTCACCATCCTCAACAGGCGCTACCACCACTTCTTGAGCCGGAGGCGCTGGAGCTGAAGGTGCCGTGGAACCTCCAGAGTCTGTCAGGGTGCTAACAGGCGTGATGGTCTTCGCGCGGGCAAGTCGCTCGGCTTCTTCAGCAGCTTGAGCGGCTTCAGCAGCAGCTTCAGCAGCAGCCACTTTCTCAGCTGCAATTTCCTCTTGCTCTTCTTTCCAAAGCGCTTGTGCGACTTGGACCGAGGATATTTTCTCACCAAGCGAAACAATCTGGACAACAATTTTGCCCCAATTGGAAGACACAGCATCGTTTACTGGTTTTACCAGAGTTGCAATTTGTGTTCCAGAACTATTGCCTAGGTCAGTTTTTTGCCTTAGGGCCTTTACTGCGGCTTCCAACTCGAGCAGCCTGGTTGTTTCTTCAACCCAAATCTCTTTGGCCTTTTCGATTTCACTAAGAAGAGCTTCGAGATCCTTCTCATCTAAGGTTTGACCCACTGCTTGGGTTGCGATTTCCTCAGCATTTTGAATAGCAAGTTCTAAATCGTCAAGGGCGGTAGAGATTTCCCCGATCCGTAGCTGCGCTAACTCAACCGCGAATTCGGCATCAGCAGCTGCAGAGATCTGAGCTTGGGTGTAGTTCTCGTTGGCAACTACCGCTAAACCAGAAAGCAGTATTGCTGCCGAAACCATTGCTGTGATTGGCTGCCAGTGTCTTAGAAAAAACGGCTTGTCTGCTTGTTTAGCTTTTCTTGGCAAGCTACTGGCCTTTTGTGGCTGTGTTCTTCGATTCGCCGGAGAAGATTGTTGTTAGAGATAGGTGAACCATCACGCCCATCAAGGCAATGATGCCAACCGAGCTAATGGCCATCAAAGCAGTGATTTCGTTCAGTGTGAGAACTAGGTCGTGATCCAATTCATACCCCTTTATAGGTCCTGTTTACCCTCAAGTTTACTTCCGGTTGATACTAAACAGAGCTAGACCGCCGACAACTAGCAGGAAAACCGGAGCAACGTAGTCAAGACCTGAGTACCAGTCGGTCCAACTATTGGAGATTACAAAAACAAGACCCAGAAGGCCCATAGCGATAAGACTCCAGGCGATGGCCTTGTTTACCTTGGGGTCTATTTTCTGTAAGTCCTCACGGGTGCGGGCTGTGATCTGATCACAGTTTGGGCAATTGAGGTCAGTTTCGGCCAGTTTGGCGTTGCAGTTTGTGCATTTCATGGCTCTAGCTTAGTTTGCAAGGCGGCGCGGCGAGATTTTCTCTGGCTAATTGAGTCCTTCCGCAATAGATTTATCTCAACAACTTGGAAGGACTGACATTGTCAAAGTTCAAAGTTTCCCAATTAGCCTTTGCGGTTTGTCTTGGCTTGATTGTTACCAGCGGTTCGGTTGCTTCTTGGAGCCTTACGAACTCGGCAGCAAAAGAATCACCCTCATCTTCCGAGCCAACTTCTTCCCAATCTTCAAATTCGAACACGTCAGATTCGAGCGAGTCAGGTTCGGAAGAACAAGCTGCCGAAATTGAAGAACAAAGTCCATTCCTTGCAGCTGCAGAAACTCCAACTCCAGAGTCGCGACTTGCGAACCTAATTCTTGACCCAAACGCCGGTGGCTCACCTGAAGTTGTTTACCCAGATCCGTCTGAGCCGGAGCAGCCAGTTACGGGAAATCCTGCCGCCCCACAGAACTTCAGAATCACCGAAGTCGGCGATAATTTTGTTTCTCTTAGCTTTACAACTATTCCAAACGTTTCGCTCTATCAGGTGTACATCCGCCATGGCGACTCATACACTTCAACTGGAGTCGGCTCGGCAGGCACTGTTACATTCAGAGACTTGTCACCTGATTTTGATTATGTGACCTGCGTGCATTACCGGTTAAACGGCAAGGAATCCAACCGAGCTTGTTTGGACGTGCACACCACGGGATCAAGACCGGTTGCCCCAGTCAAGGCCCCTGCCCCAGCAAACATTCAACTTTCAGCTACCCAAACTACAGTCACTGCTTCCTTTGATGCCGTTCCGGGTGCTAGCTGGTACTACGTCTGCCACGTCAGCGGAGGCATGTCCTGGCAATGTGGTGGATACACTAACTTAACTCCAACCAAGGTGATTTTTCAAGACGGATCAATTTCACCCGCCACACTTTATGGAATAACTGTCGAAGCAGTAATGGCTGACGGCTCACGGTCGGAAAGAGGAATCAGGTACATAACCGCCCCAGGTACTCCGCCACCACCACCAACCAAATATGCCGCCGCAACCAATCTTCGAATTACTGCGATTAGCACTTCTGAGGTAACGGCAGCTTGGGATTACCCTAGTGATTCACCGATCACGGTTTGGTCTTTCACTGTTCGCCAGCTAACTTCATACTCACAAACTGGAGTTGCGGGTGCGGCACGCTCATTCACTTACAGAGACCTAGCGCCCTCTAGTGGTTACGAGATTATCCTGACTGGTCGAGATGCCAACGGAAAGAGCACCGAGGAAACACGCCTCGGCTTCTACAGCCCAGCAAACTAGTCAACCAACCCACCAAAGCAAGCTTGCTTTAGACTGGCAAGTGACTTTCAAGGAGTAGCTAGTTGCCCAAAAAATTTGAGCCTGAAGCTATGGTTGGTGGCAAAATCACAAACCTTAGCCTTCGGCGTTGGCTGCACTCTCTCCCAGGCGTAGACAAAGTAGGTCTTGAAGCAAGAGCTGCTTCTCTGGGAACAAGATCCATAAAGACAACATCTAAGGCCTGGGCACTTGATGCCGCCATCAAGATGATGGATCTAACAACCCTTGAAGGTATGGATACCCCAGAGCGGGTTAGATCGCTTTGCTTGAAGGCCCTAACACCAGACCCAACAGATCTAGATTGCCCAAGACCTGCAGCTATATGTGTCTACGGCGACATGGTTCCATTTGCAAAGGATGCTCTTGGCAAGTCAGGCATATACGTTGCTGCAGTTGCAACTGCCTTTCCTTCCGGCAGGGCATCTCTTGCCGTCAAGCTCCAAGACACCAAGGATGCGGTCAAAGCTGGCGCAGACGAGATCGACATGGTCATTGACCGTGGAGCGTTTTTGTCTGGCAACTACCTCGAGGTATACAAACAGATCCAGGCTGTCAAACAAGCCTGCCAAAGAAAAGATGGCAGCTTTGCCCACCTGAAGGTCATTCTTGAAACTGGAGAATTACAGACCTACGACAACATCCGAAGGGCAAGTTACCTTGGAATGATTGCCGGGGGAGATTTCATCAAGACTTCAACAGGCAAGGTAACCGTTAACGCCACCATACCTATTACTCTCTTGATGCTCCAGGCGGTTCGCGACTGGTATGACCAAACTGGTATCAAGATAGGTGTGAAGCCAGCAGGTGGTATTAGAACCGCCAAAGATGCCATCAAGTATCTGGTGGTAGTAAAAGAGGTAGCGGGTGAAGGATGGTTAACACCAGATTTGTTCCGTTTCGGAGCCTCCAGCTTGCTAAATGATGTACTGATGCAAAGACAAAAACTAAAGACCGGAAACTACTCCGGTCCCGACTATGTGACCGTGGACTAAGAGGTAAGAAATGTTTGAATACGCGCCAGCCCCTGAATCAAGGGCCCTTGTTACCTTCCAATCCAGCTATGGTCACTTCATCGGCGGTAAGTTCACCAAGCCTTCCAATACCTACCAGACCATATCCCCTGCAACTGAAGAGTTCCTTGCAGAGATCTCAACCGCAACCGCCAAAGATGTTGACCTGGCGGTCAAGGCCGCTAGAAACGCATATGAAAAGGTATGGTCCAAGCTCTCTGGTGCTGAGCGAGGCAAGTACCTATACCGAATTGCCAGAATCATTCAAGAGCGCGCTCGCGAGCTAGCAATTGCAGAAACTCTAAACAACGGCAAGCCCATCAAGGAAACCAGGGATGCCGACATTCCACTTGTTGCAGCCTGGTTCTTTTACTACGCCGGCTGGGCCGACAAACTTGACTACGCAGGCTTAGGAGCAAACCCGAAAGCTCACGGTGTTGCCGCGCAAGTAATCCCATGGAACTTCCCACTGATGATGCTGGCTTGGAAAATTGCTCCAGCACTTGCTGCTGGAAACACCGTTGTTCTAAAGCCAGCCGAAACCACACCACTAACAGCACTTATCTTTGCCGAGATCTGCCAGCAGGCAGGCTTGCCTGATGGCGTTGTGAACATCATTACTGGCTTTGGTCAAACAGGTGCTGATCTAATTGCTCACAAAGACGTCAACAAGGTTGCCTTTACCGGTTCAACTGGAGTTGGAAGACTCATAGCCAAGCAGGTTGCTGGAACCAACAAAAAGGTAACTCTAGAACTTGGCGGCAAAGCCGCCAACATCGTCTTCGATGATGCACCGCTTGATCAAGCGGTAGAAGGCATCATCAACGGCATCTTCTTCAACCAAGGCCATGTTTGTTGTGCTGGAAGCAGGTTGCTGGTTCAAGAAGGAATTCAAGACGAGCTGATGAAAAAGCTCAAGCGTCGCATGGAAACACTAAAGCTTGGCGATCCACTCGATAAGAACACCGACATCGGTGCTATCAACTCCAAGATGCAGCTGGATAAGATCACGAAGCTTGTGAAGTTGGGTGTCAAAGAAGGCGGCGAGGCTTGGGCTCCTAACTGCGAGATTCCAAAGAAAGGGTTCTGGTACGCACCGACTGTGATCACCGGAGTTGCGCCAACCAACACCGTTGCCCGCGAGGAGATCTTCGGTCCAGTCCTCTCGGTACTTACCTTTAGAACCCCAGCCGAGGCGGTAGCTAAGGCAAACAACACCCCGTTTGGCTTATCGGCAGGTATCTGGACCGAGAAGGGCTCAAGAATCCTGAAGGTTGCAGACCAGCTAAACGCTGGAGTTATTTGGGCTAATACCTTTAATCAGTTTGATCCAGCCAGCCCATTTGGTGGCTTCAAAGAATCTGGCTACGGTCGCGAGGGCGGCAGGCACGGATTGCTTGCTTACCTGAAGGGAGACAACTAATGAGATTAGACGTCAAGAAAACATACAAGCTCTTTATCGGCGGCAAGTTTCCAAGAAGCGAGTCCGGTCGCACCTACGAGTTGCTTTCTTCCAAGGGTGAATTCGTTGCCAACGTCTGCCTGGCATCAAGAAAAGATGCCAGAGATGCAGTTGTTGCAGCTAGGGCTGCCCAGCCTGGCTGGGAATCAGCTACCGCCTATAACCGCGGACAGATTCTTTACCGAATCGCAGAAATGCTGGAAGGAAGACGTGAACAGTTCGTCGAAGAGATCAGGACTCTAACTGGAGCCACCGAAAAGCAAGCCAACCAAGAAGTTGATGCTGCCATAGATTCTTGGGTTTGGCACGCGGGTTGGTCAGACAAAGTTGACTCTGTTGCAGGTTCAATGAACCCGGTTGCAGGCCCTTACTTCAACATCTCAACTAACCAGCCAACCGGCGTTGTTGCAGCCTTTGCTCCACAAAAGAGTTCACTGGTTGGACTTGTGAACACAATTGCTCCGGTGATTGTCACCGGAAACACAATCGTTGTTGTTGCAAGTCAATCACTTCCACTCTCAGCAATTACCTTGACCGAGGTGTTGGCCACCAGTGATTTACCAGGCGGGGTAGTAAACGTACTTACAGGAAAAGAATCCGAAATGGCTCCTTGGCTTGCCTCTCATCAGGACGTCAACGCGCTTGATCTAGAAGGAACTTCTGATCCAGTGGATCTTGAGATACGTGGAGCTGAGACTCTAAAGCGCGTAGTTCGACCAGGTGCGTTTAGTAGAACTGGATCCAAAGGTTCGCTGCAGCAGATTCTGGCCTTTATGGAAGTCAAGACCGTCTGGCACCCCAAGGGACACTAGCTACCAGCCAGAATCTTCATCGGGGTTAGGGTTATTTGGTTATGGCTGACAAATCACAAATTCTTGAGGTTCCCTCGCCTGATCTAATCGATCAGGAGTTTCTAAGAGATGTTTTTGCCTACCATCACTATGTTGAGGTTCGAATTGCCCTCGAACTTGGGGAGCAAGAACTTACAAGAAGCCTGGAAGCCCTGGGATTTATTGTTGGCAGATCCTTTTCTAAAGGAAAAACCAGATTGCAGCGCATGAAGATAACTCGTTTTGGATTTGTGGAACAGCTCGCCAAAGACAAGATGCGTGAGCACGGGCTAAGTGCTAACTGGGAGTTTGTCTTTGACTCAGCAAAGCAGCGCGCGGGGTTGTGTAATTACAGCGATCACAAGATTTCACTATCTAAGTACATCGTCGAGTATCACAGCATCGATCAGTCCGAGCAGGTCATATTGCACGAGATTGCCCATGCCCTTGCCGGCAAGTCGGCAGGTCACGGACCGAACTGGAAGAACACCGCCAAATCAATTGGCTACCGTGCTGAGAAATTCACCGGCAAAGAAATCGCCGAGCAAACTGCCAAGTGGGTTGGTGAATGCCGTAACGGACACCGCCACTACAGATTCAAAAGCCCCAAGGCAACACTTTCCTGCCTTTACTGCGGCAGGGGATTCAATCCACGAAATGTTATTTCGTGGACTAAGCGTGCAGCTTAGTTAGCTTGAAAATAGTTAATTACTACCAAGCTAATTAGCGCACCAGCTGCGAAGTTCAACCAAATAAACTTCTTCCACCCACCATTAGCTCTTTCGCAATCTTGATCAGTGATATTCAGATACGGCGAGATGATTACTAGGTATGGCACCACAGCAAGCGATGCCACAACACCATGCCAACCAATTGTCATAACTACCAAGGCAGCGACAATGTATAGTGCAAAGGCAAAGCGCACCGTGTTTCTTGCACCAATTTGAGTGGCTACCGATTTGATACCAGCTTCTCGATCAGCCCGAACATCTTGAACTGCACCAAAGGCATGGCTTGCCATACCCCAACTCATGAAGGCGATAAGTACCTCAATTACCTTGGGGTCAGTAATCGCTGAACCGGCTAGCACCAAGCCATAAACCATTGGGCCAACAAAGTGCACGGCTGAGGTAAACGAATCCAAGAAGGGTCGCTCCTTGAATCTGAGCTTCGGAACCGAATAGGCAAGGAGGGCAAAAAGAGTGAAGCCGAGCCACAAATTGGCCTCCAAAGAACCAACCAGTAGAAGGTAAACAACAAAAACAGCTGCAAAGCCAACCGAAGCCCAAATGGTTAGGACGTGATACTTAGGATCCAATAGCGCACCTTCGATACCGCCCTTGCGAGGGTTTCGAAGGTCACTTTCATAGTCAAAGACATCATTGATTCCATACATTAAGAAGTTGTATGGAATCAGAAAGAAAAGCGTGCCAAGTAAAAGAGTTAGATCAATGCGTTCAGAAACGAACAGGTACGCCGCAAAAAACGGAAAAGCTGTGTTCACCCAAGAAACTGGTCTTGAGCTCCAGAACAGAGACACTAAAGCTTTCACTTTTTGACTCTACTACCGAGCCACCACCAGGTCATCGGGATTAGCACCGCTGCAACTAGTGTGTATGCGAAGTCCTCAATGGGAGCAAAGCCGATGAATACGCCTGAGAGCAATGCTGGGTCATAGGCCACGATGCCTGATCCAACAATGAAATTATCGAACACCGCGGTCATCAGCAAAAGTGCCACGAGGGTGTAGCAAAGAGTGCCCCAGTGAGCTAGCCAGCGGTAGGCAAACAGCACAACTAGCACCGGAGCAATGAAAATTAGATTCAGCAACGCGTAGCTCATCTGCCACCTGACTCTCTGGCAGTCAGGGTCTTTTGCACCCAGGTGAAAACAATAAGGGTGCTATAGCAAAGCAGTGCTAAAAAGAACAGTTCTTCGATTGGAAATTCTGGGAAGACCTGGATGCCAGTCAACAAAGTGTTTTGTCCACGGAAGAAGATGCCAGTAGCGATACCGGCGATGTCCCAAATCAAGAACAATACATATGCTGGGACCATCGAAAGCAAAGAGCGCTTGGCATCAACCGTGAAGGCGAGTTTGTGGGTGCGATCCAAAAGGTATAGCCCAACAAGCGAGAGGATAAGAACAATCAAGTAACTTCCGTACATAATCTCTGACAATAGCTCCTTCCATCAAATAGCTAAACACCAAATGGCAGTTTCAAGAAAACTAGTGTTTATAGGATTAGAACATGAGCAATCTCTTCGGTTACCACAGTGGCCAATACGTGAACAACTACTCGGAAGCCGAGAACAAGCAGTTCACCGCCATCTTTGGCCAAATTACCGAAGGTTTCAAGGATGCTATGGAGAAGGGGCTTTCTTCCGATCATGAAACAGTTCAGGACCTAGTCAGGCAACACTACGAATTCTGTTCAAGATTTTGGAAGCCGGATCGGGAAAGCTATAAGTCGCTAGCTATGGGATACATCCTTACAACCCCTTACCAAGAAAGCTATGAAGCCGTGGCTAAGGGGTTAGGTAAGTATCACTATGACGCAATGGTAATTTTTGCTGATAAGAATCTTTAGATTCTGAAGGTTTTACTTGAGTCCTTTCCAGCCATCAGCTGGAACAGGAGAAAGCTCTCCCTCGATTGGACCGTTGGATCGGTCATCCACCAGGTACTTATAAACCAGTTCTGCACCAATTAGACACATCGGCAAACCAATTCCCGGAATGGTGTTGTGACCTGCGTAGAAGAGGTTCTTGATCTTCTTGGATCTGTTCTTTGGCCTAAAGAAAGCACTCTGTTGCAGAGTGTGAGCCATACCTAAAGCAGTTCCTGACCATGCGTTTAGTTCGTTCACGAAATCTCTTGGGCCGTAAGTTCTTTTCAGAACAATGCGCTCAGCTAAATCTGGAATCTCACACCATTCAGAAATCTGTTTGATAATCTCATCGGCTGCCTTTTCAAACTTCTCATCTCCTGAACCACCAATGCTTGGGTCAGCTGCGATTGGAACCAAGACGAAGAGGTTCTCAAAACCTGCTGGAGCCACCGAGTCATCGGTTTTACTTGGCGCGCAAATATACAAAGAAGCAGGGGATGGAACTTGCCTTTTGCCATCAGCTTTATGGAAAACCTCAGCAAAGTTCTTGCTCCAGTTTTCGGTATACAACAACGTGTGGTGATCAAGCTGCGGGATCTTGCCCTTCACTCCTAAGTAGAGCAACATCGCCGAAGGACCAGGAACCTTGTTGCTCCAGAACTTTTCGGGGAAGGTCTGGTATTTAGGCGCTATTAGCTTGGTTTCAACGTGGTGCAAATCAGCTGTTCCAACAACCACGTCGGCTGCAATGGTTGCTCCGCCAACTACAACACCGGTAGCAAGACCCTGGCTGTTGACTTCAATTTTGCTAACCGGGGAGCCAGTTTTGATGTTCACTCCGTGTTGCTTGGCAACACGTTCGATGGCTTCAATAACCGAGTAAAGACCGCCCATTGGGTAGTAAACACCGACGTTTAGATCCACGTGGGTCATAAGGTGATACATACTCGGGGTGTCATAAGGAGAAGCTCCTAGAAACACAGCCGGGAAGTTCAAGATCTTTTTTAGCCGCTCATCTTTTACGTACTTGCCGCTGAAGTCATACAAAGAAGTCACCAAGTGCTTGGCAAAGGTGACCGCGCGGGAAAGAACTTCTTTGTTAGTGAAGTTAGAAATGTTTTGGAAGTTTGTATACAAAAAGTGCTTGATTGAAAGCTCGTAGGTGTCCTTGGAAGAATCTAGGTATTCCTGCAGCTTCTTGCCAGATCCTGGCTCAATGGATTCAAAAAGCTCTTTGTTCTTTGCAAGGTCTTCAACAATCATCAACTTGTCGTTCTTGCCTTCATTTCGGGTCTGATAGGCAGGGTCCAGGCGGACGAGGTTTAGCTCTTTAGCCGAGGTTGTACCCATGAGCTTGAAAAACTGATCGAAAGCATCTGGCATGAGATACCAAGAAGGACCCATGTCGAACTTGAATCCATCTTTTTCCCAAACGTAGGCTCTTCCGCCAACTTTTTCACGGGCTTCAAACAAGGTAACCTTCATGCCGGCCTTGGCCAAAAGCGCTGCGGAAGCAAGTCCTGCGATTCCGCCACCAATAACTACTGCAGTTTTTTGGCTCACTTAGGAACTACCCCAAGAACTGCTTTGATAACAATCAGCAGCTTGACTGGATTCGGAACAGAGATTCTTGCCTCCAGCATTTGAACAGCTGGAGTTTTTTCAATACGGTTGGCAAGCTCGGTAAAGAGCATCTGCGCTGCAGCTACCGCTGGTCTGGAAGTTTTTGGAAGCATCTTCAGTCCAATTGCCGCGCTTTTTAGATCAGCGCGGATGTCAGCTAGCAACTCTGCCTTCTGAGCTTCGTTGAAGCTTTGGACGTTTACATCTGGGAAGTAACTTCTTCCTAGCTTTTTGAAATCAGCTGCTAGGTCCCGCAAGAAATTCACCTTCTGGAATGCAGCCCCCAGCGCCCTGGCGCTGGTGACAATCTGCTTGTAATCAGCAGCTGAGTAGTCAGATTCTTTGATGAAGGCGTGTAGGCACATAAGTCCAACAACCTCAGCTGATCCATAGACGTATTTCTGGAAAGACTCTTGGTTGTGCTTTCTTGGCCATAGATCCATTCGCATGGAGGCAAAGAACGGCTCGATTATGGCCCTGGCGAACCCGGTCTCGACTGCCGTTTGGGCGAAGGCGTGAACTACCAAGTTGGTTGAGAACCGCGCCCGTAGGGCTTTGTATATTTCTTCTTCCAATTGGTCAAGAGCGAAGCCTGGTTCGACGTTGCCGCCTTCGGTTCTAGCGTCGGTGGCTGCGCCATCTACGATTTCGTCGGCAACTCGAACCAGTGCGTAGATGTTTCGAACGTGCTGGCGAATTTCAGGGGCCAAAAGCTTGGTGGCAACACCAAATGAAGTCGAATAGGAGGCTATTACCGCATTCGAGGATTGTCTGGCGGCATGGCTATAAAGCTCTAAGGAGCTTGGGTAAGTTGAAGAAGTCATCCCTTCTATTATTGGGCCAATTGAGCGCCTGTCTGGACAAAACTGCCCCTCGTTAGGCGCTGTATAGATAGGTACACTTAACCGCATGGCAAACATAATGAAACCCCGCAGCCACGCCGTTACTGACGGTATCGAGAAGGCTCCAGCCCGCGGAATGCTTCGCGCTATTGGCATGGGTGATGATGACTGGGATAAGCCCCAGATCGGTATCGGTTCTAGCTGGAACGAGCTAACCCCCTGCAATCTTTCTCTTGATCGCCTAGCCAAAGCAGCCAAAGTTGGCGTTGAGCGAGCTCAAGGCTTTGGAATGCAGTTTGGAACCATCTCGATGTCTGATGGAATCTCGATGGGCCACGAGGGTATGCACTTTTCCCTGGTTTCAAGAGAAGTAATCGCAGACTCCGTTGAGGTAGTTATGCAGGCTGAGGCCCTAGATGGCTCGGTATTGCTAGCTGGTTGCGATAAGTCCCTTCCTGGCATGTTGATGGCGGCTGCCAGATTAGACCTAGCCTCGGTATTTCTATATGCGGGATCCATCGCTCCCGGGTGGGTCAAGCTAACTGACGGCACTGAAAAGCCAGTAACGATCATTGATGCTTTTGAGGCAGTGGGTGCCTGCAAGAGCGGCAAGATGAGCAAAGAAGATCTAGACCGCATCGAAAAAGCAGTTTGTCCAGGTGAGGGTGCATGTGGCGGTATGTATACCGCAAACACGATGGCTTCTATTGCCGAAGCTATCGGCATGAGTCTTCCTGGATCTGCTGCGCCGCCATCGGCTGACCGCAGAAGAGATTCTTGGGCAGAGCGAAGCGGTGAAGCAGTTGTGAATCTAATTGCTAAGGGCATTACCGCAAGACAGATCATGACCAAGAAGGCATTTGAAAATGCCATCTCGGTTTTGATGGCCTTTGGTGGTTCCACCAACGCCATACTTCATTTGCTTGCAATTGCTAGAGAAGCAGAAGTAGATCTAACACTTGATGATTTCAACGTGATAGCTGACAGAGTTCCTCACCTCGGAGATCTAAAGCCTTTCGGTCAGTATGTAATGAACGACGTCGACAAGGTCGGCGGAGTTCCAGTTTTGATGAAGGCACTTTTGGATGCCGGACTATTGCACGGTGACGTGTTGACAGTTACCGGTAAGACCATGGCTGAAAACCTAGAAGGCATTAACCCACCTGATCCAGATGGCAAGATCATCCGCGCGATGAATAACCCAATTCACAAAACCGGTGGAATCTCGATCCTGAAAGGATCGATGGCTCCAGAAGGAGCGGTAGTTAAGACCGCAGGTTTTGACCTGGCTGAATTCACTGGCCCTGCCAAGGTATTCGAGCGTGAAGCTGCAGCTATGGAAGCTCTAACCAAGGGCGAGATCAAGGCCGGAGATGTGGTGGTTATCCGCTACGAGGGACCTAAGGGTGGGCCTGGAATGCGCGAGATGCTTGCTTTGACGGGCGCAATCAAGGGTGCCGGCCTGGGTAAAGATGTTCTACTATTGACGGACGGACGATTCTCAGGCGGCACAACCGGCCTGTGTATCGGACATATTGCTCCAGAGGCGGCCGATGGTGGCCCAATTGCTCTGGTTCGCGATGGAGACTTGATTCGAGTCGACATCGCAGCTCGCTCGCTGGAACTACTCGTTGATGCGCAAGAGCTGGAGACCAGGAGAAAAGCCTGGACTCCACTTCCACCCCGCTATACCCGAGGCGTACTCGCGAAGTATTTGAAGCTGGTGCACTCTTCTTCGGAAGGTGCCTACTGCGGATAGTCGCGGATCACTTGGTTCAAACGAGCTATTAGGGACTTTGTCCCGAACAGCAATTAGAGCAGTCAAAGGAATGTGTCGAGATGTCAACTGAGGTTCTTTCAGGAGCCCAAGCCATTGTGCGCTCGCTAGAGCTGCTTGGCATAGACACTATTTTTGGTCTTCCCGGCGGAGCAATCTTGCCAACCTATGACCCACTTATGGACTCCACCAAGATTCGCCATATCCTGGTTCGCCATGAGCAAGGTGCCGGTCACGCAGCAGAGGGCTACGCCTCAGCTTCTGGAAAGCTTGGCGTTTGTATTGCTACCTCAGGACCCGGAGCTACCAACCTAGTTACGGCAATTGCCGATGCATACATGGACTCCGTACCGCTTCTGGCAATCACCGGCCAGGTAGCTTCCACGCATATTGGAACCGACGCTTTCCAGGAAGCGGACATTGTTGGAATCACAATGCCAATTACCAAACACAGCTACCTTGTTACCAAAGCAGAAGATATCCCAGGTGTGATTGCAGCTGCGGTGCAGATCGCAACTACCGGTAGACCTGGACCTGTACTTGTTGACGTAGCCAAAGATGCCCAAAACCAGAAGTTTGATTTTTCTTGGCCACCGAAGATTGATCTTCCTGGCTACAACCCAGTGACCAAGGCACGCGGCAAGCAAGTTGCCGCGGCAGCGGACTTGATACTTGCTTCCAAAAAGCCAGTTCTTTACATCGGTGGCGGAAGCATCCGCTCAGGCGCTAGCCCAGAGCTTCTAAAGATTGCAGCTCTGACTGGTGCACCAGCAGTAACAACACTTATGGCTAGGGGAGCATTGCCTGATTCTCACCCGCAAAACCTTGGAATGCCGGGCATGCACGGCACCGTTCCTGCGGTTACCGCCCTGCAGAAATCAGATCTCCTTATCACCCTCGGAGCCAGATTCGATGACCGTGTTACTGGAGACGTGAAGAGCTTTGCGAGAGAAGCCAAGGTTATTCACATCGACATTGACCCAGCTGAAATTGGCAAGATCCGATTTGCTGATGTCCCTATTGTTGGCGATCTAAAAGAAGTGCTTATTGAGCTAAACGCCGAGTTAGAGCAAAGAAACAAGAAGCCCGATCTAGCTGAGTGGTGGAAGTTCATTGAGGGACTTAGAACTCGCTACCCACTTGGATACACCGAGCCAGAAGATGGCATGTTGTCACCTCAGTACGTAATCGAGCGCATTGGTGACATCTCAGGACCAGAAGCTGTCTTTGCAGCCGGTGTTGGTCAGCACCAGATGTGGTCCGCTCAGTTCATCAAATACGAAAGACCAAACAGCTGGCTTAATTCCGGCGGAGCCGGAACCATGGGTTACTCGGTACCTGCAGCAATGGGTGCCAAGGTTGCTCAACCAGAGCGTCTAGTTTGGGCTATCGATGGCGATGGCTGTTTCCAGATGACCAACCAGGAACTTGCCACCTGCACCATCAATAAGATTCCAATCAAGGTTGCAGTTATCAATAACTCATCTCTTGGAATGGTGAGACAGTGGCAGTCGCTGTTTTATAACAGCCGCTACTCCAACACCGACCTACACACCGGCTCTGACTCCTTGATGATTCCAGATTTCGTAAAGCTAGCTGATGCTTACGGATGCCTTGGCATCAGGGTTGAGAAAAAAGAAGATGTCGACGCCGCCATCAAGCTTGCTATTGAAACTAACGACCGCCCGGTTGTTATTGACTTTGTTGTTGGTAAAGACGCAATGGTTTGGCCGATGGTTCCAGCAGGATTGTCTAACGACGAGGTCCAGTTCGCCAAAGATGCAGCACCGGTTTGGGACGGTGAGGAGTAAAGATGTCCAGACATGTGCTGTCGCTTCTGGTTGAAGACAAGCCAGGACTCCTTACCCGCGTAGCGGGATTGTTCGCTAGGCGTGGCTTCAATATTGAATCCCTAGCGGTAGGAACCAGCGAAGTAGAGGGTCTTTCCAGGATCACCGTGGTGGTCCAGGTCGAAGGACATGCTCTGGAGCAGGTAACCAAGCAGCTAAATAAGCTCATTAACGTCATCAAGGTTGTCGAGCTTGAGCCAGACCTAGCCGTTCAGCGTGATCACATTCTGGTCAAGGTGAAAACCGATGCCAGTAACCGCTCACAGGTTCTAGAAGCAGCCGATCTGTTCCGAGCGAGAGTAATCGATGTGGTCTCTGACACCTTGATTATTGAGATCACCGGAGATTCTTCCAAGTGCCAGGCCTTTATAAAGGTGCTTGAGCCATTTGGAGTCAAAGAACTAGTGCAGTCTGGAATCTTGGCCATGGGCCGAGGATCCAAGGCAATTAGTGACAAGGTTTCTAAGTAAGACAAGGTTTCCAAGTAATACCCAACCAAAGTTTCAACTAAAAACAAGGAGAGAAAAATGGCAGAGATCTTTTACGACAAGGATGCCGATCTAGCAATCATCCAGGGGCGCAAGGTTGCCGTTATTGGCTTTGGCTCTCAAGGTCACGCTCACTCACTGAACCTCAAAGACTCAGGTGTTGACGTGGTTGTTGGTTTGCAGGCAGGTTCTAAGTCCAAGGCCAAGGCCGAAGAGCAGGGCCTCAAGGTTCTAACTCCTGCCGAAGCTTCCAAGTGGGCAGATGTCATTGTTGTGTTGGCACCGGACCCACGTCAGCGCGACCTTTACACCGAGTCAATCGCGCCAAACCTAGAGCCAGGCAATGCAATTGTTTTCGGTCACGGTTTCGCAATTCGTTTTGGATACATCAAGCCACCAGCTGGTATCGATGTTTTCCTTGTTGCACCCAAGGGACCTGGACACATCGTTCGTCGCGAATACGTTGATGGCCGAGGAGTTCCAAACCTAGTTGCTGTTGAGCAAGACGCAACCGGCAAGGCAATGGAGCTAGCGCTTAGCTACTCCAAGGCAATTGGTGGCACCCGCGCCGGAACCATCAAGACCACCTTTGCTGAAGAAGCAGAGACAGATCTATTTGGCGAGCAGGCAGTGCTTTGTGGTGGAGCTTCCCAGCTGGTTCAGTATGGTTTCGAGACCCTAACCGAAGCTGGCTACCAGCCAGAAGTTGCATACTTCGAGGTCCTACACGAGCTCAAGCTCATTGTTGACCTGATGTATGAAGGTGGAATCGCCAAGCAGCGCTGGTCTGTTTCAGACACCGCTGAATACGGCGATTACATCTCAGGACCACGCGTTATTGGCCCAGAGGTCAAGGTCCGTATGAAAGAAGTACTTACCGACATCCAAGATGGAACCTTTGCCAAGAGATTCGTTGCCGACCAGGACGCTGGAGCTCCAGAGTTCCTAGCGCTTCGCGCAAAGGGCGAAGCTCACCCAATCGAAGAAGTTGGAAGAAAGCTAAGAAAGCTTTTCTCATGGTTGAAAAACTCTGACGACTACGAAGAAGGCAAGGCCGCTAG
>ERZ888423.1126-NODE-1126-length-24628-cov-6.997477_pt1 | contig 24628 bp, 21 predicted proteins | sample MGYA00520523_ERZ888423 | MGnify/ENA primary metagenome ERZ888423 (study PRJEB32303, sample SAMEA104408611) | aquatic metagenome | biome: Brackish water; feature: Pelagic; material: water | place: Baltic Sea | collected 2014-06-08T10:24:00 | depth 30,27 m ...
AATTCTAGCATGTTTGAGGCTATGTATTGAACGCAATCGACTTCATCGTCACAAAATTTCTCTGGACCTACTGGCCTCATATGGTTTTATTGACCAGTATTGTGGCCAGCATCACCGCTTCGGTGCATGCAGCCATGACCAAACAAGATGTTCGCGCTGCCATTGGCTGGGTTGCGGTTATATTGTTTTCCCCATTATTTGGGGCTTTGCTCTATTTTATTGCGGGTATTAACCGCATTCGTCGAGAACGCATCAGAGTTAAACGTAAAAAAAGTGAACACTTAACGCAAAGTGTAGAAAAAGTAGAAATAGGGACAGAATCAGAAGTTTATGTCGAAGCGCAAGTATCTCGAAGCGATTTAAAAAATATTAAAGGTGGGGTTCAAGCGCCGGTAAAGCATCTCGATAACCAATCTTTTGAAGTGTCTGACGTGACTCAATATGGTGCCCAAAACTTTTCGGGTATGCATAAACTAGGCGATAAAGTGGCTTTGTTTCCGCTCGTGTCAGGCAATGCCCTGCGCATGTTAAATGGGGGTGACGAAACTTACCCTGCCATGATTCAAGCGATTAGCCAAGCAAAACACTCTGTTGCGATGCAAAGTTACATTTTTGATCACGACCGAGCGGGTTTAGCGGTCGCCCAGGCATTGATTGAGGCACAAAAGCGTGGGGTTGAGGTGAGGGTGCTGATCGATTCGGTCGGGTCAAGGTATTCGAGGCCTGCTATTACCCCAACGCTTTTGGCTGGGTCAGTCGATGCGGCATTATTTATGACAACATTTCCAGGCTTTCGACTCGCCTACGCAAATTTACGTAGCCATCGCAAACTGCTGGTGATTGATGGTCGTTACGGTTTGACGGGTGGAATGAACATACGCGAAAGTTTTATGCGTCAATATGGGGGTGACAATATGACCCACGATACGCATTTTGAGGTAGAAGGGCCAATTGTTGAGCAACTTTTTGAAAGTTTTGTACACGATTGGGAATTCACCACAAAAGAACACTTGAGTGGCCCGGCTTGGTACCCTGCTAAACCTGTTTGGAAACATGGGCAAGATATACCCATACGAGCTGTGCGTTCGGGCCCTGACCGTATGATGGCTAACAACCAAAGCATGTTGTTAGGGGTGCTTTCTGTAGCGCAACAAAGCGTGCGTGTTCAGTCACCTTACTTTTTGCCAGACATCACGTTAATTGATTCACTTAAAACTGCTGCCCGTCGTGGGGTTGTGGTTGATGTGGTCATACCCGGTAACAACAACTTGAAACTTGTTGGTGCGGCAATGGACGCTCAGTTTGATCAACTTATTGAAGTAGGGGTGCGGGTTTGGCGCAGTCAAGGTCAATTTGACCATTCAAAACTGTGTACCGTTGATGGGGTTTGGTCTTATGTTGGTTCGAGCAACATTGATGCCCGTAGTTTGCGGCTTAACTTTGAACTTGATATTGAGGTTTATGACTCAAAGCTAGCGCAGACCCTAGCGCAACGCATCGATCATGTTATTCAAAGTGGCAAACGTGTGACACTAAAATCGTTAAAGTCTAAACCGTTTTATTTGCGTCTACGCAACCGCATCGTTTGGTTGGCCTCACCTTATCTTTAAGTGGTGTGGCGCCCCCGGCGTGACTCGAACACGCAACCTCCCGCTTAGAAGGCGGGTGCTCTATCCAGTTGAGCTACGGAGACCATAAAGCAGTAGTTTACCCAATCGCAGAGCTTAGCGTTTAAACTGACAGATATGACACAAATATTTACGGTTCACCCAGACAATCCACAGCCACGAATGATGAAGCAGGTGGTTGAAATACTGGCTTCTGGTGGGTTAGTCGCTGTGCCGACCGACTCGGGTTATGCATTGGTGGCGCGTCTTGATGATCGTGATGCCGCAGACGCTTTAAGAAAAAGTCGTGGCTTAGACCAACGCCATCATTTAACGTTAATTTGCCGTGATTTGTCTGAAATCAGCCATTTTGCGAAAGTTGACAATACGCAATACCGAATGCTCAAGCATGCTACCCCAGGCCCTTGGACGTTTATTTTACCTGCCTCGCGTGAAGTGCCTAAGCGCTTGTCGCACCCATCACGTAAAACAATTGGTATTCGGGTGCCACCACATCCCGTTACACAAGCTTTGCTATATGAGGTGGGCCAAGCACTGGTTTCAACCACTCTTATTGTGCCCGGTGACGATAAACCTTTAGTGAGCGCCGAGGAAATTGAATCACGTATGGGGCATGCCTTAGCGGCTATTGTTGATTGTGGCAATTGTGCATGGGAACCTACGACCGTCATTGACTTGTCGTCGAATGAGCCCATTGTGGTGCGTCAAGGTCGTGGCAACTTAGCAGATATTGGTCTAGCTTAAAAGGAAATATAAGTTTTTATGAATGACATTATGCAAACGATCGCAGTCTATGCGCTGCCCGTTATTTTTGCGGTTACCCTTCATGAGGCGGCGCATGGCTATGTGGCCCGCTTATTTGGCGATCCAACGGCTATGTTAGCGGGTCGTGTTACGTTAAACCCAATCGTTCATATTGACATGGTTGGCACCGTGTTGGTGCCGCTTGGTATTTTGCTCACGTCTAAAGTGTTGGGTGGGCCGCCGCTTTTATTTGGTTGGGCAAAGCCTGTGCCCGTCAACTTTAATAAGCTTCATAAGCCCAAAAGAGACATGTTGTGGGTAGCTTTAGCGGGCCCAGCTGCTAACTTATGGATGGCCATCATGTGGGCTTTAACGGTTCGCCTGCTCTTAGATGCAGGGGTGCTTCGTGATAGTTTTTGGTTTCAAATGGCAGTTGTTGGTATTCAAATTAACTTAGTTCTCATGGCTTTAAATCTTTTTCCTTTATTGCCATTAGATGGCGGTCGTATTTTGTATAGCCTGTTGCCTCAAAATCTAGCGTTGCAATATAGTCGGCTCGAGCCCTACGGTATGGCCATACTAATCGTGTTGTTGATAACAGGTAGCCTTTGGGTCATGATTGAGCCCTTTATGATGCTCGGTCGATTTATAGTTCAATGGTTTATTTAAAGTTCATCATGCTTTTAAACGCGTAGAACTGCCACGCAGACTGTTAAAATATCTAGATCTCAAGCCACTGTGTTTGAAATTTAATCTTTTGGGTTTTTTATGACTTCAATGAGCCAATCTCAAAACATGCCACGTTTTAAAGGCAGCATGGTTGCACTGGTAACGCCTATGCAACTCGATGGTCAACTTGATTACACCGCATATCGTGGTTTGATAGATTGGCACATTCAAGAAGGTACTGATGCACTCGTTGTGGTCGGTACCTCTGGCGAATCGCCAACAGTCGATGTCGATGAACACGCCGAATTGATTCGTGTTGCAGTCACCCACGCGGCAGGCCGTATACCCGTCATCGCCGGTGTGGGTGCAAACTCAACCCTTGAAGCGATTGAGCTCACGCGCTATGCTCAAAAAGCCGGCGCACAAGCAGGCTTGTCTGTCGTGCCTTATTACAACAAACCCTCACAAGAGGGCATGTACCAACATTTCAAGGCTGTTCAAGAAGCGGTAGATTTGCCCACGTTGTTGTATAACGTGCCAGGGCGCACCGTGGCTGATTTAGATATTGACACGATTGTGCGTTTAGCAAACATACCTGGCATCATCGGCATCAAAGACGCCAGCGGCGATATTAGCCGCGTATCTAGATTGGTTGCGCGTAAACCAGTTGAATTTGACGTGATTAGTGGCGACGACCCAACTGCTGCAGCGTTAATTTTGCTCGGTGGTGTTGGCAATATTTCTGTCACGGCTAACGTGGCGCCACGGGCGATGCACGAGCTGTGTGAGGCCGCTTTGGCGGGCAATATTCCGCGCGTTCGTGAAATTGATCAAAAATTATCAGTTGTGAACAAGGTGTTGTTTCTAGAAGGTAACCCTGTGCCTGTAAAATGGGCGCTAGCTGAAATGGGGCGCATTCAGCATGGCTTGCGTCTACCGCTTGTACAGTTGAATCAGCAGTACCATGCAGCAGTTCGTGATGCATTAACAAAGGCAGGTTTATTGTGAAAAAAATGGGTAACCATTCAACGATACGTTTACTAACAGCTTGTGGCGTTGTGTCCGTTGCGGTGCTGTTGTCGGCGTGTGCAAGCATTAAAGATACGATGAGCGGGCAAAATGCAATTGATTACTCATCAGTTGTTCGCACTGACCCTTTGAGTGTGCCACCTGATTTAACTCAGGCCGCTGCCGACCCGCGTTACCGAGCACCAGCAACGGGTTCGACTACTTACTCGCAGTTTCAGGCACAAATGAAAGACAGTAGCCCGTCGGTTGGAATGGGGCAGCCCCAAGTGTTGCCCAGTTACCCTGATATGGAAGTTAAGCGAGACGGCGATTTGCGCTGGCTGAATGTCAAAATGACACCCGATCAGCTTTATCCAAAAATTGTTGATTTTTGGGTAGATAACGGCTTTAGCCTTGCTGTAAACGATCCTAAAGCTGGTATTATGGTCACGAACTGGGCTGAAAATCGAGCCAAAATACCTGAGTCTTGGTTGCGTCAAGCACTAGGTTCCGTGCTCGATACCGTGTATGACAGCGGCGCGCGCGACAAATTTCGCACTATCATCGAACGCGATGGTAAATTCACCACCGTTTATGTTTCACACCAACACATGGTTGAAGTTGAGTATGGGGTTGATAAAACATCAGTCAAATGGGAAAACGGTCGTGAAGACCCAGGGCTAAATGCCGCCATGTTGGCACGTTTGATGGTTGCGTTGGGCGAGGGTGTTGAAGACGCCCGTAAGAAAATGGCTCAAGCTCAGTTAAACGATCAAAAACCTGCAGTCATCGACAACATTGGTTCTACAGCCACCCTGATAGTCGCTGAGCCTTTTGATATAGCGTGGCGTCGTGTCGGTTTAGCGCTTGATTCGGGTAATTTTGCGGTTGATGATCGCGATCGTTCAAAGGGCGACTTCTTTGTACGCTATGTTGATACCGATACAGGTGTGTCGCGCGAAGAGCAAAGCGCGTTTTCAAGGTTTTTCTTTGGAAGAAAATCACCCCAAGTGGCACAACAGTACCGTCTGAACTTGGTACAGGAAGGCAACACCACTGTTGTTAAAGTGTTTGATGCCAATAATCAACAAGACACCAGCGAAACCGCTAAACGTATTCTGACGGTGCTGTCGGGTCAAATGTAGGGTTATATGCTTTTTGTGGGTTCCCAGTGTAACCAACCGTCCATAGTCCATTCATTTAAGCAGGCCAAAATATCTTCAGCCTTTGGTTTTGCTTTAAGTGCTTTGGAATCAAGAGACCGGTTGTTAGCCAGCAAACGCAATAATACTTTAGCCTTCAGACTTGCCACTTCTCCGTTTATATACAACACTTTTTCGGCATAGAGCATTCGAGTGCGTCGATCGAGTCGCCACTGGCCCTCAGCTAAACCTTCAATCGTGTTGGGTAACTTGGTGCCGCGCTTGGCTGGTTCAAACACAGCCAAGGGGTGGGGTTCGGTTAACCAGCAACCTAAATATCGTTTTGCTAATTTGCGGTCAAACTTAAGCTTTTTAACGGCATCACAGGTAGCCTCTACAAGTTTTTTCGGTAGGGCTGAGGGTGCTTCTACGGCAGGTTGTTTAGGGTCTTTAAAACGCTTCTTTAGGCTTGGGCCATGCAAGGGTGGACTGGCAAATGCGCTTTGACCTGCACCGCTGCGCGCAGCGATTTGATCTGATGCCGCTTCGAGCATACCGCGTGCTAAGGTTGCGGCATCTGGGGCTCTGAAACCAACTGACAACGTCATGCAATTGCCTACCGCCACGCCATCGTGAGCCAAGTGGGGGGGTAAATACAGCATGTCGCCTGGTTCAAGTACTTCATCGAACTCTGGCGTAAAGTTTGCCAAAATTTTTAAGGGTAGATCTGGCAGCAGCGATAAATCTTTTTGGGCGCCATAACGCCAACGTCGGTTGCCGTGGGCTTGAATTAAAAACACGTCGTAACTATCTACGTGTGGTCCCACCCCACCGCCGTCTGTAGCATAGCTGATCATCAGATCATCTAGTCGTGCAGCCGGTACAAAATTAAACTGGTGCAACAAGTCGCTGGCCGTATCGTCGTGCAGGTCAACCCCTTGAACAAGTAATGTCCATTCTTTTTCAGTGGCACGTGGCAAGTGATCAAATGGGCCCTGTTCCATAAACCATTGATTGTCTGCACGCCAAATCAGTCTAGATTCGACATCGTCGAGACGGCTCAGGCGTTTTAACTTAGTCAAAGGAACGGGCGGTAATAAGCCTGGCAATGCACCCCTAATAAGCAAGGGTTTTTTTTGCCAATATTCTGCCATGAATTGTGCAGGGCTGATGCCCCCTAACAAGGTTCGAGCGTCATGAATGGCAGTATGGTGCTTAGGTTTGAGCTTGGTTTTAGGTTGTTTCATGGTTGGTAGGGTTCGCTAGAGGTGAGCACGCGATTGATGCGTTGATGAGTAGGCAAAGTGCTCAGTAAACAAAGTGCTGCTTTAATCATGTTGTCAGCATTTTTTTTAGTTTGTATAAGGCATCAAGTGCTTCACGCGGGCTTAAGCTGTCTGGGTCGATATTTATCAGATCATCAATTAAATCTTGATTAGGGTGATCAACGGGCTCTGTTTGGGCGACTGCAGTGGTGGCGTAATCGGTAAATAAACCAAGTTGGGGCGAGGGTGCACCTTGCGCCTCAAGTTTCTCGAGCTCTCTCGTTGCATGACGAATCACAGCGGCAGGCACGCCCGCACGTTGTGCTACCTGTATGCCATAACTGCGGCTGGCAGGCCCCGCTTGCACTTCGTGTAAAAACACAATGCCCCCGGCTGAGGTGGTTGCTGCTAAATGTACGTTGGCGGCACAATGATTGTCGTTTGGCATGCGGGTCAGTTCAAAATAATGGGTAGCAAATAAGGTTAGAGCGCGGTTGTGAGTGAGTAAACGATAAGCAATGGCCCAAGCCAACGCCAAGCCATCATAGGTTGAGGTGCCGCGGCCAATTTCATCTACTAACACTAAGCTGTTCGCTGTACTGGAAGACAAAATCGTGGCGGCTTCTGTCATTTCCATCATGAAGGTGGAACGCCCACCTGCTAAATCATCTGCTGCGCCAATACGGGTGAAAATGCGGTCTACCACACCGATTTTTGCAGAAGAGGCCGGTACGAAACTACCCACTTGTGCTAACAACACAATTAAAGCGACTTGACGCATATAAGTTGATTTACCGCCCATGTTAGGGCCCGTAATAATCAGTAATGAACGATCAGGGCTTAATTGACAGCTATTGGGCGTAAAACGTTCAATTGTGCGTTCAACTACGGGATGCCGGCCAGCTACGAGGTCGATGTTAACGGTCTCAACTATTGAGGGTTGCACCCATTCATTGAGTTTTGCGTGATGCGCTAAAGCGGTCAGAACATCCATTTCAGCTACCGCATGGGCGACTAAAACTAATGACGGCACAAAAGGCAAAAGGGTATCGATTAAGGTTTCGTACAACCATTTTTCGCGGGCGAGTGAGCGGTCTTGGGCTGATAGTATTTTGTCTTCCCACGACTTAAGCTCAGGGGTGATAAAACGCTCTGCATTTTTAAGTGTTTGACGACGCCGGTAATCGTCAGGTACTTTGTCGATTTGGCTTCGCGTGACTTCAATAAAAAAACCATGAACACGGTTGAATTCGACACGCAGGTTTTGAATACCTGTACGCGTTTTTTCACGGGTTTCAAGGTCAATTAAAAACTGACCTTGATCACTTGATAATTGCCTCAGCTCATCAAGCTGGGTATCGTAGCCGTCAGCGATCACGCCACCGTCGCGCACTTGGGCGGCTGGCTCGGGCGCGATAGCGCTTGTGAGTAAGGTACTTAACTGAGTATCGACGACTAGAGATTGCAACAATCCACCGAGTGGGTTTTCAGTTTGATTAAGTTGGTTTTGATTGGCTTCATCAAGCATCTGCGCGAGCAAAATACTTAATTTTGGCAGTTGGCCTAAGGCGTCTCGTAAGCTCGCTAATTCACGTGGCTTGATGCTTTTTAAAGCAAGCCGGGTAGCGATACGTTCAAGATCGGGTAATTGGGCCGTGTGTTTTTGTAGGGTGCTCAGTTCAAGGCTATTGATCAATAAACCTACCCCAGCATGTCGTCTTTGAATTTGAATGACATGTCGTAATGGGTGGTGCAACCAACGTCTGAGCAAACGACTGCCCATTGGCGTGCCGCAGTGATCTAAAAGTGAAAATAACGTGGGGGCGTCTTCGCCTGAAATGGTGCGGGTGAGTTCAAGATTGCGCCGGGTGGCTTGATCCATCAATACATAATCGCTGGCACGCTCTGCACGAATAGCTTGTATGTGTTGAAGCGATGAAGCTTGCGTTCGTATGGCATAGCGTAATAAGGCACCGGCGGCACACAAGCCTACTGCAAGGTCTTGCACGTCAAAGCCGGCTAAAGAATCAATAGCAAAGTGATGGGTGAGTTGTTCGGTTGCGTTGCGCTTGTCAAAGTGCCAGTCTGGCACATTCGTTTGTGCACAAGTCAGTGTAAAAGGCTTATTGGCGGTATCAGCGCTGATTACTTCGGCGGGGTCAATGCGGTGTAGTTCAGACTCAAGTTGTTCACCACTACATTCGCTGACGCGAAATTCGCCACTGGCCAAGTTTAACCAAGCTATGCCAGTGCGCCCAGTTGGTTTGCCCGCTTTGGTGGGCTGCCACCATGCGGCCACACAACGATCAGCCTTAGCGGGTAAAAATGCGTCATCAGTGAGGGTGCCAGGTGTTACCAACCTTACGATTTTGCGCTCAACAGGGCCTTTACTGGCAGCCGGATCACCGATTTGTTCACATACTGCAATCGATTCGCCCATGGCTACCAAGCGGCTTAAATATTGTTCAGCAGCATGAACCGGAATACCCGCCATGGGTATGGGGATGCCGTTAGAGCTGCCACGCTTGGTCAAAGTTAAGCCCAATAAACGTGCCCCTCGCTCGGCATCTTCATAAAACATTTCGTAGAAATCGCCCATGCGATAAAACAGCAACATCGAACCCGCCTCAGCTTTGAGCTTTAGGAATTGTTGCATCATGGGGGTGTGTTTTGACGTCTCAAGGCTCGTAATTTGAGCGCTATCTGTTGGCCCGTCAAGTTCTAGATTTTCTGTTGTCATTCAATCACTATTGTCATTTTACAGTTCACTCGGCGTTATTAAGTTCCACTCATTTTTGTCATGCTTCGACGACTGTATAGATACCATTTAAGACCCTGCGCATTTCGTCTTAATTAGAAATTCAGTTTACTACCCATACGGGGCGTTCAGTATTTTCCTAAGCGTTCCGATTTCTTGACCCCAATGCAGTATTTATTAGTGTTCACGAATGAGGCTTCAGCCCTTCGCCCAGCGATGGAACCGAAGATTCGAAGACGATTGTCGATCAAGACTATCATCGGCGCTTTTTAAGAATACATTGTGAATGATGGTTCTCCTGAACTCATTAAAAATATTCGAAAATATGCCTTTTTTGCTTTTGCGAGTAGCCTAATTCATACTCAACACTTATTATTTTAATTTTTGTTGAGGTTCTTTTGCAATGACACCCGAACTCATGCGTTTACTTGGATATTTAGCGGCTTTTTTACTAGGTGCTTTTCTGGTTTGGCTGATGTTGCGTCGGCAAAAAACGCAGGGGGTTGAGCAGGGGCGGGCAGAGTTGGCTAGTGAGGTTGCCATTTTACAAGAGCGCTTAACCTATATACCCATATTGAAACTCGATCTTCAGGCAGAAAAAACAGCACGTTTGTTCGCGGAATCAAATGTCAGCACATTAACTACGCAACTTTCAACCCTGCAAAAAGAACACGATCTGCAACAAAAGCACGCGCAAGATCAGCTAAAGCTTTTAAGCGATGCCAAACAAGCGTTATCAGACCAATTTAAATCATTGGCCAATGATATTTTGGAAGAAAAATCGAAACGCTTCACTGAACAAAATCAAACCAACATAGGTCAGTTGCTTGACCCCTTGCGCCAACGCATCGTTGAGTTTAAAACGCGTGTGGAAGAAATACATACCCATGACACGAACCAACAAGCAACCTTAAAAGCCGAATTAGCTCGGTTAAGCGAGCTGAACCGTCAAATGACTGAAGAAGCCCACAGCTTAACGGTCGCTTTCAAAGGACAGTCTAAAAAGCAAGGTAATTGGGGCGAGTTGGTATTGGCAAACGTATTAGATCGGTCGGGCTTAAGGCCTGATGTTGATTACAAAGCCGAGAAAAATTTTCAGCATGAAAGTGGTCAACGCCAACGCCCTGATGTCATTGTTTACTTGCCGCAAAATAAGCAGTTAATTATTGACGCTAAAGTTTCGTTAAACGCTTACACGCGCTTCGTCAATGCAGATGACGAGATCACTCGCAAACAAGCTTTGAAGGAACACATTAAAGCAATTTCAGATCGTATTACTGAGTTGTCAGACCGAGCTTATTATGATTTGCCGGGTGTTAACAGCCCCGAAATGGTTTTCATGTTTATACCGGTTGAGTCAGCTTTTGTGGAAGCGGTTAAGGCCGACGAAACGTTATTTCAAAAAGCACTTGAAAAAAATGTTCTGGTGGCTACCCCCACCACATTACTAACCAGTTTAAATATTGTGCGACAACTGTGGCGCTTTGAAGCACAAAACGCGCACACGGCAGAATTGGCTGATCGAGCTGGTAAAGTGTATAAAAAACTGCTGAGTTTTTTAAGTAGCATGGAAGCTTTGGGCAACCAACTTGACAGTGCCAAAACATCATTCGAGAAAGCGATGGGGCAGTTGTATACGGGTCGTGATAATTTAATTAAACAGGCGGGGCACTTTGAGTCATTAGGGGTGTCGATACAAACACAATTACCAGAGAAACTGGTTGAAAAAGCGGCGCTTGAACTCGATTATATTGAGCCTAAATCTTGACACTTCAATCTTTAACGCCGCATGAGTCTGAAGCAAATAATTAGTGCAGCGAGTTGGCCAAGGGCATCAACTATAGTTCTCAGTGATGTGCAATACAAGCAAGTATGAACTAATCAACAAGCTTATTTAATCTTTCGCAATCAAGCGCTTCATCTGAATTTTCAACTTTCTTTCCCAATGAATCAACTGCTTTGCACAACTGTGAAATACGGTCATCTTGCCGAGCAGTATGTGCAATCAGTTCATGTAAAACTTTGACCAATGGGTCGTTATCACCTGCATCGGCTGCATAGGCGTTAAATGTATTTGACGCGCTTTTAGGGGTTTGAGCGGTTTGGATGGTTTGAGTGCTGTGGGTCGAGTTTGAAGCAGTTGATGAACTGATTGGCAAATCAGCATCCGCTTGTACGATGCGGGCTGGGTTACCAACCGCGGTGGCACCTGCTGGCACGGGCTTAACCACTACCGCATTTGAACCAATGCGGGCCTTGTCACCTACTGTGAAGCCTCCTAGTATTTTTGCTCCTGCACCGACAACGACGCCTTGGCCTAAAGTGGGGTGACGTTTTTCGCCTTTGTAGAGGCGTGTACCACCTAAAGTGACGCCTTGGTATATCGTACAGTCATCGCCCACTACAGCCGTTTCACCGATGACTACCCCATAACCGTGATCAATAAACACGCGACGACCGATTTGTGCCCCAGGGTGAATTTCAATGCCTGTTAACAATCGGGCGATTTGCGAAATGAAGCGCGCTGTGGCGTACCAGCCTTTAAGCCAAAGTTTACGAGTCAGTCTGTGAATCATCACAGCGTGTAGACCGGGGTAGCACGTCACAATTTCAATTCGACTGCGGGCGGCCGGGTCGCGTTCAAGAATGCAACGAATATCTTCGCGTAGGTTATTAAACATAATCTCTTTATCGTAACCGACTCGACGATATCATCGCGGTACAAACCCCTCGTAGCATGTCAACTTCATCTTGCGTTAAATGTTGTCGATTAAAAAGGTATTGCATGCGGGGTATGAGCTTTTTGGGGTGGTTTGGGTCAAGAAAACTAACGGCAATGAGTGCCTCTTCCCAGTGCTTTAAAAGCGCTACGACGGCAGCTTGTGGTGCAGGCTGTCGACCTGGGTCGCTTTGTAAAGTAGGGGTGCTGGGTAATCGCTCGCTGGGGTCAATGAGTGCGTAACGCATTTCCCAAGCAGCCAGTTGAAGCGCTTGAGCGAGGTTAAGCGAGCTATAAAGCGGGTTTGCAGGAATGTGACAAACATAATGACATTGGGCAACCTCAGCATTGCTTAGGCCTGATCTCTCGCACCCTAGCACGACGGCTACTCGCCTATCAGGCCTATTTAACAGGTGCTCACGGGCTTGTAGCGCAGCTTGCCTAATGTCGCATGGGGGCGGCCCTAAATCGCGTGGGCGGGCCGTTAAGGCGAACGACAGCGTGATCGGTGCAAGCGCGTGTTCTAGCGTGTCTGCGACTTGAATGCTAGAGAGCGTATCATTAGCACCACATGCCAAGGTTATGGCCTCGTCGCTTTGATGCATATTGGCATTTTTTGGGTTCACGAGCCATAAATCGTCAAAGCCCATGGTTTTAACGGCACGGGCTGCTGAACCGACATTTCCGGGGTGGCTGGGGCCCGATAAAATGTACCGAATACTAGAAAATGCTAGAGTCATTTAAAATCCAATGATTTGCTGCCCAAGGAAAGTTATTTTTATATGCACCCAATGCTCACAACCGCCGTTAAAGCCGCACGCCGCGCCGGTTCAATTATTAACCGTGCTAGCTTAAACCCAGACCGTTTCGAAGTCACGCGTAAGGGTGCGAGAGATTATGTCACAGACATTGACCATGAGGCCGAACAAGCCATCATCGATATTTTGCATACAGCCTACCCACATCACGCTTTTTTAGCGGAAGAGTCGGGGGTCACCCATCAAAATGCGCAGCACAATGCTGAGTTTGAATGGGTCATTGACCCGCTCGATGGCACCACTAACTTTATTCATGGCCTGCCGACCTTTGCCGTGTCAATTGGTTTGCGCCAACGAGGTCAAGTCGTCCAAGCTGTCGTGTACGACCCATCACGTAACGAATTATTTACCGCAAGTCGGGGTGGGGGCGCGTTCTTAAACGATCGACGTATGCGCGTGTCGGGTCAGTTAAGGCTATCTGATGCGCTGCTGGGTGCGCGTTGGCCTGGTGTGTCGGGACCAGACGGCTCGGGTGTGCAACGTTTCACCAATCTTGCCAATCAAAGCTCTGGTGTGCGTCGAACAGGCTCTTCAGTTCTTGATATGGTTTATGTGGGAGCCGGTCGTTTTGATGCGTTCTGTGCTTCTGGCCTGAAACCGTGGGATATGGCCGCCGCAAGCTTGATTGTTTTGGAAGCCGGTGGTCTAGTTTGTGATTTTGAGGGTGAGCAAACGTGGATCGATCATGGCAATGTCTTGGCTTCAACACCAAAGATTCTGCCACAAATGTTATCAATTCTTAAGTCAACTGAGGCTTAAAGCATGGAATGGTTGTTTGACCCAACAATTTGGGTCGGCTTAGTCACTCTGGTTGTGCTCGAAATTGTTCTGGGCATTGACAACCTTATTTTCATTGCTATTTTGGCCGATAAGTTGCCCCCTGAGCAACGTGATCGGGCACGTATCATTGGTTTATCGCTCGCGCTAGTCATGAGGCTTGGGCTTTTAGTCGGTATTTCATGGTTAGTAAAATTAACAGACCCTTGGTTAGTGCTCGGGCCTGTATCGATGTCGGGTCGAGATTTGATTTTAATGCTGGGCGGCTTTTTCTTGATCTTTAAAGGTACCGTTGAGTTGCACGAACGTCTTGAAGGGGCACAATCAACCCTTACTGGCTCTCGTGTTTACGCTAGTTTTGGCGTTATCGTGACCCAAATTGTTGTACTTGACGCGGTGTTTTCGCTTGACGCCATCATTACGGCCGTCGGTATGGTCAATAATTTACCCGTCATGATGGCCGCCGTGATAATCGCTGTTAGCGTGATGTTGGTGGCATCTAAACCCTTAACAAAGTTTGTGAATGCCCACCCAACGGTGGTGGTGTTGTGTCTCGGTTTTTTACTGATGATTGGTTTTTCTTTGGTCGCTGAGGGCTTCGGGTTTGTTGTACCAAAAGGTTACCTATACGCTGCGATTGGTTTTTCAATTGTGATTGAGTTGCTTAATCAATTATTACGTCGTAATTTGCTCAAGCTTGATGTGTCTCGCCCTATGCGTGAACGTACTGCCGAAGCTGTTTTGCGCCTGTTGGTTAAGCGGGTGCCAGGTGTGATCGTTGAATCAGCCCCGCAAATCGATGCTGAACAAACCCCATTAGGTTTTGGTGTGGAAGAGCGAAATATGGTGAGCGGCGTGCTGTCATTAGGGCAACGCTCGATTCATTCAATTATGACCCCTCGTACAGAAATATCTTGGATCAATCTCGAAGATGACGGTCAAACGTTGATTGAGCAAATCAACATCACCCCGCATAGTTTCTTCCCAGTCTGCAGAGGGTCGGTTGATGAGGTTGTGGGTGTTGGACGCGCCAAAGAAATTGTGGCCGATTTGTTAACCGATGGCCATATTAATCAAAAGCGCCTGCGTGAACCTATTATCGTGCATGACACCATCAGTGTGATTCGTCTAATGGACACTTTGAAAAAATCAAGAGGTCAATTGGTGTTGGTGGCTGACGAGTTTGGCACCCTTCAGGGGCTCGTTACACCCATTGACGTGTTTGAAGCCATCGCTGGCGAATTCCCTGATGAAGACGAAACCCTCGATATTGCCAGTGCTGGTGAAAATCATTGGTTAGTTGATGGGGCAGCAGATTTACATTTGCTCGAGCAAGTCTTAGAAACCGAAGGTTTGGTAAACGACGGGGCTGAGTACAGCACGCTAGCAGGGTATTTGTTGGCGTACTTTGGGCAGTTGCCCGAGGTTGGGCAAACGTGCGAGATTCAGACTAACCAAGCACGGTATACCTTTAACGTGAAGCGATTAGAAGGGCGACGCATTGGCATGGTCGAGGTGAAAAAGTACCCCAACAGTCAAGATCAATATGAAAGTAATTATGATGATGTGCCACCCACAAGCTGAACCATTGAAAAATAAATAAAAATAAAGTAATTAAATAGACACCAATTAAAGAAACATCATGACTGAATCGACCCTACATTTACTGAAAGCCTTTTTGTTGGGCATCGTTGAGGGCTTAACTGAGTTTTTGCCCGTTTCAAGTACAGGCCACTTGATTTTGGTTGGTGAATGGATCAACTTTGCTTCAACTGAGAGCAAAGTATTTGAAGTGGTCATTCAACTCGGTGCAATTCTTGCGGTGATGTGGATATTTCGTGCTCGTATTTTTCAGCTCATTAAAGGCGTATTTGACCGTCAACCTGCTGAAGTCGCGTTTATGCGCAATTTGATTATTGCCTTTCTACCCGCTGCCATCATTGGCGGCTTGTTTATCAAGCAAATCAAAGCCCTTTTTTTTCACCCAGGTGTGGTGGCCGTTACGCTGGTACTGGGCGGTCTTATTATGCTTTGGGTAGAGCATGGTCGTACAGGTGGTAAACAAGACATTAAGCCAGGTACAGTGACGACACTAGAGACCATTACGTGGCGTCAAGCCCTAATAGTTGGCTTTGCGCAATGTTTAGCGATGGTGCCAGGTACCTCGCGGTCGGGGTCTACTATTATTGGTGGCATGCTAGCTGGTATTGAACGTAAAACGGCTACTGAATTTTCATTCTTTCTTGCTATGCCAACCATGATGGCAGCTGCTTTATACGACTCTTATAAGCACGCAGCAGAGTTGTCTCAACATGACATGACGGCTATTGCAGTAGGCTTCATTGCAGCATTTTTGAGTGCATTATTGATTGTGCGAGCGGTATTGGCATTTGTTTCTAACCACACCTACCGTGTGTTTGGTTGGTATCGCATTGCACTAGGTTTGGTGGTGGCGTTTTTTGTTTTTTAGTGATGCGTGCGCTTCAGAGTCTATTTAACGGGTATTTCAAATGAGATGCTCTTTCACATTAACGTTCATTCAACCCAAACTGGCCGCAGCCTAAGATGATGCCGGAGTTCTAACCTCTTAAGGGCTGACGTTGCACACTAATTCGACGCCTTCATTTGTTATCGCTATGTACCCACCTCTAGGATGGATATGATTTGGCAGGTGGTCGTATTCCCAGTCGGGTAACACCCATCGCGTTGAAATTTGCTCGCCTACAACGTATGGGTGATGACCTGGGCGATGGGTATGACCGTGAATCATGCTGCTGATATGAAAGCGTTGAAATGTTTCGACAATGGCGTCAGCCGACACATCGATAATGTCAGGGCCTTTGTTTTGAAGACTTGAGGGTAGTTGAGCCATTTTATGAATACTTTTGGCACGGACTTGGGCCGCGATGCTCAAGCGTCGAGACAAGCTTAATGACTTGAACACAAGCTGAACCCATGGCTGTCTGACCCACCATTTGAAACGTTGATAACTGTGGTCGTGCGTGCAATATTCGTCACCATGACTAATCAGTGTGGTGGTGTCACCAATAGTTAGTAGGGTCTGATCGGTTAATCGATGTGCACCAATTCTTTTTAAAAACACATCACCCAATAAGAAATCACGGTTACCTAAACCTACATACAGCGGCATGCGTTGGGCACACTGCGCCAGTGCATCTAGCGCTTGTTTCAGCCAAAGGGCAGGGTGGCTGATCGCATCATCACCCACCCAAACATCAAACAAGTCGCCCAAAATAAAAAGTGCTTGGGCTTCGTGTGGGGCACGATCAAGAAAGGTATAAAAAGCCTCTGCCGTAGCCGGACTGTCTTGGCTTAGATGAATATCTGAAGCAAGCCAGACTGGCCCGGTCAAATGCAATTTATTCAATGATGGTGGCTTGCTCAATGATGACATCAGTGGTGGGTACGTTTTGATGTGGGCCAGCGTTGCCCGTTTTAACGGCACGAATTTTGTCGATGACATCTTCACCTTGTACAACTTTACCAAACACGGCGTAGCCCCAACCGTTACCACTTGGCGCTGTAAAGTTTAAAAATTCATTGTTCGCAACGTTAATAAAAAACTGTGAAGTTGCTGAGTGCGGGTCATTTGTACGAGCCATGGCGACCGTGTATTTGTCGTTTTTAAGACCATTGGCGGCTTCATTATCGATTGGTGCATGGGTAGGCTTTTGTTTCATACCAGGTTCAAACCCACCACCTTGAACCATGAAACCGTCCATGACACGATGAAAAATTGTATTGTTGTAGGCGCCTTCACGGGCATACATTAAAAAGTTTTCTGCTGATTTTGGTGCTTTTTCAGCATTGAGTTCAATGACGATATCGCCCATATTGGTTTTAAGATTGACGCGTGGGTTTGTGCTCATGGAAGCGGTGCCTTTTTGAGGTTGAGTTTTAGGTTGACTTGCTGCGATTTGAATCGAACCAAGGGTGAAAAAAATCAGTGTTGTGGCGAGTAGTGATTTGCCAAAACGGTTTAAACGTAAGTTAAACATATTAAGGTTATTCCTATTGAGTTTTTGAGTCTGCAGGGTTGGTGATTGGCATTGTGGTTGTCGTTTTTGACTGAGTTGAATCAGTCATGGCTTGCTGTAACTTAGCCAAGTTAAATTTTGCATTGGCGTTGTTTGGGTTACCTAACAGTGCAGTTTGTAATGCTTGTTCAGCTTTTGAAATATCACCCTCTTTTGCGTACAGTACAGCTAAATTATTCCAAGGTTGAATCAATTCGGGAAATCGTTCAGTTAATTCAATATAAATGGCCTTAGCTTCTTGCGTTTCACCTAAACGAGCTAAGGCCCGGGCATGTTGAAACATCAGTTGAACATCGTTACCCGGTGCGGTGCTACGCGCTAAAACGGCTTGTCGCTCTTGAATCATGATGAGCGCTTCGTTGACATCACCTGCGTTAATTAACGCTTCAATTTGTAAATCGATCTGCTCACCAGAGGGTGGTATTGATGTGTCAATATCAGGGGTGATTTTATCGAGCAACTGGGCTAAACCTTCCCACCCACGATTAACTTTGGGTTTGTTGTCGCTAGGTGTCATTTGGCTGCTGTTAACCCTATCGTTGTTTTGAGGAGGCGTCGAACAGCCAGCCATAGCGAGTATGACAAATATGCCCGATGCGCCTTGCCATAAACGTTGAAATCGACGTAATAAAATCAATTGATCAAAACCTCAGTTGTTATACTAAACTTTAGTTATTTTAACGGTGCTTTGGTTGCTTGTCGGCAAAAGCCCACCCAATTCAAGTTTATGCTTCAAATATACGATTCCTTAAGACGTAGTAAACGTCCCTTTATGCCAGTAAATACTGGTCAGGTTGCCATGTACGTCTGTGGTATGACAGTTTACGATTTTTGCCATCTTGGGCATGCCCGTATGCTGGTCAGTTTTGATGTTATTGCGCGCTGGTTGCGTGCATCAGGCTACAAAGTAAATTTTGTTCGAAATATTACTGACATTGACGACAAAATTATTAAGCGGGCCATTCAAACTGATCAAAAAATATCAGATGTGACGCGATTCTTTATTCAGGCCATGCATGCCGATGAAGCCGCACTTGGGGTGCAAGCGCCCGATCATCAGCCACAAGCCACTGATCATGTTGGCGGTATGCTCGACATTATTAAACGCCTAGAAACTCGAGGCTTAGCTTATCAATCGCCCGACGGCGATGTGAATTTTGCCGTGCGTAGCTTTGAGGGTTATGGAAAGTTGTCAGGTAAATCACTTGATGAACTGAGGGCGGGTGAGCGCATTGCTGTGTCAACGGGTAAGCGAGACCCCTTAGACTTTGTTCTATGGAAGGCTGCAAAAGTTACCGAGCCCCCTGAGTCTAAATGGCCTTCGCCCTATGGTTTGGGTCGGCCGGGATGGCATATTGAATGCTCTGCCATGAGTAAGGCTTTATTGGATTTGCCCCTAGATATTCACGGCGGTGGCCCTGATTTAAAGTTTCCACATCATGAAAACGAAATTGCACAAACAGAAGGGGCTTTTGGTGGCACCTTGGCTAACCACTGGTTACATTGCGGGCCGCTGATGGTTGATGCAGACAAAATGTCAAAATCGTTAGCGAACTTTAAAACGATTCGTCAAACGGTCAGCAGTCAAGATATACCGAACGATCAAGCTGGTTACACCGCTAATCCTCGCGAAGCTGAAATGTTGCGTTTTTTTATTGTGCGTAACCATTACCGAAGCATACAAAATTACACGCCCGCCAACTTGGCCGATGCTCAACATGCGCTTGACCGCTTGTATCAAACTTTACAAGCGCATTTGCAGGCAGACCTAAATGCCGCATCTGTTCATGTAGAAACAGCCTCAACCGACACGATTGACTGGTCTACACCCAAGGCACAAGCTTTTGCGGCAGCCATGAACGATGACTTCAATACCGCAGGTGCGGTGGCGGTATTGTTTGATTTGGCTGCGCAAGCTAACCGTGGGGTGGGCGCTGAGGCCGTTCAACAATTAAAAGCGTTGGGTGGTGTGTTGGGGTTGTTGCAAACCGAACCTTCGTTATATTTAAAGTCGACAACGCGTTACACGCGCCGAGCGCTTGAACAAAGTCAGCTTGCCCTTGTAGCTTCTCAGGCTGGGGGCGACGACTCACATGACACGTCATCCGACCAATCGTCTAACAAGCTCAATGTTGCTGCACCGGTTACCTTAAGTGATACCGAAATTGAGGCGTTGGTTCAAGAGCGATCAGACGCTAAAGGGGTCAAAGACTTCAAGCGTGCTGACGATATTCGTACCAACCTTTCGGCGGTAGGCGTTCTGCTGGAAGACAAGCCGGGTGGTGTCACGCATTGGCAAAGGGGTTAGGCGGTGTTTAACCTACAAACCAATCAACCTAACGGTAAGCCGCATTATTGGGAAGAGGCAGTCAAGCATTTAATCAAAAAAGATCGCATCATGAAGCGAATCATACCGATTCATGGCGAAGGCACAATTGAGTCTAGGGGTGACCCCTTTATGACTTTGGCGCGGTCTATTGTTGGTCAGCAAATTTCTGTCAAAGCGGCTGAATCTGTCTGGCAAAGGGTGTTAAAGGGCTGTGGCAAGGGCTTTACACCGCTAACCGTTCAGCGCTTGGGCCTTGAAGGGTTGCGAACCTGTGGCTTGTCGCAGCGTAAAGCTGAATACGTGACCGACTTAGCAGGGCACTTCAAAGAAAAGCTGGTGCACCCTCAAAACTGGGGCGAAATGCAAGATGAAGAGGTGATTAACGAGCTGATTGCGATTCGTGGCATTGGTCGTTGGACGGCTGAAATGTTTCTAATTTTTAATTTGCAGCGCCCTAATATTTTGCCGCTTGACGATGTGGGTTTATTAAAAGCGATTTCTACGCACTATTTTAGTGGTGAGCCTGTTTCACGCTTTGAGGCGCGAGAGGTTTCGGAGGCTTGGGCGCCTTGGCGAACCGTCGCAACGTGGTACTTATGGCGTAGTCTTGAGTCCGCTCTAGTCGAGTACTAGTTCATTTGGAAATTATTTGGCATTCAGTATTTTTTGTCTTGTTGTGTCAATTTATACACAGACTAAACCGAGTTGGCACGTAAGGTGTGATACCCGTTACACTATTGTGACATTTACCGATATTTAGCGACGAAATGCCCAACATTTTTCTAGACTTCGAACAGCCTTTATCCGACCTTGAAAGCAAGATTGAGCAATTACGTTATGTTCAGGCCGATTCGGCGGTTGACATTTCTGATGAAATCAATCGTCTACAACAAAAAAGTCAATCGCTCACCAAAGACATCTATGGCAAGCTCACGCCTTGGCAAACTGCCTTGGTTGCGCGCCACCCTCAACGCCCCTACACGCTTGATTACGTCAGAGAAATTTTTACTGATTATCATGAGTTGCATGGTGACCGTGTGTACGCAGATGACCAGTCTATTGTGGGTGGTTTAGCACGATTTAACGGTACATCTTGCATGGTGATTGGTCATCAAAAAGGCCGTGACACCAAAGAGCGAACGGCCCGTAATTTTGGTATGCCTCGCCCTGAAGGGTATCGTAAAGCGTTGCGGTTAATGCGTGTCGCTGAAAAATTTCGTCTGCCTATTTTTACCTTCGTTGATACCCCAGGCGCCTACCCAGGTATTGGTGCCGAAGAACGGGGTCAGTCAGAAGCCATTGGTCGCAATCTTTTTGCAATGGCCGAGTTAAAAGTACCCGTTATTTGCACCATTATTGGTGAAGGGGGTTCGGGCGGTGCACTCGCGATTGCAGTGGGTAATGCTTTACTGATGCTTCAGTATTCCACCTACTCTGTGATTTCACCTGAAGGGTGTGCCTCAATTTTATGGCGTAGTGCAGACAAAGCACCTGAGGCTGCAGAGGCACTTGCGATTACGGCGCCTCGTCTTAAAGATTTGGGCTTAATTGATCGGGTGGTGAACGAACCGGTTGGTGGGGCGCACCGTGACCCCACTGTCATGGCGCGCTTGTTGCACCGTGCATTGGCTGATTCATTGCGCCAGCTATCAAGTATGACGCCCGAGCAGCTTATCGCGCATCGTCTTGAACGCTTGTTGTCATATGGTCGATTCCAAGAAGTGCGTGCCTAATTTGGTGGGTTCCTGGGGCGGTGTGCTGGCCCCAGTACTCACTCAACCTATCGAAACGTTGTTCAAGCAGGTCTTGCCTACTGGCCCTGTTGCCGTGGCCTGTAGTGGTGGCCCTGACTCTGCCACCCTTGCGATTGTTACGGCAGCTCTGTGCAACGCCTCGCAACGACCCCTTCATATATTCCACATACATCATGGCATGCAAAGCCAAGCCGATCAGTGGTCACAAGATGTTGAACAGTTAGGTCAAATGTTGGGTACGACCGTGTGGCAGACCCATGTAAAAGTTGATTTGACATCAGGCCAGGGCCCAGAGGGCAGTGCGCGTGCTGTCAGGCAGCAGGCTTTGCAAGAGATGGCTGAGCGTCAGGGGGTGGCAGGTATTTTGTTGGCTCATCATGCACAAGACCAGGCTGAAACGGTTTTGTTGAGACTTTTACGCGGGTCAGGTGTGGCGGGCTTGGCTGGTATGGAAAAGGTAACTCAGCCAGCACAATCAACTGCTTTATGGCTTAGGCCCTGGCTTGATGTGGCCAAGCCCGACATACTTGAATGTTTACAGGCTTTTAGCCAAGCCACGGGTTGGCAAGCGGTACAAGACCCTAGTAACTCCGATCATCGCTTGGGTAGGGGTGCATTACGCAGCCAAATTATCCCAGCTTTGACTCAACGTTGGCCAGCTTGGGTTAATAATTTATCGCGTCATGCTAGGCAAGCGGCACAAGCCAATGAGCTATTAGATGAATATGCCGATGCACTGCTCGTGCGGGTTGATTTTACTCATGCAGACTATAGCTTTGATTTAAAAACTTGGCGTGATTTGACCCCATCACAACAAACCTTGGTTTTGAGGCGCTGGCTGGCTTTAGCGGGTGTTGCGATGCCTAGCGCAGCTCGTCTCGATGAGTTAATTAAACAATTAAGGGGTTTGCATGCACTGGGTCAAGATCGAAGTTTGCGCTGGCAGCAAGGTTTAAATGTTGTGCAATGCCAAAATAAGCGGGTGATTTTGTCTGCCCGTTAACAACATTCTTTGTATTTAACGACCTAACTCCCTAAGCAAAGGGTGAGCCTCTTTGGCTGTTAAAATAATTCTTTTTCTTCTAATTCAAGTTGGTAAGCTTCTTAAGCTGGTTTCAATATGGCAATTATTGTTCACAAATATGGCGGTACCTCGATGGGCTCAACCGAGCGCATCAAAAATGTGGCGCGTCGCGTTGCTAAGTGGCATGCTGCAGGGCATCAAGTCGTGGTTGTGCCCTCAGCTATGTCGGGTGAAACCAATCGTTTGATTGGTTTGGCACGTGAAATATCGGCCATACCCGACCCCCGCGAGCTTGACATGATTGCCGCGACAGGCGAACAAGCCTCTAGCGGTTTGTTGGCGCTGGCGCTTCAAGCTGAAGGTGTTGATGCGCGAAGTTATGCTGGGTGGCAAGTCCCCATACATACCGACTCATCTTTTACGAAAGCCCGTATTACTGCGATCGACGATGCCCGTATTAAAGCTGACCTTGATGCGGGTCGGGTTGTCGTGGTGACAGGGTTTCAAGGTGTCGACGATCAAGGCAACATTACCACCTTAGGTCGGGGCGGCTCAGATACGTCAGCGGTTGCGGTTGCAGCAGCTTTAAACGCTCAAGAGTGTTTGATTTATACCGATGTTGATGGTGTGTACACGACTGATCCACGTGTGGTGGCAGAAGCGCGTCGTTTACATGTCGTTTCGTTTGAAGAAATGTTAGAGATGGCTTCGCTTGGCTCTAAGGTCTTGCAAATTCGCTCAGTTGAGTTCGCCGGCAAATATCGTGTGCCACTAAGAGTCTTGTCATCGTTAACTGACCCCAACATGCCGCTCGAGCAAGAAATGCAATCGGGCACTTTGATTACTTTTGAGGAAGATGCACAAATGGAATCTGCCATTGTTTCAGGTATCGCATTTACCCGCGATGAAGCCAAAATTACTTTACTTGCAGTGCCTGATCGCCCCGGTGTGGCGTTTAGCATCCTAGGTCCCGTGGCTGACGCAAATATTGATATTGACATGATTGTGCAAAATCAATCTGTTTCTGGGCATACTGACTTTTCTTTCACAGTTAATCGTAACGACTTTGCAAAAGTTGTGAAGCTGATGCATGACACCATTGTGCCTGCTGTTGGTGCGCGTGAAATGGTTGCTGACGAAAATGTGGCCAAAGTTTCAATTGTCGGCATTGGTATGCGCTCTCATGCCGGTATTGCAAGCTTAATGTTTAAAACATTGGCTGATGAAAATATCAATATTCAAATGATCAGTACCAGTGAAATTAAAACGTCTGTTTTGATTCAAGATAAATATATGGAATTGGCCGTTAGAGCCCTTCACAAAGCGTTTGATCTAGAGACGGCGCCGACGTGATAGAATGTTGTACTTTTCGGAGGCGTGCCCGAGCGGCTGAAGGGGCTCCCCTGCTAAGGGAGTAAGTGCGCTAAAACGTGCTTCCAGGGTTCGAATCCCTGCGCCTCCGCCAAGTTGTCAAGCAAATTAAGCACCTTCGGGTGCTTTTTGCTTTTTCCCCACAGTTTTCCCCACACACATCAATTATGCATTCACAATCAATAGATACTTACCTAACTGCGGGTCGGTGTGTCTTCAGTTGTGTCGGTCATAAGCCCAATAGGGTACTTATTTGTTTGTACTTTACGGGTCGGTCGCACTGAGTCGTCGTTGATTAGGCCTTGTTATACCCCCCCACTCCTTGTTGGTTCCAGCTAAACGACACCCCACCGTACCCCCACCCCCTAAAATTGGGTTTGGGACTCCTAGATTGTTATACATTGAGTTTTGGACGAACGACACCCAAAGTTTTAGAAACCACTCCCGTCACTTTTGAAATTACCAATAAATTTTTATTTTTTTTATATTTTTTCACTTATGCTGCGACTGAACTGGCTGCTGAGGGAGATAGAAGCTCTCAAGTGGGTAGCAACGTTGCGCTCG